>Ga0208793_1000051_pt1 | contig 73820 bp, 64 predicted proteins | sample 17_taG_FD_184092 | JGI IMG/M metagenome (GOLD analysis project Ga0208793, IMG submission 184092) | Marine viral communities from the Subarctic Pacific Ocean - 17_ETSP_OMZ_AT15314 metaG (SPAdes) (version 2) | ecosystem: Environmental > Aquatic > Marine > Oceanic | place: Pacific Ocean | collected... | reverse complement strand
CATGTTTTGGTGCTGCTGCCAGGCTTGTTCCTGGTTTTTGTAACTGGAACTCACTTCGGCTGTTGTGGTCAAAGTACCCAGGATCAGGGCCAGAAACGACCCCACTTTAATCAGTTTCATGCTTTTTAATCCGAATCAATAAGCCTATAATTATCGGCTTTTGCTGCTCTGGTAGCAAGTACAGCAAGGCAATCAGCGGTAAATCGTGACTAAAGTGACATGTCCGACTGATCAGTCCCATTTAGAATGAAATGACCATGACCCATAACACGACCACCAACGAACCCCGTTCAGCTGTAGGCAAACTGTTCTACTTCTTTACCCGCCCATTTGTGCTGATCGCCAACTTCACCCGCCACTTGATCCTGTTGTTGATCTTCCTGCTGATTCTGTATTTTATTTTCGGCGGACAAACCATTCACATCAGTGACCAAACCGCGCTGGTTATCGCGCCCAAAGGCTTTATCGTCGACCAGTACAGCGGTGACCCCACTTCGCAAGCCATTGACAACATCCGTGGCGCCGACATCCCGGAAACCCGCGTGCGGGATCTGCTGCAAGCCATTGACTTGGCGGCTGACGATCCGAAAATCTCAGCCCTGGTGTTGAACCCCGATTACATGTGGGGTGCCGGGCTGGCTCATTTGCGTGAAATTGAGTATGCCATTGATGAGTTCAGGCACAGCTCCAACAAACCCGTCATCGCCATGGCCAGCAACTTATCTCAGGCACAATATTACTTTGCCAGTCTGGCCGACGAAGTGCTGATGGATCCCCAGGGGTTCCTGTTCCTGCAAGGCTTTGGCTCCTACCGCAACTACTTCAAAGACGGCCTGGATAAACTGGGAGTTGATGTGCATTTGTTCAAAGTCGGCGAATACAAGTCAGCCGCTGAACCCTATGTCCGTAACGACATGTCACAAGCGGCCAAAGAAGCCGGTCTGCATTTCATGAAAGACTTGTGGCAAACTTATTTGGAAGGCATTGCCAAACGCCGCAACCTAACTACTGAAGCAATTGAAACCATCGTTGAAGAACAAGCTCAGCGACTGATGGCTAACCAAGGTTCGGTGGCCAACATGGCTTTGGATGCCGGCCTGGTCGACCGCATCATGAAACAAAGTTTTATGCACAAACGCATTGCTGAAGTCAGCTCGTTTGATGACGACAACAACCACTTTCGGGGCATCCATTTCGAAGACTACCTGACCATGCAATTGCCTAAGGTAACACCGGGCGCCAATCAAGTCGCGGTGGTGGTGGCAGAAGGCACCATTTTGGGTGGCGAGCAACCTCCAGGCACCATCGGTGGCGCTTCCACCAGCGCCTTGTTGGAACAAGCCCGCTTAGATTCCAGTGTGAAAGCCGTGGTGTTGCGGGTTAACAGCCCCGGCGGCGGGGTCTATCCATCCGAACAAATCCGTCGCGAAGTCGATGCCCTAAAAGTGGCCGGCAAACCGGTGGTGGTTTCCATGGCCAATGTGGCGGCTTCGGGTGGTTACTGGATTGCCATGACGGCCGACAGTATTTGGGCTGATGAAGCCACCATCACCGGCTCCATCGGTATTTATGGGCTGTTGATGACCTACCCCGAACTGTTCAATAAACTGGGCATCCACACCGATGGCATTGGCACCACCAAATGGGTCGGCGCCTTCAGCCCCGATAAACAACTGGACCCTGAATTTGCGGACCTCATTCAGAGCAACATCGAGTACGGTTACCGACAGTTCATTGGCTCAGTGGCAGCGGCCAGAAACCTTGACATTGACATGGTAGACCGCATCGCCAGAGGCCGGGTGTGGACCGCCAAACAGGCCCATGACCTTGGTTTGATTGATCAGTTGGGTGGCCTACAGGAAGCCATTGCCGATGCCGCTGCCAAAGCCAACCTGGGCAATCAGTACCAACTGACCTGGATTGAAGAACGCTTGAGCTTCACCGAACAATTGTTCGTGGACATGATGGCAACGGCCAGTGAACACATCGACCTGCGACAAAACAACAGCAACCTGCGCTTACAAAAATTCTTGCAGCCCTTAACCAAAGAGCTTTCTTTGCTGCTCGATGCCAAGCCCGGCGAGGTGCTGAAAATGGCCCATTGTATGTGTGACTTCAGGGTGCTGCCCTAAACGCACAGGTAGCATAAATCCTGGTAGTAGGCGTTTTCACGGCCTGGTGACACCCCTGCAGGTAAACTGAATTTATGCTTTATGTGATGGTCAGTAAGGTTGGGCCAAGTGAAACCACACACCGATACTTCTGACCCATTTGACTTGCCGTTATGGCGTGCTATAATCGCTGTCCCGTTGCTCAATGGAGGACGGAACTTCATAGGTGATTACCGGTCCAAAGTAACACCTGAACTCGCATCACATGGGCTATTGAGCCATGTAAGATTGGAGACCAATAATGACAACTAAAACCCTAAAAAACTTACCTGTTCCCGCAGTGACAGGCTCCCTGGAGTCTTATATTTCTGCTGTGAACCAAATTCCTGTGCTGACGGTTGAAGAGGAACGCTCTTTGGCTGATAGAGTACGCGACCACAACGACTTGGATGCAGCCCATTCGCTGGTGATGTCTCACCTGCGTTTTGTGGTTTATGTGGCCAAAGGTTATTCCGGATACGGTTTGCCGGTGGGCGACCTCATCCAGGAAGGCAACATTGGCTTGATGAAAGCCATCAAACGCTTTGACTCAGTCCACAAAGTGCGACTGGTATCATTTGCTGTGCACTGGATTCGAGCCGAAATACACGAATACATTCTGAAAAACTGGCGGATTTTGAAAGTGGCTACCACCAAAGCCCACCGCAAACTGTTTTTCAATTTGCGAAAAAACAAAAAACGCTTGGGCTGGTTTACCCAAGAAGAAGTGAACCGCGTGGCCAAAGACTTGGACGTCAGCCCAGAAGTGGTGGTAGAAATGGAGTCTCGCTTACACGGTCACGACGTGTCGTTTGATTTGCCGATGGATGACGATGAGGACAACAACTACTCACCGCAAGCCTGGTTAACCAACGCCAGCCCCACTCCAGAGGCTGAGCTGATCAAAGAAACCGAAGCCGACACCCACCACAACGCGCTGTTCAAAGGTTTGGAAAAACTGGATGAACGTTCATTGGACATCATCCAAAGCCGTTGGCTGGTGGACAAGAAAGCCACCTTACAAGAGTTGGCTGCCAAGTACGGTGTCTCCGCTGAGCGCATCAGGCAATTGGAAGCGGTGGCTTTGAAAAAATTGAAAACCCAGATGGTGGCTTGAACGGTTAGCAAGTAATATCGTTTTAAAAGGTCGCTCAGGCGGCCTTTTTTATTTCCCATCTTTTGGCTTCATCTACTCAAAACCATTATTAACGAGCTTGTCCCAGCGTTTGCCTTTCCTCAATGTGCAGAAGATACAGTCGCTGGCTTTGGTAACGCAGCCGTTCGATTTGCTGCCCGCCAGTAAGTGGCCAGCTCTGGCATCCCGGGGCGTTGCCACAATTCGTGGTACCTGGGGTGTTCGAGTAACCATTGTGGATAGGGGTTGACGCCGTACATTGGTGAAAATGCGAAGGTCGCTGAAAACAGATCACCGCGTTCATAAGCCAGATGCAGCATGTCCAAAAGGGTGTCCTGATCTAAAAACTGCGCAAAAGTCGGGCCCCAAATACCCGGTGTGTCGGTAATTAATTGTTCCTTAAACAGCTGTTGGGTGGCCGATATTCGCTGTGCCGCATCATCCCGATTTAGACGCACGGAAAAGAATGTGGGCATGATGCGAGCGACCTTGGGTTTTAGGTGATTCGGGATGTCTGCAATGCGTTGCTCAAATGCGTTAAGGCGAGGCAGCCAGGTTGCCATGTAGTCTGCGTTGCCGGTAAATACTGCTGCCGCGCTGGCATAAGCAACAAAACCCTCTTGCAAACATTGACTCGCGTAACAGTCCTCAAAAAAGGCCATTCCTTCATCAAAACGACCGATCTCAATCAGCAATTCGGCATGAACGCGCGCGATAACATTGTTCAATGGATCCAGGATCATGGCCCGATCATAAGCAGCCAGTGCTGCCTCAGCATTCCCCAATGCTCGATACAGCCACCCAGCGGAATAGTGTGTTGAAGCGGCATTGGGTGCGGTTGCCTGTGCTTGTTCAAGGTGGTTCCGAGCCGCATCAATATCAATACGTTGCAAGGCATAAAAACCGGTTAATGCTGCGTGCGCTTTGGGGCTATCAGGGTCCAACTCAATGGCATGCTTAAGTGCATCCTTAATCATCTCGCCAAAGGCTTCGCGGTCGCGACTCAGTGGACTGCCAATGCTAACGACACCAACCATACCGATTCCCGCCCATGCATCAGCAAAGTTCGGATCAAATGACACTGCCCGTTGAAACGCCACCAAAGCCGCTTCTCGATTACCGTTGCTGCGCATTCGATCTCCCAAAAAGGCTAAACCTTGAAGGTACTGCTCGTAGGCCAGCGGATCGATGTTCTTGCCATCGCTGCGACCAGCTGCCGCACCAACGCCCAATCGCACTTGCAGTGACTGAGCAACATCGCGAACAATCTCGTCTTCGACGCTGAAAAGTTCGGTAGCATCGACTTCATAGGTGTTAGACCAAAGACTCGCACCCGCTGCTGTGTTTATCAATTGTGCCGAAATACGGATTCGTTCGCCATCACGTCGAACCGAACCAGTGACGATATGATTGACTCCCAGTTGTTGGCCGATTTCATCAGTCTTAAGTGTGTCCGAATCTATAGTAAAAGCAGAAGTCCGTGCTATGACTTTTAGATCGGAGAAACGTGACAGCGCATTCAGAATTTCTTCAGCAATACCGGCGCCGAAATAGGCATCGCTGTCGTCGTTGCTTAAAGCCTTAAAGGGCAGTATAGCCACAGATTTTACAGTAAGCTCAACAGACGGCTCTACAGCCGAATTCTTGCGCTCAGAATTGAACAACCACAACATAAACAAGGCCATGATAATGGTGATTGATAATAGCAAAAGCAAACCAATAACGACACGTGAATGTGACTGGTTCGGTTCTGATTGGTTGTGGCTTGATGTTGCGCTGGTTACAGGCGCTTGAGTCGTTGATTGTTGAGCTACATTTTGTGTTATGGACTTCTTCAGTCGATAGCCGCGTTTTTTGATGGTCTCGATAACGGTTGTGGTCACACCCGCTTCACGAAATGCTTTGCGAATCAATGAAACAGCCCGGGTGAGACTTTCATCAACACCATACTCAGTGGCCCAAAGCCGCTTGATTATGGCCTCTCTGGAAACGACCTCGCCAGAATGTTCGGCGAGGAAACAAAGCACATCCATAACCCGCGGTTCGAGACGAATTTCAATATCACCACTGACCAGCCTGTTGCGAGCGGGGTCAATTTGTAACCCACCAATCTGAAATTTTCCGTTACTCATAAGACTTTCCGGCAAATACTTGCACCATTTGAGATTGAAAATTAATCAATAAAATCAAATACATCAGGTTGTCATCAGGTAACAATCAGGACAACTTATGGTTGGCATCGGGATATTGTGAACCTCCTCAGTCAGAATAAGATCAGCGGTTAAGCAAGCCGCCTTAAAGCTAACTTAAACTTATAGGAGATTATATCATGAGAAAAGTTCCACTCGCATTGTTCGCCACTCTTCTTGCCAGCCCCCAAATCAATGAAGCCAGAAATGGTGGTCTCGACCTTTCTGCACCCAGTTTCACCTTAAAGCTGAATGATGGCACCCGTTCCGGTCCCATCGCATGGGATGACGACAGCGTTCCACCAGCATTGGGCTGTGATGGCACGTACGATGAGGATGCAGTGCAACCAAGTTGGGAAGATCGCTATCCAGATAGCTGGTTCCATGACCCCGTCATTCAAGGACTCTCGTATTTTTATGAGCCTAACTATATAACGCAAGGAGGTTTACTTTTAGAAGAGCCAAAAAATTTCACGCTGCGTGCTTCTGACCCCAGTGGCCTCAAGCGAATAGAAGTCATAATCACAGAGCGCAATGTCGTGACGACTCCTAACGGTGTAGTTCATGATGATGGGCCCACCGAGTTCACGGACATTTCGGACCCCCATGCTTACCCATATTTGATTCCAGTTTATGTCTCTGGCGGAATTTTCAGTCACTGGGAAAAACGCTTGGAGTGGAATCGCCCTGCAAATACCCAACCGATCCTGAAAACCATTAAATTCTCACTTGGGACATTTGGTAAATATGCCCGCATGAGAATCATTGTAGAAGATCTAAACGGCATCGTTTCTGAAGACGGTGTTTATCTGATAGATGGCACACACTGCTCTTAAAGGCCAAATGAATGCAGTCAACTTTTAAAGGCACCGATATATACCTTTGCAAAATTACTTTCTGTCAATTTTTAAAACCACACCGAGATTAATTATGAATATTTCTAAATACCAACAGCTTGCTGGGATGCTATTGATTTTGACATTCTCGATTGGCGCCTTTGCAGCGACCGAACAAGCGACATCATCAGGTCCAAGCAACGCTTTATCTGGCAGTTATGACATTGGTGGCGGCGGGGCTGATTTTGTCGATTTAGCAGCCGCCATCAGTAAAATCCTGACGGTGGGTATGGATGCACCAGTACAATTTAACCTTAAACCTGGCACCTACAGTACCCATGTCACCATCACTGATATCACTCGGCATGGACAGTATGATGATTGGTTGACCATTCAGTCCGAAGACCCCAACGATCCAGCTATTTTAGAACATGATGCCTCATCTACCAGTTATAACTGGTTAATCAGGTTTGATTATACCAAGTTCATCAAACTTGAGAATCTGGTGATGCAAGCCACCGGTATGGCTGATTTCAGCACCGTTGTTTCATTAGAAAATAACAGCTCATACATTGAAATTATCAACAACGAAATCAACGGTTATACCATCTCAAACACTGCACCCGACGAAGATGGTTATTTACTGCTTAACCAAACCAACAGCTACCTGAACAATATTCTGATACACAATAACACATTCAATGGCGGTAATGGTGCGGTCAAGTTTAGTGGGGATCTCAGTGGATATATTTCAGGTGTATCAATTACTGATAATCAATTTTACGATCAAGAGGGCACAGGAAATGACTTTGTTGTTGAAATTGATAAGGTTAGAAATGTTTTGGTCTACAAAAACCTCATAAACAACAGCACACAGAACGCTGGGGGTATGCGCTTATTTCGTGTTGATGAGGGTGTAATTTCAGCCAACCGCATCAGCATGTTGGGGGGTGGAACAGGGAGTGTTGGTTTATCCTTGAGCAACACCAACAGGGGGTTAGATGAAACCGTGGTGGTGAAAAATAATTTTATTTTAGCCGCTCATAGCCCCCTTTACATTCAAGGCAATAACACCAGAAATGTATCTGTATTTAATAACAGTGTGATGGCTGATGGACCTTGGGTAGTCCCAAACACCTTTCCTGCTGCCTTATTCGTGGATGAGTCTACTGAAAATATCATCATCCAAAACAATGTATTAACGAATTTACAGGCTGATGACTCTGCTTATGCCATGATCATAAAAAATTCCAGTACTGTTACCTTCTCGGATAACAATGTTTTTCATCATGAGTCTTTGAATCAGTTTTTGGTTGACGGTGTTGAATATGCCAATCTGACTGACTATCAAATGTCCACTGGGATGGATACTGGATCGAGTGATGAAAGAATACAATTTGTTAATGAAACTGCCGGTGATTTACATTTAGCTCCTGCTCAATATACCAACCCCACCTTATTCACTTCCTCAATTTCTGAAGTTACCTACGACATCGATGGCGAACTACGTGCCACCCCCATAACCTTGATAGGTGCTGATGATTTGAACGCTGATGTCATTTTCAACAATGGCTTTGATTTGTTTTGAGCGCTTTGGTGAGTGCATCAACTATTTTATTACTAGGAATTATGACTTATGCAATCTTTGATACAAATTATCATACTTATCTTGTTTTTTATATTGACTCAGTCTGAGTCTCATGCGCAGGTAATTAGTTGGGTTTCACAGCCTGATCGCACGGTGGGTCCGGTGTTAAATGGTGATACCTCAGAGGCGAAAATTTCTGCCAATGGCCGCTATATGGTCTTCAGAAGTTCGGCCTCGAATTTGATAGCTGATGATAACAATGAACGCTCAGATTTGTTTGTCTACGATCGCGTGAATGAAAGCAGTCAGAAAGTAACCATACCACAGCCCCTTGGATACTTCGGTGCACCAACCAGCGACGGGCGTTATCTATTATTAAAATCTGCTGATTATGAATATGTTTATTTGGTTGATTTGGTAACCAACGCTCAGACTCTTATTAACATCAAATCAAATGGACAGCGCTTCGAAGTCAGGGGTGATTCTGATTATTTGTCCGATTCCGGTGGCCAGTGGATTTTTGACACCAATGAAAATCTAAGCACACTACACAACGACAACAGCACCCAAATTTATGCCAAGGATTTAAACACAAATAGCTATGAGCTGCTCAGCTTAGCCGACAATCAGACCGAAGTAGCAGATAGCTCTGTTCTTTTGCGTCAAGTTTCACCGAATGGTCGTTTTATTGCAGCTTTAAGCAAAGCTGGAAACATAGTTCCAGGTGTTGATTTAACCGCAGCTGGGATTAATTTAGTTCGATTGGACTTAATCGATGGCAGTTATAAATTGGTTTCTGCCCAGCCAGATGGTAGTGTCAGTGAAGATGATTTTATTATTTTTCATGAGGTTGTCTTGAGTAATTCCGGTCAATTGGCCTATGTCACGGACCAAGATGATGTGGTGCTCGGTGATAATAACCTCAAAGCAGATATTTTTTATTTTGATGGTACATCAAACACTCGGATCAGCCTTTCTTCAACAGGACAAGAGTTAACTGGATTTTACCGGTTTCTTTACATTGATCCCAATGATGGATTTATCAGCTATTCAACCACTGAGGCTAATATTGTTACCGGTGATGAAAATTTAGTTGATGATGTTTTCTTATATGACACCACCACGGCCACTAACGGACTGGTCAGTTTTAACACCCAGGGCATGGCAGCCAATGGTGAATCGACTCCAGCTGGCATAACGTCTGATGGCAATACCCTGATGTTTATTTCAAGTGCGGTTGACCTCCCAGGTTTGTCACAGGATACATTTTTAGACCGCATCTATCTTTATGAAATTGATTCACAAACATTCTCAGGACCTTTTCCGCAAGTTCAGCAAATTGTTCAAACATCAGTAACAGGTATTCGTAACTCTCAAGTCAGTGCTGATCAACGATTTATTTTTTATCATTCCACATCACCTTATTTAAGCTTCGATTGGAGCAGTGAGTTGGTTTTAAACGATCGTGATTCGAACCATCATATTTATGCTTTGGATCGCACCACGGACACCCATCAAATCATTGCCAGAAATACCGAATCGAGATCTTTTTCACCAACGAAGAACGCATCATTCGACGTATCAGCATCCGGTCAATATATCACTTTTGTCTCTCGATTTTTTCAACCTGAAGGTATATTTGAATTACCCACTGCGGATGTCTTCCTCTATGACCGCTGGAATGATACATACACACAAATACTCACAGGCATCAACCCTCAAGTCAATGACGCAGGTATGGTGGTGTTCCAAACTCCAGTCGATTTAGCGTCACAAGACAATAACAACGAGGATGATATTTATCTATTTGATCCTGCAGATAACAACATCAAACTGGTCAGTGAGAACTTATCTGGTGTCGCCGATGATGCAGGTGCTTCAACACCAGAGATTTCAAACTCTGCAAATGATATATGGATTGCCTTTTTATCTGGCGGTGATGGTTTTATCAATATTGATAACAATAATAGCTCTGATGTCTTTATTAAAAGCTGGCCGGATGGTGATATCATGCGGGTGTCTCAACGCCCAGATGGTACTGGCGGTGATGGTGGTACATTTTTTTCTAAACCAGCCATTTCAAACAGCGGTGAGCTTGTGTTGTTCACATCCAGTGCACAGAACCTAACCAATGATGATTATTCTGAAGCTGCTGACACTCAGTTGTTTTTATTTGAACGGACTACTGAAAACATCATACTGATCAGTCAAGCTGGTGGTTTACCCTTTGAACCAAGTAATCGCGTTCAACAATTTGATTTGTCCGACTCAGGTCGTTACATGACTTATTCTGCTGGAGTTGGTTTCAATGGCAACCAAGATGTGTTTTTGTATGATGGCGAGACTAAAATGACTCAGTTGGTTTCTACTGACAGCGATGATGCTTTCTTTGAGCGACCAAAGGTGGTCGAAGACTTGAGCCTGACACCGCCAAGAATAGCAGTGGTTTTTGATGGTGGCAGTGATTACACCGGCATTGATAACCACCCGGGTCATTCTGAGTCGTATTTGTATCAACAAGGCGGACCGAATATAGAATTGACCCTTGAAGTGGTGGGCCAGGGCACCATCACCGGCAGTTTCGGAATTAACTGCATGACACAATGCACCACCAATTATCCTTTGGGGGCGCAACTGAATATTGTCGCGCAATCCGAGCCAGGGTTTATATTTTACCGCTGGTCTAGTGACCGCAGTGACTGTGAAACTGCGGCCAGCTGTGCCGTGACTATGGACCGAGAAAAAACCATTCAGGCAATATTTCTTGATGTCAATGAAATCATCTTTAACAATGGTTTTGAGTAAGACTCATGTTGTTTATCATGTTCATGTTGCAAGACAACTGCTTGGCACTCATATTCGGCTGGTGGACAAGAAAGCCACCTTACAAGAGTTGGCTGCCAAGTACGGTGTCTCCGCTGAGCGCATCAGGCAATTGGAAGCGGTGGCTTTGAAAAAATTGAAAACCCAGATGGTGGCTTAAAACCACTCGTTAAAGACAGCAAAAGGTCGTCCTCTTGGACGGCCTTTTTTTATGTCTCAAAGCTTAAGCTGGTCTGGGTTTGCTGGGGTTTGTTGCGGTATTGAATGCCCAGACCCAAAAGCCGCACCGGTCGTGCCCTGCGGTGCCAGGCTGTGGTAATCAAGTCGCGAAAAACGGCCAAATCAATTTGCCCATAAATGCGCTGTGCCGTGGTGGTTTGAAAATCATGAAAGCGCAACTTAACATACAAGGCTTTGATGGTGATGTTTTGTTTCTCTTGTGCCCGCTGGTGGCGCTTGACCAGCACCTCAAACAAACGATCAACTTCATCCAGGCAGGCCGGCAAGTGGGGCAGGTCCTTCAAGAAGGTGTCTTCCACACTGACCGATTTGCGTTCTCTGGAAGTGCGCACCGGTCGATCATCGATGCCACGACACAGGTGGTATAAAGTGTGACCAAACACACCAAACCGTCGGTTTAACTCGGCCCGCTCCAGCTGTTGCAGGTCGGCGCAGGTATACAAACCCAAATCATGCATTTTTTTGGCCGTGACTTTTCCCACGCCATAGATCTTTTTGACCGGTAAGTCTTTAACAAAGTCTGCTATCTGGTCAGGGGTGATCACAAACTGACCGTTGGGCTTGTTCCAATCACTGGCGATTTTTGCCAAAAATTTATTCGGTGCAATACCAGCGGATGCCGTGATTCGGTGTTGGTCCCAAATGTCTTTACGGATTTGTTGTGCCATCAAGGTGGCACTGCCATGACACAAATCCACCCCCGTCACGTCAAGAAAAGCTTCGTCTAAGGACAGGGGTTGGATCACTTGGGTATAATTTTTGAATATGGCCTGAATGCCTTTGGACTCCTGTTGGTAAACCGACATGCGCACCGGCTGAATGATCAGTTGCGGACATTTTTTGATGGCTTGCGCCATGGGCATGGCCGAATGAATGCCAAAGGCCCTGGCTTCATAAGAGCAAGTCGCCACCACACCACGCTTGTTCGGTTGGCCACCAACGGCAATCGGTTGGCCTCGCAGCTCAGGGAAATCTCGCGCTTCAATGGCGGCATAAAAACAATCCATATCCACATGAATGATTTTACGCGCCACCGCCATCAGCTTAATCCGTAAGGTGCTGTAGGTTGTCCCAGTAAGCGCTGCGACAGCTTGTGTGCATCGGTGATGTGTTGGTGGATAGGGGTATTCGGATAAAAACAGCAGCCCCGATAACCTGGGAGGTCATAAACGCTCATCAACCCAGGCTTCAGGCAGCAGGCCTTTCAAATCAAACAACAAGCCATCAGCCTTTAAAAAGCAGCGCGGATTGGTGGCCAAGAATTGATCATGAGCCACTGCCAGCACCACCAAATCATAGTGACCTTGATTGGGGATGGCAGTCATCGGTTGCTTGAGTTGTAAGGCTTCATCCATATCCACCCAGGGGTCATAAACAGACACGTTGGCATGGTAGCGTTGCAGTTGGTCAACAATTTCAACCACCCGCGTGTTGCGCAGGTCCGGACAGTTTTCTTTGAAAGTCATGCCCAGGATCAACACTTTGGCATCGACGATGTGCTTTTGGTGCAACGCCATCAACTTCAAGATCCGTTCACTGACATAGGCGCTCATGCTTTCGTTGATGCGCCTGGCGGTGGTGATTAACTGCGGAAAATAGCCCTTCTCTTGAGATTTGTGAATCAGGTAATAGGGGTCCACACCGATGCAATGTCCACCCACCAGTCCCGGAGTGAACTTCAAAAAATTCCACTTGGTGGCTGCCGCTTCTATGACATCCAAAACATCGATATCGAGCTCATGAAACATCATTGATAGCTCATTCATAAAAGCAATGTTGATGTCCCGCTGGGTGTTTTCAATGGCTTTGGCGGCTTCTGCCACCTGAATGGTGGGTGCCAGGTGCGTGCCCGCCACAATGATTTTTTGATACAAAGCATTGATGCGCTCAGCCACTTCCGGCGTCGACCCTGAAACCACTTTAACAATGGACGACAGCGTGTGGGTGGTGTCACCCGGGTTGATGCGCTCTGGAGAGTAACCCAAGAAGAAGTCTTGGTTGAGTTGCAGGCCACTTTGTTGCGATAAAATTTCGGCACAGACCCCTTCGGTGGCACCCGGATACACCGTGGATTCGTAAATCACCAGATCACCTGGTTTGAGTAGGCCGCCAATCAGTTTTGAGGCCTGCTTCAGCGGCTCAAGATCCGGGGTGTTGTTGTCATCCACTGGCGTGGGAACGGTGATGATGTAATGGTTGGCCTGCTTGAGCTCGCTGGCATCATCGGTCACTGTCAGTGCTGATGCCTGTGCTAAGGCTTCCGGGCTCACTTCCTGGGTGTTGTCTTGGTGATTATTTAACTGGTCAACCCGCTGGCTGTTGACATCGTAACCGATGACCGGAAAGTGTTTGGCAAAAGCCACTGCCAAGGGCAAACCCACGTAGCCCAAACCAATCACCGCCATGCGGATGTTTTCGTCGCCGCCAGTCAAATGTCAAATGCTGGCAATTTCTTGTCAGTCAGCTGTTGGGACAAACGCACATAATGGGGCAGGCCTTTGTCGGTGTAAGGAGGGTAGGCTTCGCCCACAATCAAGGGCTGTAGGTAACGCCGGCACTTTTCAGTGATGCCGAACCCATCTTCAGTGATGTAATCCCGTGGCAACATTTTTTCAACATTGGCCAGGTCTTTCAATTCAGCAATGGCAATCTCCCATTGGTAAGGATCATCCTGCAAGCGCTTGATCACCGGCATCACTGAATTGCGACCAGCAACCGCCAGTTCAATGGCTTTTTCACCCACCGCATAGGCCTGGTCTAAATCTGTTTGAGAGGCCAGGTGTCTGGCTGAGCGTTGCAAATAATCGCTGATGGCGTAGTGGTATTTGAAACCCAGTTCGGACTTCACCATTTGTGCAATCACCGCAGCCACACCGCCCAACTGGGCATGTCCAAAAGCATCGGTGGTACCGGCATCAGCCAGAAAACGGCCATCTGGGTGACGCACCCCTTCTGAAACCACCACAGAGCAGTAGCCGTGGTTATCAACTGACCACTTCACGCGATCCAAAAAGGCTTGTTGGTCAAACGGAATTTCTGGAAACAGGATGATTTGTGGTGGTTCGTCGTGGTGGTTGCCGGCCAAGCCACCAGCCGCAGCAATCCATCCCGCATGGCGTCCCATCACTTCCATGATAAACACCTTGGTGGAGCTTTCGGCCATAGACTCCACATCCAGGCTGGCTTCCATCACCGAGGTGGCGATGTATTTGGCGGTGGTGCCAAAGCCAGGACAGGTGTCGGTCACCGGCAAATCATTATCAATGGTTTTGGGCACCCCAATACAGGTCACATCCAAACCCCGTTGTTTGGCCATTTGTGACACCTTGAAGGCCGTATCTGAGGAGTCACCGCCACCGTTGTATAAAAAGTAGCCAATGTTGTGGGCCTTAAAGACATCAATCAGCCGTTCATACTCAGCCCGCTGGGCCTCCATGTCTTTGAGTTTGTAGCGACAGGAACCAAACGCACCGCCGGGGGTGTGTCGCAAGGCAGCAATGTCCTCATCACTGTGTTGGCCGGTGTCCACCAGTTCTTCTCTGAGCACCCCAATGATGCCATTTTTGGCACCAAATACCGTGCCTACTTGATCATTTTTCCTGGCCGCTTCAATGACACCACAGGCGGTGGCGTTGATCACTGCAGTTACCCCACCTGATTGGCAGTAGAGCGCATTTTTGTTTGACATAGAAACAATCCTGATTGGTTATTTATCGATGACGCCTCGTATTTCATGATTAAGTGGCGACCTCATATTGACTAAAATGCTCTGTGCGTGTACTGTAGCACGTTTTTTAGCTCGAAGACCCTGGTTGATGCGATCGCAGATCGTTCACCTGGTTCTGGCATTGAATTTTAACTGAAAATGCCAGTCAATGCATGGCCTCAAAAGGCTGTTGTCATCAACAACCACACCCCAGTCGGGTTTTCGCAACACACAGAGTAAAATATGAGAATTGTATTATTAGGCGCCCCAGGCAGTGGCAAAGGTACTCAAGCTAAACTCATTGTTGAACAATTAAACATCCCCCACATTTCAACCGGTGATTTATTGCGTGGCGCCATCGCGGCCAAAACCCCTTTGGGTTTAGCGGCCAAAGAAGTGATGGACAAAGGCGATTTGGTCTCCGACGAAATCGTTCTGGGCATGCTCAAAGACCGGGTCACTCAGGACGATGCCAATAACGGCTTTATTCTGGATGGCTTTCCGCGCAATGTGGCCCAAGCCGAAATGTTAGAAAACCTGCTGACCGAGCTTGATATGTCACTGGACCACGCGTTGTTGATTGAAGTGGACCCTGATGAAGTGGTGGCCCGCATTGCCAAACGTGCTGAAATTGAAGGCCGTTCCGATGACACCGAAGAAGTGGTTCGTAACCGCTTGAATGTCTACAAAGAACAAACCGCACCGGTGGCCGACTTCTACCGCCAACAAGACATCGTCACTGAAATTTTGGGCACTGGCAGCGTAGAAGATGTCCAGGCCCGCATCCAAGCTGTGCTGCGATTCTGATACGGGCCTGTCTACAGCCCTTGTAGGCCTTCCTGCCTGTTATCTTCGGGCCAGTAAAACAACCTGTCATCCTCGGGCTTGACCCGGGGATCCATGGTAAAACCCCTGAAAAATGCCTTATACAAAAACTGAATTCATCAATGATTTTAATGACCTGATTAATGGTAAAAAATTGAGTAACTCAACTTTTACTGGCTGTTTCGAGCACCTTGCAGGTGTAGCACTTTGTGGGATACACAAACAAGGCACATGGTACGACGGTTTCATTTGTCATAAAACAGAGAAACGAAAGGCCAGACAGCTTGTTTTAAAGGGGAAAATGTGGGTTGATTTTAATCAATGTCAGTCGCTTGAACCCTGTCAATTTATCATCACTGATAAGTCTTCCACCAAACAAGGAATAATCATTAAAGTCATAATAGCAGGGCTTGAAACCGAAAAACCCTTGGATGAGATTTGGCACCCATAATCAGTTTGGTTGGCCATGGCAAACATCCTCAAGCCATCGATTCATCTAGTTTTCTTGGTATTTGACCACCAAAAACGAAATCTCCCCATTTTTTTCATTGGTTTTTTTTAAGCCATGACCCATCCGTTCACACCATATTTCAAAGTCCAATTCTGCATGAGGGTCCGTTACTGAAATGGTGACTTTTTCACCCGACTGCAACGAATCAATAGCCTTTTTCAACAAAGCCAAGGGCTGTGGGCACAACAAACCGGTGGCATCTATGTGATGTTCTGTTTTCATGCAGTGGATTGTATCGATTGGAGTCTGTGAAGCAAAGTATTTGGTGGCCTGAAATGCAAAAGACCGCCTCGTGGGGCGGTCTTTTTGGGCCAAGAGATCAAGAAAGGGGGAAAAGGGTGTGTGTGAGCTTGATCTCTAACTTGATACCCAGTTTAATGAGCTGTGGTGAGAATAATGTGAAGTTGCTCACAAATTCTAAAGTTCTTGAATAAAGTGGGTGGTTTTGTCATGATGATTTATCAACTTTCAGTTTATTTATCCTTTCGGGAGGAACACATGATAAAAACAGCTGCTGTAAGTTGCCTGCTTTTGGCCACACAGGCCTGGGCTGGTAACCCGCCATTTGACATCACCCAAAGCACCGACAACAGCACCATCACGCCACTTAACTCTGCGGAATGTCCTGGCGATGATGACCGTTATTTAAGGCGCTTTGATTTGGATGTCGATCATGATTTACTGGCCACCTTGAGCGTTTCAGAAGTCCGATTTGCTGTGGAAGAAGCCACTGCCATGACATTAACCATCAACCTTTATGAAATTGCCAACCAGGACCCATTGCTGATGGCCAACATGAACCTCATTGGTACCGCCAACCTGGATGTTTCAGCAGCTGATGATTTGTCGGCTATCAGCACCCCGATTGCTGGTGTGATAGACAGCGGCTTTTCCGACTTGGTGGTCGAAGTGGTGGCTCCAGATAACACCCAAGCATCTACTTTTTTTATTGGCAGCAATGCCATGGGTCAGTCGGCACCATCCTACCTACTCAGTGCGGCTTGTAACTACCCAGAACCCACCGATTTAGCCACCACAAACTATCCCGATATGCACATCATCATGTCAGTCAGTGGCGAACTAACCGGACCACCCGATTTGATTTTTTCTGATGGCTTTGAGTCGACTGCCTCCGGTCAGTAAAACCCAAACAATCGACACAAAAAAGCCCTGACCATGCAGGGCTTTTTCTTTGGCTTCAAACCATGAGAGGCTGATTTACATCATGCCGCCCATGCCACCCATGCCACCCATGCCGCCCATATCAGGCATTGGGGCCGCATCGTCTTTAGGGATTTCAGCGATCATGCACTCGGTGGTGATCATCAAACCAGCCACAGACGCGGCATGTTGCAAGGCCGAACGGGTCACTTTGGCCGGATCCAGTACGCCTTCTTTGATCATGTCGACGTATTCACTGGTGGCCGCATTGTAGCCGTAGTTGCCTTTGCCATTCTTGACTTCGTTAACCACCACGGAGTCTTCTTCACCACAGTTCTTAACGATTTGGCGCAACGGTTCTTCCATGGCTGTAACAGTGATGGCAATACCGACGTTTTGGTCTTCGTTGGCACCTTTCAGGCCGACCACTTCAGCTTGCGCTCTCATCAGCGCCACACCACCGCCAGGAACCACACCTTCTTCAACCGCAGCACGGGTTGAGTGCAAGGCGTCTTCAACGCGGGCTTTCTTCTCTTTCATTTCAACTTCAGTGGCTGCACCGACTTTGATCACTGCCACACCGCCGGCCAGCTTGGCCACACGCTCTTGCAGTTTCTCACGGTCGTAGTCGCTGGAAGCTTCTTCGATTTGCGCGCGGATTTGGTTCACACGGGCTTCAATTTCCGACGCTTCACCGGCACCATCGATGATGGTGGTGTTGTCTTTGTTGACTTGGATGCGTTTGGCTGAGCCCAAGTCTTCCAAAGTGGCTTTGTCCAATTGCAGGCCGACTTCTTCAGAAATCACAGTACCACCAGTCAACACAGCGATGTCTTCCAACATGGCTTTTCTGCGGTCACCGAAACCAGGTGCTTTAACAGCACAAACTTTAACGGTACCACGCATGTTGTTAACCACCAAAGTGGCCAGTGCTTCACCTTCGATGTCTTCGGCGATGATGAACAGTTTCTTACCGGTTTTGGCCACGGCTTCTAACACGGGTAACAGTTCACGGATATTAGAAATTTTCTTGTCGTGTAACAAGATAAACGCATCATCCAAATCAGCAGACATGGTTTCTTGGTTAGTCACAAAGTAAGGTGACAGGTAACCACGATCGAACTGCATGCCTTCAACCACATCCAGTTCATTTTCCAAACCAGAACCTTCTTCTACGGTAATCACGCCTTCTTTGCCGACTTTTTCCATCGCTTCAGCAATGATTTCACCCACGGTTGAATCTGAGTTGGCTGAAATGGTGCCCACTTGCGCAATCGCTTTTGAATCAGAACAAGGTGTGGCTTGCGCTTTGATGGCTTCGACAGCCACCGATACCGCTTGATCAATACCGCGTTTCAGGTCCATTGGGTTGCGGCCTGCGGCCACGGCTTTCAAACCTTCACGAACAAAGGCTTGCGCCAGGATGGTCGCTGTGGTGGTACCGTCACCAGCCACGTCATTGGTTTGTGAGGCCACTTCTTTGACCATTTGTGCGCCCATGTTTTCAAAGCGATCTTCCAATTCAATTTCTTTGGCTACCGACACACCATCTTTGGTGACCGTTGGGGCACCGAAGCTTTTTTCCAAAACCACGTTGCGGCCTTTAGGGCCCAAAGTGACTTTAACGGCATTGGCCAAAATATTCACACCACGGGCCATTTTGGCGCGGGCGTCTTCTGAAAATTTTACTTCTTTTGCACTCATGATAATTATCCTATGATTCCGATGATGTCTTCTTCTTTCATGACCAGGTATTCCTCGCCATCCACCTTAACTTCGCTGCCTGAGTATTTGCCAAACAACACACTGTCGCCGGCTTTGACATCCAAAGCGCGGACTTCGCCGTTGTCCAAAATGCGGCCATTACCCACAGCCACCACTTCACCTCGTTGAGGTTTCTCAGTGGCAGAACCTGGCAACACGATGCCACCTGGAGAAGTGGTCTCCTCTTCAACGCGCTTAACAATCACGCGATCATGCAAAGGACGAATATTCATTATCGAACTCCTTAAATTATTAAAATATTGACTAAAAAATGATTCCGCGTGGTGAGCTCTTTAATCATCACGCTTCAGTTGGTGTCTCAGATGGGGCTGTTGGCCTGTAATTCAAGAGAATACCCCTTTAATTTTTGCTATTTTCAAACAATTTATTGAGGATTCAAATATTGCAGGCCAATTGGTCGATGTTTGGGTTTCTTGCTGCTTTCAAATTCCGCGTTCACAAGGCATGCCGCTGAACAGCATGCCCGCGATATTACTTCAACCAGAGCAGTCTTTGACCAGGGCCTGGGCGACGGTGGTATGACTGAGAGGCTTTCAACCCAACCGTGACCCAATCATGTGATTAAAAGCCATCGACAAAAATGGTGTCTAAAACCACCGTAATAGGACCTGCGGCCAATGTCCCTCGAACCGGCGAACTGCCCAAAATGGAGTTACTGGGCGCATTTATAAAAGAATAGTAGGGACCTGAAAGGGTGAAAAAGTTGGCACCATTGGTGAAGTTGCCATTGGAGCGATAAAACTGTGCCACCACAGAACCGTTCCAGCTGAATCCTTGAAATGGCTGAAACTCTATCAGTTGTTCATCAAGCATGGTAGGTAACACAGAGCCCAATACTTTGACATCAAAAAGATCAAAATCAAAAGCCCCTGCCGCATCGGCCACCGAGCCATCGGTCACAAACAACCCGGTTTCGGTATCAAAGCTCCAAACCCAAACCAGATTGGGTTCTGGCTGGGTACAATCTCTGATGGTGTGGTTGCGTAAATCACCAAAATAATCATTGTTATAGGTCTGCCACTGATTGGCATTAACCGCCCAATCGGCATTGCCGCTACAGACCTGTTTTTGTCGAATAAGGGTGCTGTCGTTGGTGGTGCCACCTGATACCTGCCAGCCACCTGGGCCTGGATCATTACCATTGATGCCAAATTGGTCGACAAAGTTGCGAAACCCATGGTTGACCTGAGATGAACCACTGTTGATATTGAGGTGGATGCTGTCATTGCCATCAAACACCAACGCTGCATCAAGGATGTCGGTCGAGTTCAGCAACTCGGGATCATCGGCATTGGCGTTGCTGACCACCAACAAATCTCCAGCCAGTAAATAACCAGAAACATGGTCCGCAAAAATCACACCGCTGCCTCCGGTCAACAAATACAATGAATCCAGATTAACCGCAAAGGGTCCAGCATTGAAGATTTCCACCGCTTGGTTGTTACCCGGTCCATCCACATACTCAGAGATAAACAGGTTCACCGGTTGGCAATCGGGCAAAAAATAGCTCAAACCTTCGGTGGTGTCAATCGGATACACGTCCCATTCGGTGGCACCCACAGCCCAGTCTGTTTGCCCAGCACAGATCGATTGGTTTCGTATTAACGTGAAGTTGTTGGTGGCTCCCGAACCCACATTCCAACCGGAACCTGGATCAACACCCACCTCACCAATGGCATCTATCGGGACGCCATTCTCTAACAATACGATGGCATCATCACCATTATAAAATGTGATGGTGTGGGTGACATCGGCCTGATCAAGGATGGCTTGATTGGCACTGGGGTTGGCAACCACAAAGACCTCACCTGGCAACAAACTGTTGAACCCCGCTGAGGTGAAATCAAAGGCATCACTGGCTGTCAGGCTGCCGTTGTTATAACGTTCAATCTGGTAGTTATTTAAATCAATCACCTGATCATTGCCGTTGTAAATGGCGATGGCTTTGTTGCTTGAGGACCCCTCAATCATGTATGAAAAGTACACCGCTGCTTGTACTGGACTTAATCCAACCACCAGCAGCAACACAGCAAATATACGCAAATTTGAATTCATCGTTGGTTTCCCTTTAGTCACACAAGAACCATCATATCGCATTTTTTCTTTTTTATGAAAAATACCGATGTCTTTGTGCAAGGCGCACGCAGAGATAAAACGCCATGACCTCAGTCACAAATAAGAACAATCAATCAGTTTTTTTATTTTTAGAGCCAATGATTAACCTGGCGGGTTTGCGGTTGGTTAGGTAGGTCCAGAACCATTGCAGCAAAACCACCGTGGCCGAGCGCACGCCGATCAAAAAGTAAATGTGAATCAAGCCCCAAAAATACCAGGCTGGCCAGCCTTTGAATTTCAAGCGCTTCAAGTCAGCCACTGCCTTGTGGCGACCGATGGTGGCGAGGTTACCAGCGTGTTGGTATTTAAACGGTTTGGCCTCCTCGATGGTGGCATGCTGGCGCAGCAAACGGCCCACGTATTGGCCTTGCTGTTTGGCTGCTGGAGCGATACCAGGCACGGTGCCGTCTTGCCAATCCACCGCAGCGGCATCACCCACCACAAAAATGTCCGGGTGAGTGGGTAAACGCAACTTGGCATCCACCGATACCTTGCCGTTTTTTTGCGCCTCCACACCCAACAGTTGAGCCACTTGGGGTTTAACGCCAGCTGCCCAAATGATGGTGTGGGCAGCGATGTGTTGGTCGGCTAAAGACACCTTATCCGCTTCAATGTTTTGCACAAACCGATCAAAAATCAACTCAACACCCATTCTTTGCAAAGCCTTCGCCGCATAACGGCACAGGCGGCCATCAAAGCCGGCCAGCAATTGTTTGCCACCTTCCACCAACACCACCCGGGCTTTTCTGGTATCGATGTGGCGGAAATCTTTGGCCAGGGTAGAGCGGGCTATTTCAGCGATGGCACCAGCCATTTCAACGCCAGTGGGGCCGCCACCAATGACCACAAAAGTCATGTAAGCCTGTCTTTCGGTTTCGTCATCACAACGCTCGGCCTGTTCAAACGCTGAAAAGATGTCGCGACGAATCGATAAAGCGTCTTTCAGGCTTTTCAAACCAGGTGCATGAGATGCCCATTGTTCTTGGCCAAAGTAGGCGTTTTGTGCGCCGGTGGCCACCACCAAGTAATCATAAGCATACCGCCCGTTTTGGGTGATCACCTGTTTTTCGGCTTTATCAACCTGCAGGACTTCATCCTGAATGACGGTGATGTTATCGGCTTGGGCAAATATGCTGCGAATGGGCCACGCTATTTCAGATGGCGACAAATCACCGGTTGCCACTTGGTACAACAAGGGCTGGAACAAATGGTGATTGGATTGATCGATGATGGTCACTTCCACATCGGTACCTGCCAGTTGTTTGGCCGCCGCCAAACCAGCAAAACCACAACCGATGATCACTGCTTTGGGAGGGTTCATGGTGCCATCCACCTCGCTTGTTAGTTAAGAACGCAAGCCGATGCCCTTGTGCAGGATGTACCAGGAAATGAAACCCAGTATCAACACAAAAGCGATGATGATGCCATAGGCCACACCGACATTGATGTCAGACACGCCCAAAAAACCGTAGCGAAAAGTGTTGACCATGTACAGTACCGGATTGATTAAAGACACTTTTTGCCAAAAATCCGGTAACAAGGTGATGGAATAAAACACCCCGCCCAAATAGGTCAAAGGCGTCAGCACAAAAGTCGGGATGATGGCAATGTCATCGAACTTTTTGGCAAAGGCCGCATTGATGAAGCCACCCAATGAGAACACCACCGAAGTCAGTATCACCGTCGACAACACAATCCACACGTTGTGCACTTGGATTTCAGTGAAAAACAAGGAAATCAAGGTAACAATCAGACCCACGGCCAAGCCCCGAAACAGGCTGCCACTGACGTAGCCAACCAATATGGCCCAGTTGGGCATCGGCGAAATCAACAACTCTTCCACGTGTTTGGCGAACTTGGCACCAAAAAATGAGGACACCATGTTGCCATAGGAGCTGGTGATCACCGCCATCATCACCAGACCAGGCACGATGAAAGACATGTAATCAAAGCCACCCATTTCTCCGATTCTGGAACCAATCAGGTTGCCGAATATCACAAAATACAGGGTCATGGTAATGGCTGGTGGTAACAGGGTTTGTGACCAGATTCTGACGATGCGGGTGATCTCTTTGCGCACCAGGGTTTGGATGCCAACTAAAGTTTCTGAACTCATGCCTGCGCTCCTTTGTTTTCTATCATTTTAACGAACAACTCTTCCAGGCGATTGGCCTTGTTGCGCATCGACGACACGCAGTATCCGGCTGCATCGATTTGTTTGAACACGCTGTTGAGGTTTTTGGTTTTGGGCAAATCCAGCTCGATGGTGTTGTCATCGCGAATCCTGGCGTCCAGAGCGGTTAACAAGGCTTCATCGGGTGTTTTGTCGAGGTCAAAGATGAAAGTTTCGATGTCCAGGGTTTTCAGCAGTTCTTTGATGGTGGTGTCCCGAACAATTTCGCCGTGGTCGATGATGGCAATGTTTTTACACAGTTGCTCGGCCTCTTCCAAATAGTGGGTGGTCAAGATGATGGTGGTACCCGATGCCGCGATTTCTTCCACAAATGACCACATCGAACGGCGAATCTCAATGTCTACGCCAGCCGTGGGTTCATCCAAAATCAAGATGCGTGGCTCATTGACCATCGCTCGGGCAATCATCAAACGCCGTTTCATGCCGCCAGACAAACCGCGGGACATGCTGTTGCGTTTGCCCCAGAGTTGTAATTGTTTGAGGTATTTCTCGGTGCGCTCCAAAGCCACTTTGCGCGGGATGCCGTAATAACCAGCCTGGTTGGCAATGATGTCAATGGGCTTTTCAAACATGTTGAAGTTGAACTCCTGGGGCACCAGGCCAATCATTGCCTTGACCGCCTGACGGTCCTTGACCAGGTCTTTGCCAAACACTTTGACCTCTCCAGAGGTGGCATTGACCAGCGAGGATATGATGCCAATCAAGGTCGATTTACCGGCACCATTGGGACCCAACAAAGCAAAAATCTCACCACTTTGAACGGTCAGATCCACGCCTTTGAGGGCCTGGGTCCCGTCTTTGTAGGTCTTAACCAGGTTTTTAATTTCAATTGCTTGTTCCATATTTCACTCTTCAGGTGTTGATTTTTCTCAAGTAGACCGTATATTGGCAAGCATCATTAATCACTGCTTTACCCATGGAAACTGAGTTTAAAAAATATATATGTGTGGTCTGCGGCCTCATTTATGACGAAGCCGATGGCTGGCCGGATGATGGCATAGCACCGGGTACCCGTTGGGAAGACGTGCCTGAGACCTGGATGTGCCCTGATTGTGGGGTCACCAAAGAAGACTTCGAACTGCTCTGATTCCAAGCGTCTTGTTCATGACCTTCCGTACTCATGCTTGCGGGCTCGTTTTGATACACCGCATCAGTCGGTAATTGCGCCAATGTGCCACCACCATCAAGGTGCCACCCACCACAAAAAGTACTGACTCAATGATGATTTTCACTTCGCCTTCGAGCAAAGTGGCCGCCACCAAAGTTAAGTAGCCAAACGCAAATAACACCATCACGGTTTTGTTGCGGTGGTGATGCCAGCCGCGGGAGAATGACCAGGCAGCAATCAGGCCAATGACCGTCATCCAAATCCAACCGTGACCAAAGTGCGCCCAACCGGGGATCACCGCAGACACGCTCAATAGGATGGGTAACATGGCACATTGAACGGCACACAGACCACTCAAAAACATGCCTAATTTGTCTGCCATGGATTTCATTAAAAGGATTGTACAGTGGTTGCCATCTAGATGGTAGCAGATATGGGTACCATCTTCCCGGTCACAAGGGCAATCAAGCAAATACTTTACACGCTTTTTTGAGGTACAATCTCAATCACAACGATTGCATTACCCGCGAACCAGCATGAACGACAACCACTACACCCAAGAAATTGAACAGTTTGACTCCCAGGCCGCCTTTTGGTGGGACCCCGACGGACCGTTCAAAACCCTGCACCAGATCAACCCGCTGCGACTCAAATACATCACCGACCAGGTTAACATCAGTGGCCAACAGGTGTTGGATGTCGGTTGCGGTGGTGGCATCTTGTCTGAAGCTTTGGCCGCTAGCGGCGCCGTGGTAACCGGATTGGATTTGTCCCCAGCCTCCTTGCAGACCGCCCAGTTACACCTGCATGAATCTGGACATGACATCAACTACCTGCAACAAAGCGTCGAAGCTTTTGCTGCCGAAAATCCAGCCAGCCAGGATGTGGTGTGTTGTTTGGAAATGCTTGAACATGTGCCTGATCCTGAAAGCATTCTGGATGCCTGTGTGGCCGCGCTGAAACCCGGCGGGTGGTTGTTCCTGTCTACCTTGAACCGCACCCCCAAAGCCATGCTGCTGGGCATTTTTGCGGCTGAACACGTGTTAAAAGTTGTGCCCAAAGGCACGCACCATTACGAGCAATTCATCAAACCCTCCGAGCTGGTCAAAGCCCTGGCCACCCGGCCAGTTGAAATCACCGACATTTCTGGCATGCGCTACAACCCCATCACCCAAAGCGCGGTACTGGACAAAACCGACCTGGACATCAATTACCTGCTGGCCGCGCAGAAAAGGAACTGACCGTGGCTGACTACCAAGCCATCTTGTTCGATTTGGACGGCACCTTGATAGACACTGCGGTGGACATGATTCATGCGCTGGCACGACTGGCAGACAACCACCAGATCCAACATGACTTGAATGTCGCCGACTTCCGCCAATACATTTCCAAAGGCGCGGTGGCGTTGGTTAAATCGGTTTTCAGTGACCCATCTGCCGAATTACTGGAACAGCTGCGTTTGGAATACCTCGACATTTACCAACAACAGTTAAACACCCACAGCCAATTGTTTCCTGGCATTGCCGAGCTCATCACGCACTTGGATAACAACGCCACGCCTTGGGGCATTGTCACCAACAAACCGTCCTGGCTGGCCAATCCCATTGTCAGCAACACCCCAGAACTGCGCAACGCCGGCATCCTGGTTTGTGCCGATGAAGTGGGCATCGCCAAACCCGACCCCAAAGCCTTGCTGCACGCCGCCCAACTGATGAACATCGACCCAGCCAAAACCCTGTACCTGGGTGATGCCCAATCCGATATCGACGCTGCCCACGCCGCTGGCATGCAATCAGCCATCGCCCTGTGGGGCTACCTGGCCCCCGAAGACCAACCACAGGAATGGCTGGCACACCATCGTTTTGAACACCCAGAAACGCTCCACCCACTGATTAAATTGATTAAATAAGGGATTCGTTGCTCATTGAATGGGTAGGTTGGTGCTGAGCTCGCGAAGCCCAACATTTTTCTTAAATATTTGGAAACATTCAAATATATTGTCATTGCGGCGTAGGCCGCAATCCAGTGTCTTTGAGATGATGGTTTAAGTGTTGTGGAAATTGGCTGATTTGATATCGCCATGGAAGACGCTGGATCCCGGCCTGCGCCGGGATGACGGCGGAGATAGGCTGAACATTACCGGCCCCATTAAAGCAATCCATTTAATCAATATTCTCGCGTTATTCCCGACCCCGATCGGGAATCCAGGTGGACGGTGTTTCAGAATTTGAGGCGCTGAATTATCCCTTTGCTTAAAATGCTGAAAAGCGTGTCTTAAAGACAACAGACAAAGCCCATTCAATCCAAAGAGATTATCAGCCCATCTTCGGCCAATACAACCGGACCGTCATAGCTGTTTTTAATCAACTCAACGGCTTGTTTTTGGTGCGGTAAACTGCGCGTCATAAAGTGTGCCAACAACAGTTTTTTGGGTTGTGCAGCTGCTGCAATTTTGGCGATTTCAGAAGGTGGCATGTGTAATTTTCTGGCTGTTCCCGTGGCGGCCTCTTCGATGGCATTGTTGGCCACCAGCAAGTCGGTGCCTTTTGCCAATTTAGCCAGAGAGCCAAACTGGTTGTTCATGTCACCAGAAAACGTGATGGCACAATCACCGATATCTACCCGCCAAGCTACTGCACTGATGGGACCGTGGTGGGTGCCGGTGCTGCTGAGCTTGATGGCATCATTCAACGTGTGCTGTTGGATTTGGTGGTGAGACAAAGAAGCGTCCTTGGCTTTGATTTTAAAGGCGCTGCTTTTGTTGGGTTCCCAATAATCACTGAGGTAGCGGTAGGCACCTTTATTGCTGAACAGTTCAGCTAGGTAGGTTGAAGTGGCTGGCATCATGTCATTTCCAGCTGGGCCCATCACCCACAGGTCTTTACTGCGATCAGTGAAGTAGGCGTCTTTGATAAAAGCCGGCACATCGACGCTGTGATCGACATGCAAATGGGTCAGCAAAATGGCCTGTAAGTGTTCAGAGTGGGCTTGGGCTTGCTCAAACTGATGCGCCGACCCGCTACCGGCATCGACCAAAATGGCGGCTTGATCATTCACCCAAATCAAGTGTGATGAAGACACCCGGCCATCGGTTAATTCAGGACCACCAGACCCCAAAACCTGAAGTTTGATGTTTTGCTCTTCACAACTTTGTGCGCCAACAGCAACAGACCAAAGCAGTGACATTAACGTGATTAACTTATTCATCATCGTGCTCCATTCAAAACTTCAGGTTAACACGGTGGGTGTCAAAGCAGCGACTAAAGGGAATGCGCTTGGGCTTCAAATCCGAAACACTTCTTCATGCAGGGCGCGGGCTTTTTCAATCACTTCCTGCGGTGATTTCTGCCACACCTCTGGGTTAGCGCACAAGCCGGCGACAAGCCGAATCATGGCCTCTTCACCGAGGCCAATGCCTTTTTTGTGGATGCCACCGATGCTCTGTGGATGGACGGGGTTGCTGGGATGTTGCATGCTGCCTCCGGATTGGTTTATTTCAGTGATTCTTCTGAATCATTATAAACAAGGAAGCCTTTACTTTGCTTGGCTGGTTTGGCCCGCAAAATTTAAGTCGTTTTGCTTAAAACAACCAGCGAGCCAAACCCGCAGCCAATTAAGCTTTAATGACCGGTTATAGCCACCACGCCAACGATAATTAAGTAGCCCGCAACGATGTAGTTGAGCAATTTAGGAAAAATCAAAATGCCGATGCCTGCCAAGATTGAAAGTACCGGTGTCAATTGTAAATGTAGTGTCATGGTATAAGCCTCCTCAAGGGGTGATTAAAAAACAAACGCAACCAACACCAAATTGGCAAAATGTTGCGTTTGTTCAACCCTGATGATTCTAAATGCACTACACCCGTCTGTGGTAAAAATTAGCAAAGAGATTTTACCAACTTACCAAAATCGCATCAGGTTAATCAGCAAATGCCACAATTTTTCCAAGCCATTCCACAACAGGTTTTCCAGGGTCAAAAACCCCAGCACGGCTGTTACCAGGGTAAACCAAACAATAAATTGCATCGGTATACTGGTATAAAAAACATAGGACAACACCAACCAAATCAACACCGCCGTAAGGAACCCCGCAATGGCTGACAGGGCGGCCACAGCCAGGCGATCGGAGAGGGTGGTTGGGTTTTTGTTTTTGGGCATTTTGGTTTTTTCTTACTGCTTTAATATATGCAACATGATGCCTTAAGAAGAGGAGCTCGGGAGCGCGTCCTGCTCGCTTGATGGGTTATTTTTTAAAATCTTTTTGCAACCCTCAATGGGCTCTTCCTTCAACACCACGACATCCCAATTATTGTTATCAGTTGTCAGATTGGATTCGTGCTGAGCAGAGACATAATAACGAATGCAGGGCTTAACAAAAATTGGAAATGATGTATACGTGTGATGTCCTCGTCTGTCAGGTTTAGTCGTTGTGAGCCGCACCAAACGAAACCCTGGATCCACATTCCTTGTTCGCCTGTTATCAAAGTACAACTTGCCATCAACACCAGAAACCAACACGTCAAAATTTTTGGCGTCGGTAACTTTACTCATGCTACCGTCAATAACAGACCAAGGTTTGTTAGAACATGCTGACAGCAATAATAGCAAAACTAATAATGAAACTTTTCTCATTTTTTATCCCTAAGTAATAATTGACTTGATAGTGTATCGGTGCCGTCTACCTTGGCATTTTTCGTACACACTTATTGGCAGGTTTCATTGTATGCCATTGATTTCTGGGTTTGAAGAAAATTCTTGGCTAGGTTGATTTGTGGGTGTTGCTTATGGGTCTGGAAACAAAGGATGCGGCAGCTTTGGGGGCCTTCGGCTACGCTCAGGATGACAGAAAATCTGTCGTCTTGAGCGCTACGCAGTGGAGCCGAAAGATCTCCTGAAGCTGGCGTGGTGTTTGGAAACTATGATTGCGGCTGTGTTGGGAGGTCCTTCGGTGCGCTGCGCTTACTCAGGATGACATCTGTATTTTGTTTAGCTTTTGGCTTTGAGTTTGAGGCGGTAGGCGTGGAGTAGGGGTTCGGTGTAGCCGGAAGGTTGGGTTTTGCCTTGGAACACCAGGTCTAAAGCCGCTTGATAGGCGGTGTTGTGCTCCAGGTCGTCGGCCATGGCTTGGTAACTGGGATCGTTGGCGTTTTGTTGGTCGACAACTTTCGCCATGCGCGCGAAGGTTTCTTTGACTTGTTGTTCGGTGCACAGGCTGTGTTCCAACCAATTGCAGATGTGTTGGCTGGAGATGCGCAAGGTGGCGCGGTCTTCCATCAGGCCCACATGATTGATATCCGGCACTTTGGAACAGCCCACACCATGATCAATCCAACGCACCACATAGCCGAGGATGCCTTGGGCGTTGTTGTCCAGTTCGTGTTGAATTTCAGCTGCAGTCAAGGCTTTTGGGTCCTCACACAGCGGGATGGTGAGGATGTCATTGAGGTCGGCACGTTCTCTGGATTTGAGTTGTTGTTGAACAGCAAACAAGTCCACCTGGTGGTAATGCATGGCGTGTAAGGTGGCACCAATCGGCGAGGGCACCCAGGCACAGTTGGCACCGGCTTCGGGGTGTTCGCTTTTCACCGCCATCATTTGGGCCATTTCATCGGGCATGGCCCACATGCCTTTACCAATTTGCGCTTTGCCGGTGAAACCACAGGCCAGACCCATGTCCACATTCCAGTCTTCATAAGCTTGGATCCAAGGCATGGTTTTGATGACCGCCTTGGGCGCCATCGGCCCCAACAACATGCTGGTGTGAATTTCATCGCCGGTGCGATCCAAGAAGCCGGTGTTGATGAACACAATGCGGTCTATTACCGCACGGATGCACTCCTTGAGGTTAATGGTGGTGCGACGTTCTTCATCCATCACGCCGATTTTGACGGTGTGGCGGGGTAAGCCCAAAGCGTCTTCCACGCGATTGAATAAGGTGTTGGCAAAAGCCACTTCTTCGGGACCGTGCATTTTCGGTTTAACAATATAGACGCTGCCGGTCCGAGAGTTTTGCAAGGGGCCAAGTTGTTGTAAATCGTGTTGGGCAATCAACACACTGATCATCGCGTCCATGATGCCTTCGGGCACTTCGTTGCCATCGGCATCGAGGATGGCGGGGTTGGTCATCAAGTGACCGACGTTGCGACAGAACAACAAACTGCGTCCCGGCAAGGTGAATGTGCTGCCATCCAGGGCGGTGAAGGTTTTGTCTGGGGCGGCCACGCGGGTCATTGGCTGGCCATTTTTTACGAAGGTATCTGTCAGGTCACCACGCATCAAGCCCAACCAGTTGCGGTAAACACCGACCTTGTCTTCGCCGTCCACAGCGGCCACCGAATCCTCAAAGTCCTGAATGGTGGTCACCGCCGATTCCAAAGTGAGGTCACTGACCCCGGCAGCATCGGTTTTACCCACTGGCGACTCTGGATCAATCTCTATGATCACGTGCAGACCATTGTGAGACAGCAGGATTTGACTGGGTTGCTCCGCAGCGCCACTGTAGCCGATACATTGCACCGCTGATTTTAAGGTCACTTTGGGGCCATCGGCCAATGACACCAACAGCTGTTGGTCATGAATTTGGTAAGCCGTGGCCTGGTGGTGGCTGCCTTCATTCAAGGCAAAGTGCTGATCGAGAAAATCACGACCATACGCAATCACGGCCTGACCCCTGGCTTCATTGTAGGCATCACCCGGTACCAGCTCACCTTTACGCGGAATCACATCGGTACCATACAGGGCATCATACAAACTGCCCCAGCGGGCATTGGTGGCGTTCAGTGCAAAACGGGCATTAGACGTCGGTACCACCAATTGCGGCCCGGCTTGTTGGGCTATTTCGTCATCAACGTTTGCGGTGCCAATTTGGAACGCATCACCTTCTGCCACCAGGTAACCGATGTCTTGGAGGAATTGCTTGTAGGCGGCTGGGTCAAAGTGGTCTCGGTTGTTAAGCGACCACTGGTCCAGTTGGTCTTGTAACTGTGTGCGTTTGGCCAGCAGTTGCTGGTTGACTGGTGATAGCTCGGTAATCAACTGCGCAAAAGCAGACCAGAACGCATCCGGCTGTTGATTCAATTCGGGCAAGACTTCTTGTTCAATGAATTGGCTGAGTTGGTTGTCTACCTGGAGCGTATCGCGTTGGCAATATTCAGTCATTTGTGGTCCCTTGGGTTGAAAGTTTAAAGACGAAACCTTTTTATTCTAGCGAACAAAATTAGACTAAAAACTCTAATTCTGCGGTTTTCACCAAAAAATCTTTAAATAAATTTTTATTTCTCAATTGTCGCAAAAAGGTGTTTAAAAGTCATGAAAATGTGCTTAATATTCAGGAACGTGTTATTCAAACGTTTGTTTGATTAATGCCTTTTAAAGAGAGAGTAACCACTTTTTGTGGTGTAGCATCACAACCAAACACAGGATTTTATATCATGTCAAATTACCAAACTGAAGTGCAATCAGCCGACGGACTCATCAAAGAATACCAGACACCCTGGTCTACCTTGAACCCCGAATACGTGGCTCGCATGAAGCTTCAAAACCGCTTCAAAACCGGACTCGATATCGCCAGATACACAGCCAAAATCATGCGCCAAGACATGCGTGACTATGATCTGGATTCATCCAACTACACCCAATCATTGGGTTGCTGGCACGGCTTTATTGGCCAGCAAAAAATGATTGCCGTCAAAAAACACCACGGCACCACCGCCAAACGCTACCTGTATTTGTCCGGGTGGATGATAGCTGCCTTACGTTCTGAGTTTGGCCCCTTGCCTGACCAGTCGATGCACGAAAAAACCAGCGTGCCGGCATTAATCAAAGAGCTGTATGACTTCCTGAAACAGGCCGATGCCCGGGAGCTGCGCGCTTTGTTCAAACAACTGGACGAAGCCAAAGCCGCCGGTGATGAGGTCAACGCTGCACGCCTGCAAGAAAACATCGATAACTTTGAAACCCACGTGGTGCCCATCATCGCTGACATCGATGCCGGTTTCGGGAACGAAGAGGCCACCTACCTGCTGGCCAAAAAAATGATTGAGGCCGGTGCCTGTGCGATTCAAATCGAAAACCAGGTTTCCGATGAAAAACAATGCGGTCACCAGGACGGTAAGGTCACCGTACCCCATGCCGATTTCCTGGCCAAAATCCGCGCCGTGCGTTACGCCTTTTTGGAATTGGGTGTGGACGATGGCATCATCGTCGCCAGAACCGACTCGCTTGGCGCCGGCCTGACCAAACAAATTGCGGTGACCCAAGAACCCGGCGACCTGGGCGATCAATACAACGCCTTTTTGGACTGTGACGAAATCAGTCTGGAAAACCTCAACAATGGCGATGTGGTGATTAAGCAGGCAGGCAAATTGGTCAAACCCAAGCGCCTGCCCAGCGGCCTGTTTCAATTCAAACCCGGTACTGGTGAGGACCGTTGTGTGCTCGATTGCATCACCAGCCTGCAAAACGGTGCCGACTTGTTGTGGATTGAAACTTCGACGCCACACGTTGGCCAAATCGGTGGCATGGTTGAACGCATCCGTAAAGTGGTGCCTGATGCCAAACTGGTATACAACAACTCGCCTTCTTTCAACTGGACTTTGAACTTCAGACAACAGGCCTATGACTTGATGCAAGAGGCCGGTGAAGACGTGTCTGCTTACGATCGCGACGCCCTGATGGATGTCAAATACGACGACACGCCATTGGGTCAAAAAGCCGACCACATGATCCAGGCATTCCAAAAAGACGGTTCGCAACAGGCCGGTATTTTCCACCACCTGATCACCTTGCCCACTTACCACACCGCCGCCCTGTCCACCGATCAACTGGCCAAAGGTTATTACGGTGAGGCTGGGATGTTGGCTTATGTGTCTGGTGTGCAACGCAAAGAAATTCGTGAAGGCCTGGCCTGTGTCAAACACCAAGACATGGCCGGTTCCAACATCGGTGATGACCACAAGGAATACTTCTCCGGTGATGCCGCCTTGAAAGCCTCAGGTGCCGATAACACCATGAATCAATTTGATTGAATCATATGAACCACCAATAAACCTTGTATGTTCCCGCCGACCAACCACCTCTGGTCGGCGGGTAATCAGGCAATAAAAGACATCCTGTTTTGTTTGTGAGCCTCTTAGCCCCAATGACTGGGGCTTTTTTTTGCTTCTGATTTTGTCTTGCGGGTTAGGTATAATCACTTGAATCACACGAACAAACCGGTTGCTTTTTGAAAGACAGTAAACAAACCAGGCAGTTGTTGCACCAGGCCCTCGGTCTTGATTCCGAAGCCAGGACGGTCTTGCTCGAACAAATCACCGATCAGGACATCCGCAGTCAGGTTGAAACCCTGTTACTGAATGACACGCAGCGTGAGCAATTCATGCAACAGTCTGCATCGGATACGCTGCAACCGGGCACCGTCATCAACCGCATCCGCATTGAAAAGTTACTCGGCCAAGGCGGCATGGGCTCGGTTTACCTGGGCTTTGATGAAAAACTGGAACGCCAAGTGGCGATCAAGTCCATCCGCCCCGAACACCTACAAAACCCAGCCACCCAACAACGCTTTGAGCGAGAGGCGCAAATCCTGTCGAAAATCAACCACCCATCGATTTGTCAGCTGTACGATTACCTGGAAACCGATGACGGTGATTTTTTGGTGCTGGAATACATCCAGGGCAAGCCTTTGTATCAGGTACCATTAAGTGAAACGCAAAAACTCAGTGCCCTGGCTGAGCTGGCAGCGGCCCTGGCAGTGGCGCACGAGCACGGCATCGTTCACCGGGATTTGAAGCCAGACAACATCATGATCACCGACAGTGGTCAATTGAAAGTGCTCGACTTTGGCATCGCCCAATCTTTATCAACACCCAAAACCCACAACGACCCCATCGACACCTCGACACCCCGCAAGGACAGTCAACTCACACAACAAGGTTCCTTGGTCGGTACCATCCGTTACATGAGCCCTGAACAGGCCAAGGGTGAAGTCATCGGCACCGCCAGTGACCTGTATGCTTTGGGCATCATCGCCCAGGAAGTGTTCAGCCACCAGGCCGCCTATGCGGTGATGGAAACCGAGCAACTGTTGGCCGATGTTCGGCAGGGCAAGCGCCTTGAGTCAGCGAACTTGCCTGGTGCTTTACAAACCTTGGTTGATGACCTGACCCAGCTGCAACCACAAGATCGGCCAACGGCCTTGGTGGCAGCACAACGCTTTCGTGACATTTTGCTGGCACCTAAAGTCAAACGCCAAAAACGCATCAAATGGGGCATCGCTGTGGCCATCACTGCGTTGTTGGCGGTGTTGTTGTGGCAGTGGCTACAGATGGGCGCACAAGCCAACCGCAACCAATTGATCAATGACTACGAAAAACAAATCAATGACCTGGTCAAACAAGCCGACCAAATTTATGTCTTGCCCATCCATCCGGTGGGTCAGGAAATCAGCCAAATCTTGCAACAAGGCGAGCTCCTGTACGCCAACATCTACAACGATGCGGTATTGACTGATACCGACAAAAATCGCTTGTTGGGCCTGATCATGTTGCGCGCTGAGTATTTTGCTGAAGCCATTCCGTTGTTGCAGAAAGGCCAGGCTGAAAACACCTTGTTGGCTGAAGCCTGGACCAAGCTGTACATTGAGAAAGCCTCTACATTTTCTGATCAACATGGTTACGAACAAGCCATGAGCGACCCCAACTTACAACAAAACTTCCTGCAGCCATCGCTACAACACATCCAGTTGGCGGCGGCAGAAACCGGCACCACCGATCCACTGTTGCAGGCTTTTGTGTTAACGCAAACCGAGTCACTGGAGTCCGGACTGCAGGCCGTGAACCAGCTGCTGGCGGAAAAACAATGGAACAAGGATGCGGTTAACCTTAAGGCGTTGATTTTGTCGGCCTCCATGCAAAATGCCCAGCAAAAAGGTCAGTGGGAAGCGGCCAAAGACTATGCCCTGTTGACTGCAGAAACCTACCAGCGCTCAACAGCCATGGCCCGCAGCTACCCGCCTGGCTATGAAAGCCTGTGCTACACCTATTTGGGTTTGATGACAGATGGCATCCAACGCAGCGGAGAGCAAGTCAAAGAATTTGCCGAAAGCGCCATCCAGGCCTGTGAAAACGCTTTGCAAACCTTGCCTGAGAACCGCTACCCCAAATTCGTGCTGTCTCGCATCTATTTGATGCAAGCGCGGTGGGCATTGTCCTATGGCAACGATGTTCAAACGCCCTTGGCGCAAGCCAAACATTGGCACCAGGAGGCCGCTGCATTGGACGATGTGTTTACTTTTACTTGGACCCAGGCGTTGCTGGCGGCCACCGAAGCCAGTCACCTCACTTTGCGTGGCAATGATGCCTTGCCCTTATTGGACCAAGCGGTGGGCTGGTTTAAACAGTTGTTGCCGCTTGAGTCACCGTACCGGCCCTATGTGGTCAGCGACATGTTATTGGTGTTGAGTCAACAAGCCCATGAGCTGATCAGACAAGGTCGCAACCCCGAGGCCACCTATGCCCGCGCTCAGCAGCTGTACGATGAGATCATGCTGACACCCGACTTATTGGTTAACGAACAATGGGGTCTGCTGAACAACATGGCGCAGGTCTATTGGGTTGAATTAAATCACCAGTTCATACTGGATCAAGACATCAGGCCGCTGGCCTCGCGTTTGGTGGCATTTTTAAACCCCGCCGACAACCAGCTGATTGATGACCCCCACCAACTGATAAACCTGGCCAACACCCACTTGTTGATGGCAGATTATCTTCAGCGCCAACAACTGTCCTATACCGAACACATGAACTTGGCTGAGGAATACATCAATCAAGCCATGCAGATCAACACAACCCACCCCAGCATCCTTATCAGCAAGGCCCAATTAATGACCTTGCAAGAGGCCACCGGCGACCGCAATTACCAGGCAGCCAATGACCTGTTTGCTCAAGCGCTTGCTGTTTTTCCCGAGCAGCCTTACCACCTGCAAAGCTGGGCCAACAGCTTACTGCTACAAGCGCAAAATTCCGAGGATAGCCAGTCTGACGAGGCGCTTCTCCGCGCCCAAGAGGCCATCACCAAAGCCTTGACCATTGATCCTGGTAATCCGTTTTTTCAACACACCCAGGCTGCCATCAATGCCTGGCAGCAAAGCACAAACCACTGATGTTCAGGACCCCACACCATGACGCAACTTAACCCACACCTGTCTCACCTGGCATGTACTTTTTGTGACCGGCAGTTTCCTGCTGATCAACCCATGAACCTGTGCCCTGAAGATGGCCGACCTGTTCAAGCAGTTTATGACACCGATGCCATCAAAGCCAGCCAATGGTATGTCCCTGAGCGACCCAATATGTGGCGCTTTGCCGGGTTGTTGCCGCTGGCTGAAGGCTTTGTGTCACTGGGTGAGGGACACACCGCTTTGCTCGATTACAACGATCACCCATTGGCACAGAGCCAAGGCTTTTCGCTGTTTATCAAGGACGAGGGCAAAGGTCATCCGGGCTTCAGTCAAAACCCCACCTTGAGTTTCAAAGACCGTGGCATGGCCGTGGTCGCCAACATGGCCAAACATTTTGGGTTGACGCGATTGGTGGTGCCCACCCAAGGCAACGCCGGTGATTCGCTGGCCTGTTATGCCAACCAGCTGGGCCTGGGTGCCACCATCATCATGCCCGATGACACGCCCATGCCAATTCAAGGCAGTGTGGCCGCTTTGGCGTTCAAAAACCCAGACATCAACCTGGACATGGTGTCAGGCACCATCAAAGAAGCCGGGGCCTTGATGAAAACAAAGTACCTGCCACAAGGGTTTTTCAATGTCGCCACCTTTCAGGAGCCAGGGTGGCGCATAGAAGGCAAAAAAACCATGGGGCTGGAGTTGGCTGAACCCAACCTGATGTCCCAGCACTGGCAACTGCCTGATGTGATTTTATATCCCACCGGCGGTGGTACCGGCATCCTCGGTATGTGGAAGGCTTTTGATGAACTCCAGGCGCTGGGCATGATTGATGCACATCGACCTCGGGTTGTGGCGGTTCAGTCTGCAGCCACACCACCGGTGGCTGAGGCCATTGCACATGACCGCTTTGAGCCCGAGCCTACAGAGGCTGGACAAACCCTGGCCGTGGGTCTGAATGTCGCTGGCGGGGTGGGGCATTTCAAAGTTGTCGATATCGTGCGCCAAAGTGGGGGTACCGCCATCACCATCAATGAAGCGGACATGGCAGCCAGCCTGTCGGCCGTGTGGCAAGCCAAAGGCTGGTGGATTTGCCCAGAAGGTGCGGCTTGTCTGGCCGCTTTGGAGCCGCTGCTGCAACAAGGCCACATCCACCCCGGTGAACAGGTGGTGGTGTTCAATACCGGTTCATTTGAAAAATACCTGCCCGAAGTCCGGCATTTGCTGTGAACTCATCAAACCGCATTGCGACTGGCATTGATGTTGCCATACAAGGAGCGGGTTACCAGTTTTTCATAAGCGGCCAATAACGCCTCATCCTCATGCCCTTGTTTTTGCATGGCATTGATGCGCTGCAGGGCGTACTGCTGGATGGTCAGCAACGGCAACACAATCGCCTCCCGGGCCATGATGGATTGTTTGCGCAGCGGTTTGTCTGGCAACAACTCTGTGGTCTGCGCCACGGTTTTTAAGGCTTGTTCGGCGGCCTTGAATTCGCGGTTGATTAACAACCAAAAATCACCAAACCTGGGATCGTCTTGCAGGTAGGCAGTCAACGGCATGAACGATTTACACAAGGACATCATGCTGTTGTCGATGATGGCTTTGAAATACCCCGATTTTTGATACAAAGTTTGTAAGGCTTGCGTTTCACCCTGGTCAATCAGGGCCGTCAAAGCGGTACCCAAACCGTAGTAACCCAGTACATTTTGTTTCAGCTGACTCCAGGCGCCGACGAAAGGAATCGCCCGCAAATCCTCGAACACCAAGCCATCACCACCCGATCTTTTCGTGGGGCGGCTGCCAATGTTGGTCATGCCGTAATACTTCAGCGTGCTGATTTGTTCCAGGTAAGGCACAAAATCAGGGTGTTGTTTGAAAGCCTGGTAATGGGCCAGGCTCAATTCTGAAAGGCGCCCCAACAACTGCTTGCTGTCCTCGTCCCAACCCGTGGTTTGCGGGCGGATGCGACTGGACAACCCTGCGCTCAACAACTGTTCCAGGTTGTATTGGGCCGACAATGCATGACCAAAATTGGCAGAAATGGTCTGGCCTTGGATGGTCAGTTGGGTGGCGGTGTTTTCAATCGCCGGGTTTTGAGACGCATAAAATTTGTGGGCTTCGCCACCGCCGCGGGCTGGTGGACCGCCGCGGCCATCAAAAAACACCAAACTGACGCCATGACTGCGAGCCACTTCGGAGAGTTTTTCTTTGGCCTGCATGATGGCCCAGTTGGCGGTCAAATAACCCCCATCCTTGGTGCCATCAGAAAAGCCCAGCATGATGGTTTGTCGCATGCGGCGGTGTTCCAAATGTTGGCGATAGCTTGGGTGCTGGTACAGGCTGTCCATAATCTCAGGTGCTTGTTGTAAGTCTTCAATGGTTTCAAACAGCGGTACGATATCGACACTGATGGCTTCACCTGACCACCCAGCAAGGCCAAAAAAGGCCAGCACTTCCATCACGTTAAGGGCCGACTGGCAGTTGCTGATGATGTAGCGGTTGGCACCGGCCTCGCCACTGGTCTGTTGAATTTGTTCTATCGCTTGGATGCTGTTCAGGGTGTCCTTGGCCACATCGCTTGCAAGCGCCTCTACCGCAGCGGCAGGACAGCCCTTTGCCAAGACTTGCATTTGTTCGGCCGACGTCATTTGTTCATAGTCTGCGGGTAAAGCGGCTGTGCGCTCAGCGATTTCAACCATCACCTGGTGGTGTACCCGCGAGTCCTGACGCACATCCAAAGTGGCGAAGTGCACGCCGAAAGTTTTAACTTGGTTGAGCAGTTGTTCGATTTGGTCAGCAAACAGGCCGTGGTGGTTGGCATTCACTTCTGTCAGGATGGTTGCCAACGCCTGCTGTATGTCAGCCACCGTGATGGGCGTGCTTTCATCAGTTAAAAAAGCACAGCGGTACAGTTTGTGTTCAAGGGCCTCTAGTTGGGTATCGACCCCAGGGAAAGTCAGTCGGCGTTTCAACTGACGCACATCCCGGTAGTAACACTTGAGGATGCTGCGATGCAGTCGGTCGGCCACTTTCAAAGTGGTTTTTGCATCCACAAAAGGGTTCCCATCGCGGTCACCGCCAGGCCAAAAACCCAACTCAACAAAGCCGTTATCGGGTAAATCTTGCCCCTTAAAAACGGCTGTTTGTACGCGCTTTGTCACCAACTTCATGGTGTCGTAGAAAACATTTTCCAAATACCAGACCAAGCTCACGGCTTCATCAAACGGTGACGGCTTGGTTTTATTGAACAACGGTGTTTTGCCCAATTGTTGTAGCAAGCCCTCGATTTGCGCCAGGTCATTGTTCTGAATGGCGGTGCTCAAATCATTCATGATGCCCAGCACCGGGCCGGGGTAAAACTGCGTGGGATGCGCCGTTAAAACCACCCTGATGCGGTAATCATCCAGCGCCTTCTTTAAGGTTTCATTCAAGCCCAGGTGATCTGCTTGAGCAGCAAAGGAAGGCATGGTACCTTCTCCGTTCATGTCATGGTTGCTGGCATAAGCCGCTTCCTCGATGGAATCAAACAACACAATTTGGCGCTCAATGTATTGAATGAATTTAAACAAAGAGGTCAACTGCTCTTCAGCCGTCATGTCCTCCTGTTGGTCAAAAAATTCGGTGATGATGGCTTCCGGGCTTTGGCCCTTTTGGTAACCTTGCTGACAGGCTTGGGTCAGCAGCGGCAACAACACGCCGGTTTGGTAAACATCATCAAATGGCAGGTTCAAGAACAAACTGTTGTAGATGTGGTAGCGGTTTAGAACCGTGTGGCGGTAGTTATTCAAAGGTTGCTGGTTTTTCATGCGTCAAACAGTTGAGTGATGAATTGATTATGTTACGTTGCCAAGGCCCTGGGTGTAAACCGTTGTGTGCTGCTGTTGGTTTAAATACCCAAAGGCTGATTGACATCTGCGCCAAACAGGTGAAAAATAATAAGCAGGAGGGTCACATGAAAAAAGTCATTGTATTCATCAGTTTGTTTTGGGTCGGCTGGGTTCAAGCCGAAGATGCCGACATCAGCGTGGAGGTCAGGTTGTTTCAAGCCCGGGTCATCACCGGTGATTTGGCCAAAATGGAGTTCACCATCCGCAACCAAGGCCCTGACACCGCCTCAGCGGTGCGCCTGGATGTCAACGTCACCCAAGGCTTATTCAGTCAGCTGACCACCTCAGCACCTGGGCCTTGTCAAATCAACCAAAGTGCCGGGCAGATCCGTTGCGAGAACGTCGGTGATTTTCCTGCCGGCAGTGAAAAAGTGGTGTTGGTGCGGGTGCAACTGGAACAACAAGAAGACCCTGATAACCTGGTATTAGAAGCCAGTGTCTCATCGCCAGCCAATGACCCCAACCCCGCTAACAACCAACAAACCGCTGTGTTTCAGGTGAGTGCCTTGCCCACAGCTGGAGAATACGCTCTGAGTATGTTGACCAACATGCCCGAAGCACGCCGAGCTCGGTTTGCCAGGGCGGCACTGGTGTTGGGCGCCTATTGTGGTGGTGACAACCTCCACAATGGCATCAATGGCCTGTGTGATGAAATATTGCAACAGGCTGAGTTGGGTGATTTTGAGATGTTAACGCGCGTGCTCAGTTGGATGCGACCACGCAATGCCGTCCACCAAGCCAGAAACTCGACCAAGCTGGTGGCTTCCCAACTGTCCAACCTGGGAGCCCGGATGGCCCAGTTGCGTGCCGGCGTGAGTGGTTTTTCCGCTGCTGATTTGAACATCAACAACGGCTCAGAATCATTACCGTTGGGGATGTTGGCCTATCAGGGTGAACCAGCCGCTGGAAGTTTCGTTTCGCCTTGGGGGTTTTTTATCAATGGCGATTTGACCACGGGCGATTTTGAGTACGCCGATGAAGTGAACGATGGTTTTGATTTTGATTCTGACAGCCTGACCATTGGGGTAGATTACCGATTCTCGTCACGTTGGGTGGCCGGTGCTGCGCTGGGTTACAACGAAATGGATTCCGACTCGGGTGCTGGTGTGCGCCTGCAGTCAGAAGGCTTCAGCGCCAACCTGTATGCCTTGTTCTCGCCCAATGAGCATTTTTATTGGGACACCCGCTTCAGTTACGCCACACCTGACATCAGACAAACTCGCAGCGAAGTGTTTGTGTTGATTGATGAGGTGGTGGAAACCTTAGCCGTCGGCAACACCCAGTCGAATCAGTTCACTTTATCCACCCAGATGGGCTTCAACTGGTATACCGGCGCATGGAATTGGTCACCTTTTTTGAGTGTTGAATACGTCAACAATGAGCTGGATCAATTCACTGAAAGTGGCGCCAATGGTTTCAATATGTTCTACGCCGAACAAGACTTCAAAGCCGTTAAGTATGACCTGGGCTTGACGCTGTCTCGTGCCATCAGCACTTCCAAAGGGGTTTTGTCGCCACAAATCAGCTGGCAACACCATGTCGAGGACCAGGATGATGGCATCATGAAAATGCGCTTGGTGGGCATGCCTGTGGACGAGCTGTTCAATGTGGAGACCAACTTCACCAAAGACAGTTACAGCCAAATGAGTGTGGGCCTGACTTGGGTCACCGCCAACGGCAAAATGTTTTACTTGCGGTATCGGCAGCTGCTGGGCCTGAATAATTTTGATCAATCAACCATCAGTGTGGGCGCGCGTTTCGAGTTTTAACAGCGCCCTTTTTCACTGAACACCTCGCTTCTGTCCGGTTTTTGGGACTTTCGGCACTGTACAGTTCCAGTCCAAAGTCCCATCATGTTTGGCCAATTCATGAATAACCAGAGGACACAATGAAACACTTACGTAAATCAACCTGGCTGACGGGCCTGACCCTGGCTTTGTCGATGAGCCTGGGCGTACAAGCCCAAGAAGCCGCACCCAAAGAAACCAACCCGCTGTTGGCTGAGTGGACCGGTCCTTACGGCGGCGTACCAGCTTTTGATCAAATGGACCTGAAATACGTACCGGAAGCTTTTGATGTCGGTATCGCAGAAAATCTGGCCGACTATGAAAAAATCGCCAACAACCCAGAACCACCAACTTTTGAAAACACCATCGTGGCGATGGAAAGCGCCGGTGAACGGTTGGGTCGGGCTTTCACCTACTTTGGTATTTGGGGCAGCAATTTATCCAGCCCAGAAGTGCGTAAGCTTCAAATGGAATACTCACCGAAGTTTTCTGAGATGAGTTCAAAAATATCACAAAACAAAAAACTGTTTGCTCGAGTAAAGAAGGTCTATGAAGACTCCTTGAAAAACCCGCTGCCTCCAGAAGCACAACGCTTGGTGCTGGGTACTTACGAAGGCTTTGCCATGAATGGCGCTGACCTGGATGAAGTTTCCCAAAAGCGCTATGCCGCAATCAACAAGGAACTGTCATCGCTGTACACCCGTTTTGCCAACAATGTGTTGCATGACGAAGAAGGTTATGTCACCTACCTGAACAAGGACCAACTCAGTGGTTTACCCGAATCATTGGTTAAATCTGCCGCAGCTGCAGCCAAAGAAAAGGGCAAAGAAGACATGTATGCCATCACCAACACCCGCTCTTCCATGGACCCGTTTCTGACTTATTCAGATGAGCGCGAACTGCGCAAACAAGTGTGGACCAACTACTATTCCAGAGGCGACAACGGTGATGAATATGACAACAATGAAATCATTGCCAAAATCCTGAAGTTACGCCGCGAACGGGTTGAGTTGTTGGGTCACAAAAACTACCCCGAATGGCGCTTGCAAAATCGCATGGCCAAAACCCCAGAAAATGCCATGCAATTGATGGAAGCGGTGTGGCCGGCAGCCATCGCCAGGGTCAAAGAAGAGGTGGCAGACATGCAGAAAGTGGCGGATGAGCTGGGCCATGACATCACCATTGAGCCATGGGATTACCGTTACTACGCCGAGAAAGTGCGTCAGAAAAAATACGACCTAGACTCCAATGAAGTGAAGCAATACTTACAACTGGATAATTTGCGCGAAGCCATGTTCTATGTGGCCGGTGAGTTGTTTAACTTCAACTTCAAAGCCTTACCAGATGGTCAGGTTCCGGTTTACCATCCCGATGTCAAAGTCTGGGAAGTCACTGACAAAACCAGCGGCGAACACATCGGTTTGTGGTACTTGGACCCCTTTGCCCGCCAAGGCAAACGCTCAGGTGCTTGGGCCAACGCTTACCGCTCGCACGAAACTTATGATGGCAAAGTCACGGTGTTGTCTTCCAACAACTCCAACTTCATCAAACCGGCGCCAGGCGAAGCGGTCTTGGTGTCTTGGAGTGATGCTGAAACGTTTTTCCATGAGTTCGGTCATGCCCTGCATGCCCTGTCATCGAACGTGAAATACCCCAGCTCTAATGGTGGCGTTCGTGACTACACCGAGTTCCAGTCACAGTTGCTGGAGCGCTGGCTGTCTACCGATGAAGTCATCAACAACTACATGAAACACCAAGAAACCGGTGAGGTCATCCCCAAAGAGCTGATCGCCAAAATCAAAAAAGCGGCCACCTTTAATCAGGGTTTTGCCACCACCGAGTACCTGGCTTCGGCATTGATGGACATGAAGTTCCACATGGCCGACCCAAAAGGCATTGATCCAGATAAATTTGAACGCGAAACCCTGGCAGAACTCAACATGCCCAAAGAGCTGGTCATGCGTCACCGCACCCCACATTTTGGCCACGTGTTTTCTGGCGAAGGTTATGCCACAGCGTACTATGGTTACATGTGGGCCGATGTGCTGACTGCTGATGCCGCTGAAGCATTTGAAGAAGCACCGGGTGGTTTCTATGATAAGGAGGTGGCTGCCAAACTGGTTAAATACCTGTTTGCGCCACGCAACGCCATGGACCCAGCCGAAGCTTACCGCAAGTTCCGCGGACGCGATGCCTCCATTGACGCGCTGATGCGTGACCGAGGTTTTCCGGTTCCAGAGAAGCAAGACTGAAACCAATCTGAGACAGCCACTAAAGCCCTGGTTTTGATCCGGGGCTTTTTTTTACCCCATAAACGGCAAGCAGGTTACCTCAAAGTCGTTCAAGGTGTTTTTCAACCATTGTCTGGTTTGCGCAAGCACTGAACCCCTAAGATTTTCTGTTTATCACCTAAGGTCAAAAGAATGGGTTTGGCTGACCCTTTGGTGATGTCATCTCTTTCCATTTTCTTTTACAATGGTGTTTTTTTTGAGTGTCCGATATGCGACCACAACTGTTGATTCGTAAAATTCACCGCTGGGCGGGCCTGATTCTGGGCATACAGATCATGCTGTGGTTTTTCAGCGGCTTCATGATGAGCCTGATGCCCATTGATGAAGTGCGCGGCGACCACTTGTTGAAAGTTACCGACACTCCCAGCCTTGACCTCAGCCAACTGGACCTCACGGCTTTGGCTCAGCGCATTAACCAACCTGTCACCGCCATCAAAATCAAATCCTGGCTGGGACGTTCCGTGGCCGAAGTTCAAACAGCAGACCAGATTCACATGTTTGCCTTACCCGAGCTGACAGCCCTGACGCCCATCAATCAATCGCAACTGGAACGTATACTGGCTGAACAGCTGAAACCCGAATACCGCATCGAGTCGGTGCATTTATTGGATCATGTACCCAATGAGGCCAGGGGTAGAAAGGCGCCACTTTACCAAGTTCAGATCTCAGGAGATGAATCACCAGTCATCTATGTGTCTCAACAAAGCGGCGAAATTGTGGCCAAACGCACCGATCGCTGGCGCCTGTTTGATTTTTTGTGGATGCTACACATCATGGACTATGATGAACGCGAAGACTTCAATCACCCACTGTTGTACTTAACCGCTCTGGCGGCTTTGCTGTTCAGTTTGTCTGGTGTTGTGTTAATTTTTTACACCATGAGACCAAGAAGAAAGTTATAAAACCCCGTCGCACCAGCTGTGTGGCATCGCTAAAGCGTTATTCTCAACTTTCCTTCAATTTCTTTCATTGTCAACAATATCAATCACTTATGGTCGATTGGAAAGCGCGCTTTAACGGCCGCTTAACAAGTTTTTCAATGATTTTCACATGCCACCCTTATCATGGAACCCAGCTCATCAAGACGAAGAGCTTGAGTGAAATTACTTAATTCAAAACTGATAGGAGAAATCATGAAAATTACAACAGACAAGATGAAACAAGCCATTAAAACAAGTTTATTTGCCGCTTCACTTGCTGTGGCTCCATTGGCAATGGCCGGTGGAAACGGACAGTACGATACTGACGAGAAATTAAAAGCTGCCTGGTTGGACGGTAAAATTGAAACTGCTTTGATGGTCAACAGACACCTCAACAATTTCACCATTGACACCGAAGTGAAAGGCACCACAGCTTATTTGTCGGGTACCGTCAATTCCGAAATTGATCGCTCCTTGGCCGCAGAAATTGCTGCTGGAATCGAAGGTGTTACTTCAGTAGATAATGACATCATTGTCAAGAAGCCTGAAGAAATGGAAGACAACATGCATGTAACGCATGAGCACCAGAAGGACCAAACCAGAAATTTTGGTACTTGGTATGACGATGCGACCACCACTGCATCCATTAAATCTGAGTTGTTGTTCAACGACGACACATCAGGATTGGATGTCAACGTAGACACCTCTTATGGTGTGGTTACCTTAAATGGTGTGGTTGAGTCTTCAGCTGAGAGACAGCTGATTGAACAAATCGCTGAAAGCACACCTGGTGTGAAAGACGTAGACAACGAAATTGAAGTTGATTCACAGTCATAAATAAGGCTGATGACGGGAAGGGTTCCACAACCCTTCCCGCTTTTATTTTGCCTGACTCAGGCGCTTAATCGGAGAATCACATGTTAAATTATGCACTGATATTTTTAGTTATTGCCCTGATTGCCGCAGTTTTTGGCTTCGGTGGTGTAGCAGGTACAGCAGCCAGCATCGCCAAAGTGTTGTTTTTTGTGTTTTTGGTACTGATGGTGCTGTCTTTTCTGGGCCACGCGTTCGGATAGCCTAACCAACTGACAAAAAACACCCAAAAAAACCCCGCTACTTAGCGGGGTTTTTTGTTTTCGGGTGAACCATTTTCAGCGGCGTTGTTTTCTGACGTTTTGGGTTGCTGAATCATGCCAATAACTTTCCAGTCGGCCTCCAGTTTTTCCATGGATTCTCGGCGGGTAAATACCCGCAATTGTTTGCCATCAGGAGAGATGCCAAACATCGGAATCACGTTTTTGCCGTGCTTGGCCAGATAGTCCTGATAACCAAACTCCTCGGTCAGTAATGTCGATTTGATTTGTGCACCCTGAGCCAGCAGACTCGCTAACCTGGCATACGTGACCTCTTTGTCGAACAAATGCCTGGCTTTGCCCTCTTTGGAAACCATGTGTTTGCCTTCGTCCCGATCCTTGTGTTTGTCTTCATGGGTGAGGATGAATATGTTAGCCACCCCGAATTCTGATTTGTAGCGTGAAGCCGCCAACAAATTCAGGTCCCCATTCATGGAAATCCCAATCAGTTTACCCACCCCAATCAAATCCAAGTGCTGATCCGCGTGTTCAGAAACCACGTTTCCATAATAGGTTTTGATGTCTTTCATCCGTGCTTCTTTGATGTAGCGCCAATGAGAGTCTGACAACACGCAATCAAATCCATGTTTGTTCAATGCCTCTGCAATGGCCACCGCCACCGGGTTACTGCCTACCATCAAAATGCCTTTGGACTCAGCGTTGGCGACGCCCAACTTGTTGGCCAGAAAGCCTGCGGTTGCTGACTGAAACACCACAGTACCAATGATCACCATAAAAGTCAGCGACACCAACAAGTTGGCTTCTTCATAACCTTGCTGCTCCAATTTCAAAGCAAACAGGGCAGACACCGCTGCTGCCACAATACCTCGTGGAGCAATCCATGACAGTATCACCCGTTCTTTGACACTGAGGTCTGATCCCAGGGTAGAAAAAAAGATTTTCAACGGCCTGGCAACAAACTGAACCACCAGAAACAGGATTATCGATAACCAACCAATTTGTAAAAACTCTTCCAAATCCAGTCGTGCTGCCAAAATGATGAACAAACCCGAGATCAACAACACGGTTAACGATTCTTTGAAGTTTAAGATGTCTTCAATCGGTGTGTTTTTGCTGTTGGCCAACCACATGCCCATCACCGTCACTGTCAACAGTCCTGACTCATGGGCCAATAAATCTGAAACGGCAAACACCGCAAAGACCAACGTCAGGGTGAACACATTGTGCAAATACTCAGGCAGCCAATGTCTTCTGAGGATTTGACCCATTAACTCACCAGCCAAGCCCCCCAACACACAACCAATCAACAAGATCCAACTGAAGTCTTGCAGTACCCCAAGCAAGCCGTTGGCTCCTGATTGCGAAGAGATGATGAAATTAAACACCAGCACGGCCAGCAGTGCGCCCAAGGGATCAATGACTATGCCTTCCCATCGCAGCACATTGGCCACCCTTTTGTTGAGTTTCAATATCCGCAACATCGGTACAATCACCGTGGGTCCGGTGACTACCACCAGTGAACCAAACAACAAAGACAACAACCAAGACAGGTCCAACAATAAATGCGTGGCAACGGCTATGGTCAACCAGGTCACCACCATACCGACCGTTACCATGCGCCTGACCACGGATTCCAGCCCTCGAATTTCTTTGAAGTTGAGGGTCAAGGCACCTTCGAACAGGATCACGGCAACAGCCAAGGAAACCATCGGAAACAGCAGGTCCCCAAACAACAGGTCGGGATCTAACAGCCCGGTCACTGGTTTACCCAAAATGATGCCCAACAACAGCAACAACAGAATGGAAGGCAGCTTGAGCCACCAGGCCATCCATTGGGCCATTGATCCCAGGATGCCAATGGCCGCGATGGACAACATCAGATTTTCAGTCATGGTGGTTTAATCCTGTATTTCTTTGGCCTTGAGGTTCGAAAGTTTCTTGGCATAACGTGATTGCACCACCTCAACGATGACGATCACCGCAATCACAAAATAAAAGGTGGCTTTACTCATTTGGGTAATTTCATAACCAAAGAATTTGAGCCCCGCATTGTGGCCACCCTCTGACAAGAGCATCACGCCGACAATAAACAACACAAACAAACCCAGCACTTCATACATGCGGTTTTTTTGTAAAAAGGTGGCCACGGTATCGGCCAACCAGACCATCAACATGGCACCAATGAGAATGGCAGAAGCCATCACAATGTAGTTATCGGTTAAAGCCATGGCACTGAGAATCGAATCAAAGGAAAACACCACATTCATGGTAACTATTAAGAACAAGGCCTTACCAAACGATGATTGTCGGTCCTTTTCATCTTCCAACTTGTCTTCCAAAGACAGCATGTGCCAAATTTCTTTCATGGCGGTATATATGATGAATGCACCACCCAACAACACCACCACCGCGCGCAAGTTGAATGAGCCTTCCACCACCCCAGTCCAGCCAATGGTGAACATGGGCTCGGTGAAGTAAGACAACAGTTTCAATAAACCAAACAACAAAATCAATCGGAACCCAACTGCCATCCAGATACCGGTTTTGCGCAAGTTTGATTGCCTGGCCGGTTCCACGCGTTTTGATTCGATGATGATGTATAACAGGTTATCAAAGCCCAATACGGCCTGGAGCATGATCAACATGCCCAACGTCAATAAGTTTTCTATGGTGAACAACCCTTCCATTGCTGACCTCGGTTAAAAACAATCATTGTTGACTTTATTTCCGGGTATTTCAAGTGCAATTTACTTCAATCTGCTGACCGCACAGCAGCCGCTGCAGGCTTTCTGGCTTGGCGACTGCGGGTCACCACCCACAATCCGCCCAAAATCATCACTGCAGCCAAAGCCATGCGCATGGTCAAGGCTTCTGCAGCAAACAACACCCCGCCCAGGGCCGCCAACAACGGCACCAACAGCTGCAACACCCCGGCCTGCATTGTACTCAACGCCGGTAACACCCAATACCAAATGGCATAGCCGACCGCAGAGGTCAAAGCACCGGAGGTAATCGCCAACAGCACACCCTGTTGACTCCAGGCTGCTGGTTCAAACCGAAACCACACCAACAGCAGCACCAGTGGTAGGGTACCGATAAAATAAACGGTGGTGGTGGCCAGTGGCGTATCAGAGGCTTGACCCAGTCGGGTATAATAACTCCAGGCCATCCCTGCCAAAGCCATTAAGGCGAAATTGAACACCGTTGGGGTACCCCAAGCTGGCAGCAACAAGTACAACAATCCCAAAAATGCCAGTAAAGCACCCAAATACTCAGTAATTTTCAATCGTTGTCCACTGATCCTGGCCAGTGCCATCAAGGTCAATTGCACGCTGCCAAACAAAACCAAAGCGCCGGCACCCGTGGTTAATTGGACATAGGCCCAGGAAAATCCAGCCATGTAGACAAACAAAGCCAACGACCCCATCATCTGCTGTCTTGGTTGGGTACCTGAAAAGATGCCTCGAGATTCAGTTGGGTGTACAGCTGAGCGTCGGAGGCCAACCATCAGCAGCAACACCAGCATACCGGAGCCAAGTCGCCACAAGGTGAACCCCGCCGGATCCATCAGGCCATCCATCAAGGCCAGCCGGCACAACACCGAGTTACCGGCAAAGGCCAACAAAGCCAGTGCCGTCAACAACCAGACTTGAAGTCGGCTCATGTGACCACAGGGTAGAGCAGTGGGTTGCTGGGCACGGCATTGAGGTTGAGCCTGGGCAGTTGCAAACTTAAGCCATAAGCCCCATCCTTGATGTGATTGGGAATGTATACCATCTCGGTGATGGTTTTGTGCGACCATTGCTGTTCGTGGTGCTGATGTACACCTGGCTTGATGTTCCAAAATAGGCGGTGGTTGCTGAGCAGGCCACCATCATTAAGACGATCTACTGATGGCAGATCAACCAACAAATGATCAATTTGAGTCTCTGTAGCCAGCCAGTGCATGGCTTCGTGAGTGAAAAAAGCCGGCTGTACATCTGCTCCGTAAGCCCAGGTCAGCTTGTTTTCACTGTTGGGTAAGGTTCTGATAATTAAGGCTTTTGTGTTTTTGTGTAAGCGATTAAGTGCAGCTGTAAGATTTTCCTTACATAACAAAAGGTCATGCTGTTCTGGTGGGGGTTGGTAGCTGTTGCTGCCGCCAGACAATTCCGACCAAGGCCGGGGTTTTAGCGTGATCAATTGTGCCTGCATCAAGGGGTTGCTTAGTACCTGGTGTGGTGGCATCAGCTCATCAAGCACATGCGAAATGCTTTCTGTGTGGGTGCCATTACAATGGGGGTTCAATACGATGTCCTGAGCGTTACAAGAACCACCCTGACGGGTGTCGCCAATGAAATCACCAGCACGCATGGCTTGGGCGCTGGCCCGAATGGCGCCAAAGTGGTTGGGTTGCGGGCCATCAAAATGCATTTCGATGGCTATGGACTCGGGGCGTGCCTGCCAATCGATGCAGCCAACCATCAGCTGAACTGGGTGCTTGGCAGGTTCAACCACTCCAACGCTGTGCCAGAGAGCAAGCGCTGTTTCTGGTCATCAGTGTAGGGCATGGATTCAATCAACTGACCCGGCTGCAACTCACCCAGAGGAAATGGATAGTCGGTACCCAAAGCCAATCGCTCGTGGCCCATCAGGTTAACAATGAAATCCAACACCCCGGGCTCATGGACCAAGGTGTCCAGATAAATTTGTTGGAGGTACTTTCTGGGGTTGTGTGGGTTATCCACGGCCACCAGGTCAGGACGCACCTTAAAACCATGTTCAATGCGACCGATGCTGGCCGGAAAACTGCCGCCACCATGCGCAAAAGCGATGCGCAGGTTCGGCAAACGCTCCAGCACCCCGCCAAAAATCATTGAGCAGATGGCCAAAGACGTTTCAGCCGGCATGCCCACCAACCAGGGCAACCAATAGTCTTTCATCTGTTGTTTGCCCATCATGTCCCAGGGGTGCACAAAAACGGCGGCGCCCAACTCCTCAGCCGCGGCAAACACATCGAACAGTTCTGGGGCATTCAAATTCCATTCGTTCACATGTGAACCAATTTGCACGCCGGCCAGTCCCAGCTCCTTCACACAGCGCTCCAATTCTTTAATGGCCAAGTCCGGTGCCTGCATCGGCAAGGTGCCCAGCCCCACAAAACGTTTGGGGTTGGTGGCCACTTTGGCGGCCATGTCATCATTCAAAAAGCGCGACAAATCATGGGTGTCTTGTGGTTTGGCCCAATAACAAAACATCACCGGCACGGTTGACAGCACTTGAACATGGACGCCGTGCTGATCACATTCCTGCAAACGCACCGCCGGATCCCAACAGTTGGCTTCGATGTCTCGAAAATGACGCCCGTCTTGCATCATCCGGGCACAACCACAGCCGGTGTGTTCCAGTTGCACGAACCCACCGTAGCCATATTTTTCTTTCAGGTTCGGCCAGTTTTCCGGCAAGATGTGGGTATGGATGTCTATCTTCAGCATCACAGGTCCAGTTTGTTGGTATCTGGCATCACCGTACCACATTGGTCACAGGTGCGCGCCGCTTCGTCACTGAAAAACCTTTCAAAAATAGGGAAAAAGTCTTTTTCAATGTCATTCAGGGTGAAGTACTCTTCAAACAGCAAGTGGTTGCAATTTTCACAAAACCACATCAAACCGTCTTTCTCATGAACCAAGCGCTTGCGCTCAACCACCAAACCAATGGAGTCGGCGTATCGCACCGGTGAATGAGGCATCTTGGGCGGTAGCAAAAACACTTCGCCCGCCATGATGGGGTAGTCAACCACTTGGCCGTTTTGTTGGGTCTTTAACAACATTTCACCTTCCAACTGGTAAAAAAACTCAGGTCCTTCGTCGTAGTGGTAATCACGCCGACCATTGGGTCCGCCCACCACCATCACGATGAAGTCGTCGTCTTCAAACACCTGTTTGTTACACACCGGTGGTTGCAGCTGGTCGCGGTGGTCATCGATCCACTGTTGAAAGTTGAATGGTGGCGCGGGTGGCCTGCGGTCAGTCATGGTTTGGCTCCTTAATCACTGCTATACATTTTAACTCAATGGCGATCGGGGTCGGCAGCTTGTTGATCTCGATGGTGGTGCGGCACGGCTGATTGTCGGCAAAATACTCGGCATAGACCTTGTTGTAAGTCTTGAAGTCTTCGTCCATGTTGGTCAGAAAAACCGTCACGTCTACCAGGTCCTCCCACCGCGCACCAGCGGCTTCCAGCACCAGGCGCACGTTATCGAACACGCTGCGACACTGGGTTTCGATACAGTAGGCGCTGATGTTACCGCCCTCGTCCAATGACACACCTGGAATGTCATTGCTGCCTTGCTTTCTGGGACCCACGCCGGACAGAAACAACAGGTTTCCCACTTGTCTGGCATGCGGATAGAGGCCTACGGGATCAGGGGCTTTACCGGCCATGACTTTCTTCATAAATTCATTCTCTCTTTGGCTTTGTGCTGGACATTGGCTGACCAGCCAGTGACAATAATTGGTTTCACCGGATTAGAGGAGACTGACCATGCTCGGTTACATCACGCTCGGCACCAATGACTTGGATGCTTCATCAAGATTTTACGACAGCCTGTTTGCAGAAATCAATGTCAAACGCATCATGGCCGGTTCTGAAGAACATGGCTATGTGGTATGGGCCAAAGACAATGAGTCAACCGGATTCTCGGTGATCAAACCTCACAACCAAAAACCGGCCACCCCCGGCAATGGCAACATGGCGGCCATTTCAGCAGGCACACCGGAACGGGTGCGGGCGCTGTATGATCAAGCGCTGGCGCTGGGTGGCAGCTGCGAAGGGGAGCCCGGTGATCGCGGCAACGGTTTTTACGCCGCTTATTTCAGGGACTTGGATGGAAATAAATTAAACGCCTATTGCATGCTTAACAACGAATCGTAACCCAGGAACCCAGATGAAAAAGTTTTTTAAAATTATTGGTAGCTTGTTATTGGTCGTGGTGTTGCTGGCTTCGGCTTTCTTTGTGCATGTGTGGTATTTCAAGCCCTATGACATCAACTTATTCTTTGGCCGCACAGCCATCCAGTTTGCGCTGGATAGTCCAGAAACCCTCAGTTCCTTGCGGGTACTGGAAGGCATAGGCATCGAGGGCCACAACGCCGAGTTGAATGACGCCAGCCTGGCGGCCGGTGACCGAACCTTGGAGAAAATGTTGGCAGCGCACGAGACCCTGCTGTCATATGAAGACCAAGACTTGAATCCGGCAGATAAAATGTCTAAGGACGTGATGCTTTCATTGTTGAACATCATGGTGGAAGGCCAGCGATTCCGCTACCACAACTACCCGGTAAACCAGTTGTTTGGCGTACAAAATGGCTTTCCCTCATTTATGGAAAGCACCCACCAAGTTCACGATGTCGGCGATGCCGAAGACTACATCAGCCGCTTATCCAAAGTCGGCATCAAGTTCGACCAAGTATTGGAAGGACTGGTTCACCGGGAAAATCTGGGTATCTTGCCACCACAATTTGTGGTCACCAAAGTGTTGGCAGAAATGAATAACTTTGTCGACACCCCAGCCGAAGAAAACATTTTGTTTGTGGCTTTGGCCGAAAAAATGACTGCAGCTGAGTTGGATCAAGATGACCAGAACGAACTGGCCACACAGGCCAAACAAGAAATTGAGCAAACGGTTTATCCGGCTTATCAAAAACTGATTGACTACTTTGTCAAACTTGACAACAAAGTCAGCGAAAACCACGGGGTCTGGAACCTGCCAGACGGTGAGGCTTTTTATGCATTGGCATTGAAGTTTTTTACCACCACCGACTACACCCCAGAGTACATCCATGACTTTGGCTTGCAGGAAGTGGATCGCATCCAAGCAGAAATCTTGGATATCCTGGCAGCAGAGGGCTGGGACGTCAGTGGCGGTTTCACCAGCAGCATTGAAAACATGGCCATCAATCCGCGTTTTTACTATTCCGATTCAGATGAAGGGCGGGAACAAATTCTGGATGATTACAAAACCATGTTGGTTGACGTGGAAAAACAAATGTCCAGTCACTTTTATGACCTGCCCGAAGCCAAGGTCGATGTCCAACGCATTCCTGAATTCAAGGAAAAAACCGCTCCCGGCGCCTATTACCAGCGCCCAGCCATGGACGGTTCAAGACCTGGGGTGTTTTATGCCAACCTCTATGACATCAAAGCCACTCCGAAGTATGGCATGAAGACCTTGGCCTACCATGAGGGCACACCAGGCCATCACTACCAACTCTCGATCCAACAGGAACTGGAAGACATGCCGTTTTTCCGCAAGATGGTGCCCTTCACGGCTTACTCGGAAGGTTGGGCCCTGTATGCCGAACGGGTCGCTTATGAAATGGGTATGTTGCCTGACCCCTATGACAACATCGGTCGTTTACAAGCGGAACTGTTTCGTGCTGTGAGGTTGGTGGTTGATACCGGCATCCATGCCAAACGCTGGACCCGTGAACAAGCCATCGACTACATGGCCGCCAATACCGGCATGGCTGAAAGTGACGTGGTGTCAGAAATTGAACGCTATTTCGTGATGCCCGGACAAGCCACCGCTTACAAAGTGGGCATGACCAAAATTCTGGAATTGCGGGAGAAGGCTCAAAAAGCCTTGGGCAGTGCCTATGACGTTCGAGATTTTCACCGGGTGGTGTTGAACAATGGCTCGGTGCCGCTGAACATCTTGGAACAATTGGTAGATAATTACATCGCTGAAAAGCAAGGCTAATCAAGGCGCCTTGTCAGGCGCCTCAAACCAGGATAGAAGGGGTTATTTAAGGCCCCTTCTTTTTTTGATTTCTTCCATCTTGCGCTGCTGCTCCATGTGTTCTTCCATGCGGTACTTGGTGGGAGATTGAAGCACCACCACCGGCGCCCATTGTTGATCGGCTGCCAAGCGTCCCAGCGGATCCATTTTGGACCACTGAGAATTGGCAACATAGTACAGCTTGTCATCGACCAGGGTGCCATTACCTAGACCATCGAATGCCGGGTGGGCCGCTTCAATAGGGAACATGTTTTGCAACAACAGGTCTTGTTTCAACACATACCGCATCAGGCGGGCAGGCTGCACCCCGCTTTGGATGGCCACCAGATCACCGTCATCATAGAACAAGTCGCTGATACCAGCAAAGAAGCCATTTTTGCTGCGAGCCATGGGGGCCACTTGCAGGGTGGCTTTGTTGATTGCGAACACCCCTTGCTCAAAATCAGAAACATATACTATGGATTCATCACTGTTGGTGGTGATGGCCTTTAGGGCTGTCAAGCTGCCTACTGCTGCCAGGGGCTCTATTGACTGTCCGCCTTGTTTGATGGTAAAAATTTGGCTGGTCAAAGGATTGATAAAATACAGGTTCTGTTGCGCACCCATGTGCAGGGCGGTGAACAACACCGGCGGCTGGGCATTTTCCAGCTGAAAGTTTTGTTGCAGTGTTCCGGTGCTCAGCTGGTAGCGGCTGATCATGGCTTTGCCAAAGTTTTGGCCCGTGGTGCCTTTGTATTGTGGCATGGTTGCGGATGCCGTCCACAAAGAGTCCGACGCGGCATCGACCACCAAATCCACCACACCCCATGGGCCGTTTTCGACATTGGCCGCATCGATGAAGGCTTTGAATTCACCGTTTTCGGTTTGTTGGTAAATGGCGCCGGTGCGCACACTGCCCAACAAGAAACGTTTGTCGTTGGCGTCATATGCGAGGTTTTCAAACAGCATGCCACTGAACCCTTCGGGAATGCTGAACGCTTCGCTGCCCTCACCAAAAGCTTTGGCGTTGTTGGCCATGCCTTCTTCAATGTAGTCAAAAACCGGTGTACTGGTGATGTTTTCAAAACCTTTCAGGTCACGGACGGGATAACTCAAGCCTGCTTTTTGGAATTCTATCAAGTCGTTGTAGGCTTGTTGCTTTTTGTTTTGTTGGGCATAAGTTTTAATCAGGCTCATGCGAAAAGCAGGGCTGTATGGTCGCAACTCTACCAAGCGTTTGAGCACCACTTCCTGTTGCGCAAACTCACCGGCTGCTTGGTGCTGCTCAGACAGTTTCAGCAATTGTCCAATATCGGTCATTTCACTGACTTGTGAAGTGGTTATCTGGACTTGGTCCAAAGCCTGAGCGTGAACCCATACGCTGTTTAACAACAGCAAACAAAACATCAGTTGTTTCATAAATTACATCACCTTAAAAGTTGCAGTAAGACCACCGCCATCATGCGAGGTTCCAAATAATGCGCGGCATTTTACCAGAACCAGCGCCAATTAACCCACCGTGAGGGCTGTTAAAGGCGGTGCTTGCTGCTAAAATGGCGGTTTTTTTAGATTCTTACACATGGCACTGAAAAATGACTTGTACCTGCGCGCCTTGCGCCAGGAGCCGACAGAAAGAACGCCGGTTTGGTTGATGCGACAAGCAGGCCGATACCTGCCCGAATACCGCAAGGTGCGAGCTCAAGCCGGCGATTTTATGACCTTGGCCAGTACACCGGATTTGGCTTGCGAAGTGACCCTTCAGCCGCTGGAGCGGTATGCTTTGGATGCCGCCATCATTTTTTCTGATATCCTCACCATTCCTGATGCCATGGGATTGGAGTTGTATTTTGAAACTGGCGAAGGGCCAAAGTTCAACAACCCGATCACCGACGCCGCACAAATTGAGCAATTGCCGGTACCAGAGGCCGAAGACCTACAATACGTCATGGATGCCATTGCACTGACAGCCAAAACCCTGGATGGTCGGGTGCCTTTGATTGGTTTTTCCGGGAGCCCCTGGACCCTGTTGACTTACATGATTGAAAACGGTGGCAGCAAAACTTATGCCAAGTCCAAAGCTTTGCTGTACAAAACACCGGAACTGGCCCATCAGTTACTGGATAAACTGGCACAAGCCATCGTCAAATACCTGATTGGTCAAATCCAAAGTGGGGCGGCAGCGGTGCAAATTTTCGACAGTTGGGGCGGGGTGCTCAGCCCGGCTGACTACCGCACATTTTCTTTGGCTTACATGCAACAAATAGTGACCGGTCTTCAAAAAGCCGGTTTTGCTGATACGCCGGTGGTGCTGTTCAGCAAAGGGGCCAATCAGAGTCTGGGTGCCATGGCCGACAGTGGTTGTCATGCTTTGGGTGTGGACTGGACCATCGACCTGAATGTGGCCCGTGAAATGACGGGTGGTAAAGTGGCCTTACAAGGCAACCTCGATCCGGCCACGTTGTATGCGCCCGATGACCACATAGAGCAAGCCGTCAAAACCGTGTTAAGCCAATACGGCAACCACCCTGGTCATGTATTCAACCTGGGTCACGGCATGCAACCTGACATGTCGCCTGAAAAAGTGGCGGTATTGGTCGATGCTGTTCACCGTTTTTCTCAACGCTAAGACCACATGAAACACAAGCTCACTCAACTGATCAATGTGCCGATCAACCAATGGTCAGAACACAGCTTGGTAACCAACAACGGTCACACGTCGGTGATGATCAAAAGGGCAGCCACAGAATGGGTGGCTTTCATCAATGAATGTCCACACCAAGGCCGGCGACTGGATTATGCTGAAAATGCCTTTCTGGAAACACCGGACAAACAGGTGGTGTGTCCTGCCCACGGGGCCACGTTTGACGCCAGCACCGGTTTGTGCACCAGTGGTCCTTGCTCAGGACAGTCGCTGAAAAAACTGCAGGTCACTTTTGATGACAAGGACGTGTTCATTGAGTTCACATAAAGACTTATTGGCACTGATGGTGCGTTATGGTCTGGTCGGGGTGTTGGCCAGCCTGGTGCACGCCGGTATCAGCTTGTTGTTGCACCAGTGGTTTGATTTTCAGCCGTTCTGGGCCCATGCCACCGGTTGGGTCGGCGGCCTGATCACCGCGTACCTCGGACACTATCACTACTCATTTAAAGACGATGGTGCCCACCACCAACGTTTTCCCAAGTTTGCTGTCACCGCTTTAACTGGCTTTGCTTTGCACCAAAGCGGGGTTTATTGGCTGGTCAATCAGCTGCAACTGGACTACTCGACTCGGGCTTTGCCGATACTGATGGTTTCGGTGCCGGTGGTGACGTTTCTGATGTCGAAGTTTTGGGTGTTTCGAAAAACTCCACCCTGAACGGCACCAATTTAAAGTCTTCTGGCAGGTTGTCCAGATCATCCTCATCCCAAAAACAAAACTCTTTCATGCGGTGTCTCCTGATAAAAAACACCACTGTAACGGCACCAGGTGGCTGAAATGGGTCAAAGTCCTGACCAATTCTGGCTTTTACCTCAGCGGCAAAGTTGAATCGACATCACCAGGCTTTCGAAATCCTGGCCAGGCAAGGTGGTGATGCGTTCTTTGTGCAAACCAATTTTTTCCAGCACCTTGATGGAAGCGGCATTCTCTGGGCTGGTGTATGCCAAAACAACATCGCTGATGCGCTGTTTTCTGGCCCAATCCAGTATTGCCTCACAGGCTTCCGTGCAGTAACCACCGCCGCGGTAAGCCGGCAAAAAAGCAAAACCAATGTCTGGCGGATTGTCCTCTTCGCGTTTGACCAAGCCGCAAATGCCCATGGCCGCAGGGTCATCTTTTAAGGTCACTTTGTACAAGCCAAAACCATGGTGGCGATAGGATGCTATCAATCGTTCTTGTAAATAATCTTGCGCCGAGTTCAAGTCTCTTATGCCACGATCACCGATAAAACGCAAACAGTCAGGATCGGTGAACAAGGCCTGCACAAAGGCGGTATCACCCTCGTCCAGTTCGGTTAAATGTAAGCGTTCAGTTGCTAACAAAAAACTCACTTAACGGGTTCCAGTTGGGCTTGGTAACGGGGCTTGTCGTGGCGTTTGAGGTCATAGGTTAAAACCTTTGATTGGGGGTCATAATGCAACATCCAGACATTGGTGGCAGCTGCCGGGATGAGCACCGCGGTTTCGGCATCGGCCACAAAATGCTGCTGCCATTCGGTACCATTATCATGTGCCCAACCGCCGTAGTTGGTTATGTCATCGGGCGTGCCGTCTGCATGTCGGTGATCGTGTTTAAGCAACAACCCTTGGTCTGAACGGGTGATGACCCAGGTTCTTGACTGATCTTCACCCACGGAAAACTTGATGCGGATTTGGGCGTCATCGCAGGCACTGAAATGAGCCACCAGGCGTTTTCCAGCAAAATCATGGTCGGGGTCATCAGGGTAAGTGCTGGCCCCGACAAAAGTCTGGCCACACAATTGGGTCAGGTTCTCAAAATAGGCTTGTTTGGTGTCGCAAGCCAAAGCAACACCGGCAAGCAGGGTGGTTAACATCAAGGTGATCAGTGATTTCATGGTTCATTTCTCCGGGTAACAAAAACAATCGACGGTGTGGTCATTGACCAATCCGGTGGCTTGCATCAAAGCATAACAGATGGTGGTTCCAATAAATTTAAAGCCCCGTTTTTTCAGGTCTTTACTCAAGGCATCAGATGCGGGGGTGCTGGTTGGCACCTCCGCTTGTGTTTGCCAACTGTTGACCTGGGGCTGGCCTCCAACAAAATCCCAAATGTAATCATTGAAGGAACCAAATTCTCTTTGCACTTCGATGAAGGCCTGGGCGTTGGTGACGGTTGATTTGATTTTCAATTGATTGCGGATGATGTTGGGGTTGGCTTTCAATTGCGCTTGTTTGGCTGCAGAGTAGCGGGCTATTTTTTCCACATCAAAACCATCAAAGGCTTGTCGGTAGCCTTCGCGCTTGTGCAGGATGGTGGTCCAACTGAGTCCTGCCTGTGCCCCTTCTAGGGTCAAAAACTCAAACCAAGTGCGGTCATCATAAACCGGCTTTCCCCACTCCTGGTCATGGTATTGTTGATCCAATGCGCTGGCCCCTGTGGCCCAGCCACACCTGGTTTTGTTGTCTTGCATGGCGTTCTCTGTGTGGTTTTAAACTTCGACGGTGGACCATTTCCTGCCCTGCCACATGCTGACCATGGCCCAGGTCAGTATCAGCCGATAAACAATGTGACCAATCCAAATGGCGGTCAGCCCCATGCCCAAATAAGGCCCGACAAACCAGGCCAGAGGCAAGAAGAATATCCATTGTAATGCAAATGAAATTTTCATGGTACTGGTGGTGTCACCGGCACCATTGATGGTGTTGAACAGCACGATACCGATACATTCCACACCCAACGACAAGGCCGCCAGTTGCAACGGGAGGCGGGTGATTTCTATCACCGACTGGTCGGTTAAAAACACCGACAAAATCAAGTCTGGGAAAATCAAAACCGGCAACATCAAAAAGCCTGCCGTGATACAGGCCAACTTAACCGTATCCCAACCCCACTGCTGAGCGGCATCAATGTCTTTTTTACCCAACGCTTGTCCAACCAGGGTGGCACCGCCCAAGCCAAAGCCCATGGCCGGTAGGATGCCTACCAACATCAGGTTGATGATGACATTGGCTCCGGCCAATTCGCGGGTACCCACCTCACCAACAATCCAAAACAACACGGTGAATCCAGCGGCAAAGAAAAACTGCTGTATCGATGAAGGTACCGAAGTTTTGATCATTTGCTTGACCGTGGCGCGGGTTGGTAAGTGGGTCAGAAAGCCATAACCACGGGTGTGTTTCATGGCACAATAAAAGTAATAAAACACCGCCAGGGTGATGGAGATGCTGGTGCCCAGGCCCGCACCGTAGGTGCCCAAAGCTGGCATGCCCAGTTTGCCAAAAATTAACACATAGCTGATTCCGATATTACTGGCATGGGCAAACAACAAAGCTTTTAAATAAATTTTGGTCATGTGAATGGCGCTCCAGTAACCACGAAAACTGAAGTGCACTGCCAGTGATATCAGGCCCAGGAAGCGTGCCTGTAAATAAGGTGTACCCTGTTCCATCACCAGTGGGTCGGGGTTAAACCACTCGATTAAATGGGGTGATAGAAAATACAAGATCACGGTCATCGGTAAAGCCGCTGCCAGGATCAACAACAAGGCCGCGTTCAATGGGTAGGCTGCCTGTTCGGTTTTGCCCTCGCCCATGCGTCGAGAAACCATGGCTTGAACCCCAGCACTCAAGCCCAACAAGAAAGCCACACACATGTAATTCAAAAAACCGCCTAAACCAACCGCTGCCAAGGCCGGCGCACCCAGCTGGCCAACCATGGCGGCATCGACCAGGTTCAGAATGTTTTGAGACATCATGCCGCCGATGATCGGCAGTGACAGGGCCAAGATGGCCTTAGAACGTTGTTTGTTGAGCATCCGCTTATGTTATTACATCTGCAGGAATCATGGACAGACTTTTTTGTGTGCACAAAAAAACGCCACGGTCAGTGGCGTTTGTCTTCAGTAAAAAAAAGGTGAAATCAGTTGGCGCGGTCTTTTTTATACTTTTTGTGTTTTTTGTGTTTTTTCGCGGCCATGTGATTTTTCTTTTCTTCACGCATGGCTTGTAACTGGTCCATTTGTTCGTCGGTTAAAACCTCTGCCAGTTGCTCATCGGTTTCTGCTGCCAATTGCTCTTTGTAGGCCATCATTTTATCGTGCTTGGACTGCTTGATTTCTTTCACTTGTTCAACTTGAGCTTCGGTCAGCCCCAGTTCTTTCATCCAATCACCTTTTTTGTGGTGCTTGTGATCCGGACCGGCTACCGCGGCCACTGAAACCAGCATCAATAACATCATTAATTTTTTCATTTGCATACCTGTATTCTTGTTAAGGGAGTTTCATCTTACGAATCGATTTCACAAGAAATGTGCAAAAACCAAGGAAATCACCGAGTTTCTTCGTACTTGTAGCCACAACCATAAACGGCATGTATCAATTCCTGTTCAGGCTGAATGGTTTTGAGTCGGCCACGCAGTTTTTTGATGTGGCTGTCAATGGTGCGGTCCGAAACAATGCGACCATCGTCATAAACCGCATCCATCAGTTGGCTGCGTGAAAAAACCCGACTCGGTTGGGACATCATTTTGGCCAATAAGCGACACTCTACTGCGGTCAATTCCACCTGAGCCTCTCCACAACTGACCAACAGGGAGTCCTGGTTTAATTGAACCACCGGGGGCACACAGGGTTTGGCCTTTTGCCTGAGCCAAACTTTCACCCGCGCCACCAATTCCCTGGGGCTGTAGGGTTTACAGACATAGTCATTGGCGCCGATTTCCAAACCCAAAATGCGGTCAATTTCATCGACACGGGCGGTGGTCATGATGATTGGAACATCTGATGTTTTGCGGATGTCACGGCAGATGTCCATGCCGTTTTTTCCAGGCAACATGATGTCCAATAACACCACATCGACCATGTGTTGCTGAATAAAGGGTTCCACCTCATCACCGTGGTGAATCAAATCGACTTGCCAGGACTCCTGGCGCAGGTAATCACGCAACAACGCCGCCAAATCTTCTTGATCTTCCACCACCAAGATGCGGGCATTCTTCATGCCTTTGCCAACCTGATTTCAATTTTCACCCCACCCAGTGACGAAGGATGGGCTTCTATTTGGCCGTTGTGGGCCTGGACGATGTTGGCCGCGATGGCCAGACCCAAACCGGAACCACCGGATTTTTTGTTGCGCGAAGATTCCTTGCGGTACAGGCGATCAAACATTTTCGACATGTGTTCGGCATCCAAGCCTGGTTTAGAGTCTTCAATCACCACCACATAATCTTTACCTTGCTGGCTCAAATCGACCCGCACGGTACCCCCTTCATCGGTGTACAGCACGGCATTATTCAGGATGTTATAAAACAGCTGGCACAGGCGGTTGTCATCGGCCAATATGTGATGGGGTTGGTTTTCGCAGTGCAGTTTGTATTGAATGGATTTTTTCTCGAAAGCCAGTTTGAACGCATTGACTGAACGCTTCAATACTGCCAACAAATCAACCTCCTTCATCTCATACCGCATGGTGCCAAGGTCCGACAGGCTCAGTTCATAGAGGTCGTTAACCAGGTGGTTGAGGGTGGTTATTTGGTGGTGCAAGATACCCAAGGTTTTGTCATCGGCCTGGTGAATGCCATCTTGAATGGCCTCAATTTGAGCCAGGGTCACGGCCAACGGTGTGCGCAACTCATGGGCGATGTCTGCCATCATGTTTTTTTGGGTGGTGGCATTGGATTCCAGGGTCTTAACCAGGTGGTTGAAGTGATTGGATAGCTGCCCCAACTCATCCTTGCGGGTGATGTGGGTGCGCACCGAAAAATCTCCCGCTGAAGCCTGCTGGGTGGCTCGCGTCAGTTTCTGAATCGGCCGGGTAAAATACCGGGTGATGGGGTAGGTCAGTAACAACGACATCAACACCATGACCACCACCATCATCACCAACAGTTTTTGGATGCCCTGATTGAACTGGCGATCTTCTTCAGCATAAATGCCTTTGTTACTTTGGGTAACCAAGTAGCCAACCACCTGATCATCGCTGACGATTTTCAAATAGTGGTGGGCGTTTTTGTCCCAATCAATGGAACCCACCACTTTATTCTTTTGGGTGTCATACACCGAATAATTGGGCAGCAACCTTTTCATGGTGTATTTGGCTTGCTTTTTCTGGTTATGGGCTTGCTGATCTTTGTCTTTCGGTGGGTCGTTGCGGTGTTTTTTGTCGTGGTGCCGGTGTGGCTTACTGTCTACCACCTTGAACGCCGAGTGAAAAATCATTTCTTTCCAGGTGTCTGGATCGTTTTTCAAAGTGTCCCAGCTGCCCTCCGCCTGGTGGTGCTCTGCCAGCATTTGTATGATCTTCTGGTTGAAGCGGTACTCTTGTGATTTTTTATAGCGGTCAAAACCCCGATCAATTCCAAATCGCATCATCAAGGCCATCGAAAACACCACCAACAAGGTGATGAGCAACAAACCCACAAAGACTTTATTTCTGATTGAACCGGTTTTCATAAACCGCATCTTGCCACACAATCGTGCAAATATTAAGGAAAGTCCACGGCTTATGCCTGGTTTGTTTGCGGTTTTTACTGATTTAAAAAGCGGAATCGTAAGCGCTGATTATTTACCGATACAAAAACTGGAGAAGATTTCTCCGAGCAGGTCGTCTGAACTGAAGTCGCCGGTGATTTCATTGAGCGCCTGCTGTGCCAAACGCAACTCTTCTGCGGACAATTCACCCTGGTTGTGTGCCAGCTGTTGTTCAGCTTGATCAATGTGAAATTGGGTCAACTTCAACTGTTCGATGTGGCGTTGGCGCGCAGTGAAGGTGTTTTCATTGAGACTGCCCATATTGACATGTGCGGCGATGGCTTCACGCACCTGATCTATGCCTTGTTGGTTTTTGGCTGATACCTGTAAGGCCTGTTTCAGTTTCTGGTTTTCTGGGTGTAGCGTGTCGTTTTTGTTGATGATGTTGATGTATTTGTCATCATCGATCAACTGGTCTTTCACCGGGGTTTGGCCATCCATCACATGCAGCACCACATCAGCCTGGTCTTTCATTTTAAGGGCGCGGTCGATGCCCTGTTGTTCGATTGGGTTGTCGGTGTCGTGAATGCCAGCAGTGTCAATCAAACGCACTGGAATGCCCGCTATCACCACATCTTCTTTGACCACGTCTCGCGTGGTGCCAGCAACTTCTGAAATGATGGCTGTGTCGGCTTCAGTTAAACAATTCAGCAAAGAGGATTTCCCGGCATTGGGCTTGCCAATGATGGCGATGCTGATGCCTTGGGCCAGTACCACACCAGTTTGGGTTTTGCGTAGGGTATCGCGCAGGGTTTGATTCAAGCGACCGAGTTGGTCGCGCAGGTGTTGGTCTGAAAGAAAATCGATTTCTTCCTCAGGAAAGTCTATCGCAGACTCAACCCACACCCGGGTTTCAATCAACAACTGCAAAATGTGGTTGATGTGCGCAGAAAAAGCGCCCTGCAATGACCGTTGTGCCGCCAATACCGCTTGTTCTGAACCGCTGCTGATGACATCGGCAATCGCCTCAGCCTGAACCAGGTCCAGTTTTTCGTTATGAAAAGCGCGCTCAGAAAATTCGCCGGGCCGGGCCAATCTGGCACCGTGAGCCAACACCTCTTTGAGCAACAAGTTCATCACCACATGGCCGCCATGGCCCTGTAATTCAATCACATCTTCACCAGTGAAAGATGCTGGAGCTGCAAAATACAACAGCAATCCAGAATCGATGGTTTGTTGGTCAGCATTTTTAAACGCCGCGTAATGGGCGTGGCGGGGTCGCAGTGTTTTCAGTCCACTGAGTTGCTTGGCTATGCTGGTGGCCGCCGGTCCAGAAATGCGGATGATACCAACGCCACCGCTGCCAGCCGGAGTGGCTATGGCAGCGATGGTGTCTTGTTGGGTTCTCATCTACAGCTGATCAGCTGGCTGATCTGTCGTCCTGCGCATCGATGCGTTTGGTGATGACCCATTGTTGGGCCAAAGACAAGACCGAATTGACCGCCCAATAGAGCACCAGTCCGGACTGGAAGAACGCAAACATAAAGGAGAAGGCAACCGGCATGATTTTCATGATTTTCTGTTGCATCGGATCCATGCCAGGTGTCGGAGACAAACGCTGGGTCATGATCATCGCTGCAGCATTGATGGCCGGCAAAATGAAGTAAGGATCAGGTGTTGACAGGTCCTGTAACCACAAGATGAAGGGTGCCTGGCGCAACTCCACCGACTCCAACAACACCCAATACAGCGCCAAGAACACCGGAATCTGAATCAAAATAGGTAAACAGCCACCCAGCGGGTTGACCTTTTCTTTTTGGTACAGACCCATCATTTCCTGGTTGAATTTGGGTTTGTCGTCTTTGTATCTTTCTTTAAGTACAGCGATGCGTGGTTGCAGTTTACGCATCCTGGCCATGGATTTGTATTGTGCTTCTGACAGTTTGAAGAACAACAACTTAATCAAGATGGTTAACAACACAATGGCCCAACCCCAGTTACCCACCACACTGTGGATTTTTTCCAACACCCAAAACAGGGGTTTGGAAATGGCGGTGAACACGCCATAGTCCACTGTCAGGTCCAAGCCTTTGGCCACTTGGGGCACTTCGTTTTGCAATTTAGGCCCCACATACCAGGTCGCATCAAAGGTGGTCTGACCACCGGCCGGAACGGTTTTGGCTGGCGTGACGTAACGCACCAAGTAAGGGTGCGGTAGGCTTGGGTTGTATTTCGACTCCACTTTGATGGTGTCTGTGGGTGGAATGATGCCGGCAAAAAAGTAATGCTGCACCATGGCTATCCAAGCATCCTGACCCAGTCTCAGATTGAGGTTTTGTTCTTGAAGGTCTTCAAAATCCTTGGTTTCGTACCCTTCTTCGCTGTCAAAATAACCCACACCCCGGAAGGAATATTTACTGGCATCAGTAAATGACGGCTCGAAGTTAACCCAGGGATTGTTGCGCTTCAGTTGTTGGTAGTCTTCCATCGCCCAGTCTGAGCCGGTGTTGTTGCTGATGGATTGCTGTAATTGAATGTCGTAACCGTCAGGCTTGATGGTATAGGTTTTCACCAAGGTACCTTCGGCTTTTTCTAAAGTGAAACGAATGGCTGTGGCTTCGCTGTTGACCACCACGTTCGACTGTTCGGCGACAAATTTTTCCAGGTGACTGAAGTTAACCGCTCGGCTGACCAGGCCAGATTCAGCCTGATAGGGGTTTTGTTGGTAATCCATCAACACCACATTTTTTGACTCGTTTTTCTTCAACGGGTACGCTTTCAGCTCCACATAAACCAAGGCCGCACCCTGTTCTGCAAACTTGAGTTTAAGCAGTGGTGTTTCGACTTCGGTAATGATGTTGGCAGCTGCTGACTCTTGAGTCGGCAGTTGGTTGTTGACTTGAACCGGTGTCGAAGAGGGCGTTGGAATGTCGTCTGATTGACTGGGTGTGGTTGTTTCTGGGATGTCTTGGTCAATGGTTGAAACAGCAGAACTGGTTGACTCTTGTGTCGCATCAACTGGGGTTGCATAATCCTTCTGCCACTGGGTATATAACATAAAGCCCAAAAACATCAGCACGATCAAATAAAGATTCTTGGTGTTGTTCATGTATTTTTCTCTGTTTGTGACCACAGTTGATTCAATGCTGTCATCAACTCACGGTTGCTCAGGGTGGCTGCCCTGGGTTTGGCCATCACCACATATTCTGCCAGCTTGAGGTTGTGGTTGGTGCGAAAGGACTCTCTGATCATGCGCTTAATCCGATTCCTTTGCACGGCTGTTTTATCTACTTTTTTAGAAACCACCAGACCCACTTTAGGCTGGGTGATTTGGTTGTTGTGGTGTACCAGTAGGGTGAAGGTATTGTTTTGAATTCTTTTTGACTTACTAAAAACCCGACTGTAATCAAGTCGGGTTAATAATCTTTTGCCTTTTGGGAATTGTTCCAAGGCACACCTGTTGACTGTGCAGTCAGAAGACTGGATTAAGCCGCCAGTCTTTTTCTGCCTTTGGCACGGCGTGCATTGATTACCGCACGGCCACCAGCAGTTTTCATGCGTGCTCTGAACCCATGGGTTCTGGCTCTTTTCAAATTACTTGGTTGAAATGTTCTTTTCATGATTGTCTACCTGTTTCTTTAAACGCGTCTTTGAGGCAAGGCTTCATGCCGACCTCTAAAAAGGTCGTGCATCATACTGTTTTTTTACTGCTTTTTCAAGTCTTTTTTAAGCCCATTCGGGCTGTGGTGGCTGTTGATCAGAACGGGCTTGATCAAAGCAAGCCAAATCAGCAGTACAAATCCGGCCCAAGCGCGCATTATAGCGCAGTTTTGTTTTGGGTTTAGACTCTTTTTCTTGCTATACTTAAGCGTTTTTTTAACGGTTGTATTGGCTACAAAATATGTGGACTCAATGTCTCAAGAGGTTGGAATCAGAAATTCCTAAAAATGACATACTTTTGTGGATTCAACCGTTAGAAGTACAGGTCAGTAACAACCAGGTGCATTTGTTCGCTGCCAATGATGTGGTGTTACAAAAAGTCAGGTCCCTTCACCTGAAGATGATCGAGGCAGCTGTCAACGAAGTCTACGGTGATGCCTTCAGTGTTAACTTACAATTACACAAAAGCCAACAAACCAGACCCGATGAGGTTGAATCGGGACAAGAGACCGTGGTGCGGATTCCCTCCAACCTCGATCAGCGATTCACTTTTGATAATTTTATCGAAGGCCGCTCTAACACCATCGCCCTGGCTGCGGCTCTACAGTCGGCGCAAACACCCAACCCCGAGTTTAACCCCTTGCTGTTGTATGGCAGCACAGGATTGGGTAAGACCCATTTGATGCACGCCATTGGCAATGAAATCATTAAAACCAACCCCGATGAAGTGGTGTGTTATTTGCACTCTGAGATTTATGTGAATGAAATGGTTAAAGCCATTCAACAAAAATCCATGGAGTCTTTCAAACACAAATACCGTTCAGTCACTACTTTGTTGATTGATGACATTCAGTTTTTTGCCCGCAAGGAGCGCACTCAGGAAGAGTTTTTTCACACCTTCAATTACTTGTTAGAGGGGCAGAAAAGGGTGATCATCACGTGCGATCGCTATCCCAAAGAAGTGAACGGCTTGGAGTCCCGATTAAAATCCAGGTTAGGTTGGGGGATTGTGGTACCGATTGATCCACCTGATTACGAGACCCGTGTTGCCATTTTGAAAGAAAAAGCCATTCAAATGGGTTTTTCACTGCCTGATGATGTGGCCTTTTATATCGCCAAACAACTGAATTCAAACATCCGTGAGCTGGAAGGCGCTTTGAGCACTTTGAAAGCCAATGCTTTTTTCACGGGTAAAGTGATCGACTTGGAATACACCAAACAAATATTAAAGGAATTGTTTAAGGTCAATCATCAAATTGTATCAGTAGAAAACATTCAAAAAACCACGGCACAGTATTACAATGTTAAACTGTCTGAACTGCTCGGCAAAAGCCGCAAACGTTCAATTGTCAGACCACGACAGATGGCCATGTACCTGTCCAAAGAACTGACTGATAAAAGTTACCCTGAAATTGGTGAATTATTTGGTGGTCGGGATCACACCACCGTGTTGCATGCACACCGAAAAGTGACTCAATTGTTGGCCGAAAACAGTGACCTGGATGAAGACCGACAAAAGATTGTGAATAAGTTAACTGAATAAGTGTTTATAAGCTGTGGATAACATGTGTGGAAAAAAAACATGCCAAACTGTTAACAAGTTATCCACAGGTAAAACAGCTGAGATTAATAAAATTTAACGTTTAAAAACAATAACTTAGCTAAACTGTTAAGGTTTTTATTCAATACTATAATTACTATTTTTATATATATACTATGTTATTTAATATCCAGAGAGAAACGTTATTGGCTCCATTGAATCAAATCTGCGGAGTGGTTGAAAAAAAGGGAACATTACCGATACTCAGTAATGTCTTACTGCGGTCTGATGGGGATACGTTGTTGTTAACCACCAGCGACCTGGATGTGGAGATGCGTTCGGCTTGTGTGGTTGATATGCAAACACCAGGAGAGGTCACTGTACCCGCGCAAAAGTTTCTGGATATTTGTAAAGCTTTACCTGATGGTTCGATGTTGACCTTTTCATTTGATTCTGGCCAATGTTTGATCACCTCAGGAGACAGTCGCTTCAGCCTATCAACATTACCAGCTCAAGAGTTCCCATTGATTGATGACATGGAAACCTATCAACCTGTTGCCATCGGCACCACCGACTTACAACGCATGTTAAAACAAACAGTTTTTTGTATGGCTGTTCAGGACGTGCGGTATTTTCTTAATGGCTTGTTGTTTGAAGTTTTGAACAACAAATTGCGCTGCGTTTCTGCTGATGGCCACCGCCTGGCATTGGCTGAATGTGATTACGTTAACGACAGCGGTTTAAACAAACAAGTGTTGATTCCGCGCAAAGGGGTTTTGGAATTGCAGAAAATGATTCGTGATATGGATCAACAAGTCACCATCAACATTGGTAACAACCACGTGAAAATTGACATAGATCACATCAGCATGACCTCTAAGTTGATTGATGGTAAGTTCCCTGATTACGAATCGGTGATTCCTCTGGACATGGAAAATAACTTCATTGCAGATCGCAACACCCTGCGCCAAGCCCTACAACGGGTGGCTATTTTATCTAATGAACAATACAAAGGCGTTAAGTTTAAAATCACGCCCAACAAACTGGAAATTATCGGTCACAACCCTGATCAAGAACAGGCCGAAGATGTGATCACAGTCAAAACCGATATTGAAAACATTGAAACTGCATTCAATGTCAATTACATCATGGATGCCACCCAGGCCTTTCAAGACGATGAAATTCAGTTCAGCTTCAAGGAAGCTTTATCGAGTTGTTTAATCAAACACCCCGAACGACTGGACTGTAGGTTGGTGGTCATGCCCCTGCGCATCTAGGTGAGGCTTACCCAATTAAAGTTCAGTGGTTTCCGGTGTTATCACCAACAAGAATTCACATTTGATCAACGCATCAATGTTTTACATGGCGCTAACGGTTCAGGTAAAACATCGGTGTTGGAAGCCATTTATTACTTATCCACCGGCAAATCATTTCGCAGCAGTCGTTCTCGTAATTTGATCAACCACCAAGCCAATGACTTGGCTGTTTATGCGCGTTACCTGGATGACCATCAAAACACCGGTGACTTGGGTGTGTCGCTGAACAAACAGCTGAAGAAAAAACTCAAACTAAATCAACAAGCCATCAACAACCAGGCTACATTGGCACACTTGATGCCAGTGGTATCAATAGATCCGGATTCTTATCTGTTCCTGGATAAACCACCCAAGTTCAGGCGGACTTTTTTAGATTGGCTGGTGTTTCACGTGAAACCTGAGTACCTGGATGTGTGGGGTAAAGCCAGCCGATGTCAGCAGCAACTTAATCAACTTTACAAAAACAAAAAGCAACAAGACCTGCCTTATTGGGAATCTCAATACGTGCAATGGGCGAATCAATTAAACACCCTCCGAAAAAAAATTTTCGATGCTTTGCACGATAAAGTGATGAAAAAGACCGGTGCCTTCATTCCCGAGCTCGGTCACTTGGAAGTGCGCTATCACCAAGGGTGGTCAACAGAATCCTCATTACAAGAACAATTGCTACATGATGCCGATAAAAACAGGTTGTATGGCAGTTTACAGCACGGTGTGCATAAAATGGATATCAGGAACCACATCAACAATCAGTTGGCTCACGATTGTTTGTCCCGTGGGCAAAAGAAACTCATTTCTATCATCTATTACCTTTGTTTTATCGAGTTGCTCACTGAGGAATGTGGCGTTACACCCATCCTGTGTTTGGACGACATGGATGCGGAATTAGACCTGGAAAAAACGCGCATTCTTTGTGACTTCATTGAACACAGCAACCACCAGGTTTTTATCACTACTGTTGACCCATCCAAGTTAACCTCTGTGTTAAATGATGCGGCCATGTTCCACGTGAAACACCAGTAACATCCACTTCATCTTCACATGCCACAGTAACTGATTAGGTGGTTTGTTAGGCGGTAAAAAATGTTATAATGTGAGGTTTAATTTTTGGAACAAAACGCACGCATGAGCGAAAATTACGATTCGTCGAATATCAAGGTGCTCAAAGGTCTGGACGCAGTCAGGAAGCGACCAGGTATGTACATCGGAGACACTGATGACGGCACCGGTTTACATCACATGGTCTTTGAGGTGGTGGATAACTCCATCGATGAGGCGCTGGCTGGTCACTGTGACACCATTGAAGTGGTCATCAATGCCGATGGCAGTGTGACGGTATCCGATAACGGTAGGGGTATCCCTACAGACCAACACGAAGAGGGCAAGTCAGCCGCAGAAGTCATCATGACGGTGTTACATGCCGGTGGTAAGTTTGATGATAACTCTTACAAGGTTTCTGGTGGTTTGCATGGTGTGGGTGTGTCCGTAGTGAATGCTTTGAGTGTGGAGCTTGAACTGGAAATTCACCGCAACAACAACATTTACCAGCAGACCTATCACATGGGTGTGCCACAAAGTGATTTGGCCATCACTGGCAGCACCGACGTGACGGGCACCAAAGTACGCTTCAAACCATCAACAGAAATTTTCTCTGATGTAGAGTTCCATTTTGATATCCTGGCCAAACGCTTGCGGGAGCTGTCTTTCCTTAATTCTGGTGTACGCATCAACCTGAAAGATGAACGCACGGGTGAAGAGAAAAAGTTCGAATATGAGGGTGGTATCGCATCCTTTGTCAATTACCTAGCAGAGCAGAAGACACCCTTACACGAAACCGTGGTGCACTTCAAAAATGAACAAGAGGATGGCACAGCAGTGGAAGTGGCCATGCAATGGACTGACTCGTACCGTGAGACGGTGTTTTGTTTCACCAACAACATCCCACAAAAAGACGGCGGTACACACTTGGCCGGTTTCCGTGGTGCCTTAACCCGAACCATCAACAACTACATCAATCAAAACAGCAAGAAAAAAGCTGCCATGCAGGGTGATGACTGTCGTGAAGGATTGATTGCAGTGATTTCGGTGAAATCCCCGGATCCTAAGTTTTCATCACAAACCAAAGACAAACTGGTGTCATCAGAAATCAAAGGTGTGGTTGAAAGCACGGTAGGTGAACACCTGTCAGACTTTTTACTGGAAAACCCACAAGAGGCGAAAATATTGACTGATAAAGTCATGGATGCCTCTCGAGCCAGGGAAGCAGCGAGAAAAGCCCGGGAAATGACCCGTCGCAAAGACGCATTGGATATTGCCGGTTTGCCCGGTAAACTGGCAGATTGTCAGGAAAAAGACCCGGTGTTGTCAGAAATATTCCTGGTGGAGGGTGACTCAGCCGGTGGTTCAGCCAAACAAGGGCGTAACCGCAAAAACCAAGCCATTTTGCCTTTGAAAGGTAAAATTTTGAATGTTGAAAAAGCCCGTTTTGACAAGATGTTGTCTTCAGCTGAAGTGGGTACTTTGATAACAGCCTTGGGCTGTGGCATTGGCCAGCATGACTTTGACCCAGACAAACTGCGTTATCACAAAGTCATCATCATGACCGATGCCGACGTGGATGGATCACACATTCGCACCCTGTTGTTGACCTTTTTGTATCGTCAGATGCCAGAATTGATTGAGCGTGGACACATTTACATTGGTCAACCGCCGCTGTACAAAGTCAAAAAAGGCAAACAAGAAACTTACCTGAAAGACGATGATGAGATGAATGAGTATCTGTTGAATCGGTCTTTGGATGATGTGTCATTGCATTATCAAGATGACTTGCCGCCCATGACTGGTGATGTGTTGTATCGCCTAATCAAACAACAGGTGCGCGTGAAAGCCGTGATTGAG
>Ga0208793_1000048_pt1 | contig 77150 bp, 67 predicted proteins | sample 17_taG_FD_184092 | JGI IMG/M metagenome (GOLD analysis project Ga0208793, IMG submission 184092) | Marine viral communities from the Subarctic Pacific Ocean - 17_ETSP_OMZ_AT15314 metaG (SPAdes) (version 2) | ecosystem: Environmental > Aquatic > Marine > Oceanic | place: Pacific Ocean | collected... | reverse complement strand
ATGTATGGCAGGATTTGGACAGACAGCAGAAGCACAGAAGAAAATTAAGGCTGAAGTAAGCGAGCCGGTAGAGGTTAAGAAGCCTCTTTCCGGCGACCCCTTCGCTGAAATGCGAGCCGAAGACAACGCTCGTACTTTCATGCTAAAGACACATCAGTTCATTGGTATCATGGGGCATGACGGCACATGTAAGTCGGCTATCGTTCTTGATGCCTTTGAGAAGGATGAATCTAAACCCGAAGACTCAACACTTCAAGTGATTGACTTTGACGGTGGTGGTGGTATGCTTAACTCATCTATCTACAAGAATGAAAACATTCGCTCATGGAATCCGTGGCAGATGGGGCATGACCGCACAGCACACGATTACCCTGCTACACACGACCGTATCATGAAAATCATGCGATACCTCATCAATGAAGCCGAAGCCGGTAAGCCGGTGTGGGGCGTACTGTTGAGTGGTATTGATTCATGGCTTGAGATATGCAACCATAACATGCGTATCGTTGACTTGGGTATGGCGAAAGACGCTATCCAATCAGCGGATTACAGCGGTGGTGGTATGGAGAAAATCAAGTCGCAGACAGCGTGGGGTATGCGTAACGCTCGCTTTCACCAACTTACTCGATTGAGCCGTGACCTTGTTCGACTCGGTGTGCGTGTCTTTTGGGAAACACACATGACTATCGCCAACTTCTCTTACAAGAGTGGGCCGGTTGATGAGTGGAAACCTGCGTGGGAAAAGAAAATGAACGGCTACTTGCCAACCATTATCCACATGCAAGAGACACAGGAACACAACGATGAAGGTGAATTAGAAAAGACAGTCTTTACAGCGTCGTACACTAAGTGTAAGACCAATCCAAACCTCGTGAATCAATCTCGGTCGGTCTTCGTGACACGACCCGATGGCGATTACACATGGAATGGACTACCGGACTTGTATGACGGTACACTATGAGACTCCAAGTGAGGTAGGTTTGTCAAGTAATAAGGAGTAAGGTTTTCACAATCGAATGGGCTTCGGTTGCCACTGATAGGGGGTTGGTTTTGTTGCCCCTTCTCCTTTCCTACTTACACTATGAGGTGATATTATGACTAAAATTACAGTGAATAAAAGCGAGTTCCTCTCGTTCCTTTCTGTCTTCACGAAAGGTGTACCCGACCTACGGTTGGATTGCGCCGGTTCTCGTGTAACGGTTGAGGTTGCTTACGCATCGTTTTACTTGCGAAAGTATTTCCTTTCCGTACAGGTGATAGAAGAAGGGGCTATCCACATCGCTGACCTTGAGAAAGCACTCAAGTTCATGAAAGCGACAAAGGAGGAAAATGTAACACTGCGGCAAGTTGACACACACAAACCGTTACACATCGAAGCAGGTGGTAACAAGTTGCAACTACCGAGTACGAATGATATTGAGTCAGCAATCAAGGCCGTTGTAATTCGTTCACTGTTAAAGAAGTGTCAAGAAGGTGGGTGGGCTAAGTTTGGTAAATCCAACTTGTCCACCCACTCATCACTGATGACAAAGGATTTGATTTCATTTGCCAACATGCGTGGCATACTGGCGAAGGACACGGACTTCAAGTTGCGTATTCACTGTGGTGAAGAAGAGGTAGGTATTGTAGCAGGTAAGGCGGCAAGTGGTCGTTTGTTTACCACACTCCCTGTATGGGACACTGATGGCCCTGCTACTACTGTTGACTCGATGTTCACCGATGCCCTGCCTACCTGCCTCAACTATCTCGATGATGGTGAGGCTCGTATGCACATGGGTAGAGGAACGATAGTAATTTTTGAACAAGTAACCACGCTTCTCATGGTCGTAGATGTAGGTGATGACTGATGAATAAACCTACATTAAACGAGTGTATGATTGTTGAGCAAGACTGTATAACAGGTATGAGTGAAATGTTAAACAGTAGCGTTGATTGTATCATTACATCACCCCCTTACAAAGACGAGGATGGATATACTGACGAACTGATGACTGCTTGGCTTAAACAAGCCCACCGTATTCTAAAAAACAATACCGTTTTATTCATGAACTTTGGACACTTAGCAGGTTTCAAGTCAAGGGCTTTCCGTGTTGCTATGATGGCCGAAGAAGCGGGCTTCGCATGGAACGATACAATTACATGGGTGAAGAATCACTACCGCCCTATACAGGGTAACAAGCGAGTGAATAACCTCACCGAGTTCATTTTCATACTGACTAAGGGTAAACCCGTTCTTGATAGATTATCTATTGGTGTAGAGTATGCCGACAAGTCAAACATCGGTAGATTTGCAGACCAAGACCTAAAGTGCCGAGGTAATGTATGGCCCTTAAAGTATAAGACTGTCCAATCCAAAGAACAAAAGAGGCACAACGATAGATTCCCTGTGGAATTACCTCTTTGGTGCTTACGCTTGGCGGCTGTAGAAGGTTTAGTAGTGGACCCTTTCAATGGTAGCGGCACTACTGGCATAGCGTCTAAAATAATGGGCTTAGAATATGTTGGCTTTGAAATAAATAAAGCCCATGTAGAATATGCAAGGAGGTGGATTGATGATTATTGATTGGTTCACTGATGACCCGTATGACCCACCTACCATCTACGAGCGTACTCGTGGGGCTGATGGGGTGCTACACGAGCGATACATCATGAAGGGCGACGATGATTATGTTGAGCCTTTCTTTTGGGTAGCCGAAGAAGCACCTCAATATGTAATGAATCGCATTAGAGGACACAGGGGAACTATTCATCCGAACATCAAGGCGACCGGACTCGACGGTAAAACAATACTGAAAGTAACTGTACAGCACCCCAATACTCTATGGGAATTGAAAGAGAAGTGTGGGGTATGGACATATGAGGCTGACCTCAATTACCTCGACCAAATACTACTCACCAACTATCCCGATAAGTTGCCGGAGTTCAAACCTCGGATATGGTACTTTGACCTTGAGTGGGACACCGAAGACCAAACGACAACGGTAATGGCTGTGTCCGATACATTCAGCGACCACCCTGTAGTGTTCGCTTGGAGTGAAGAATCTATTCGTGATACTATTACTAAGACTGAATGGATAGACCGTTACGAAGGGTATGAACTACGCACCTATCCTAATGAACATGAGATGCACGATGGCTTCTTGTCTTACCTTGAAGAGTGCAACCCCGACATGCTGGTGGCTCATGCTATTGCTTGGGCTGATTTACCTCACTTGTACCAACAACTGGGTGTAGAGCGTGAGCGTCTATCTCCTGTGCGTAGAGTAGTAGCACCGAACAAGAAGACGGGCGCATACCGCACCACTGCTCAACCTATCAAGGGGCGACTGATATTCGATACTGCGGCGCAGTGGACTGACGGTAGTGGCTTTGAGGGTATATGGCAGAAGTCCGGTAAGGGTCAAGCACAGTCTCGCAAGTTGGATTGGTTCGCTACTGAACTTGGTTTCAGTGGTAAATTAACAAACGACATTGAAGGTATGACCGTCTTCAATGGATGGAGGGAATACTATGACGATTTCGTTGACTATTGTTTAGTTGACACTACATTACTGCGTGACTGTGATGAGAAATTGAATTGTATATCCTATCACATAGCCATGCAACAATTGGCGGGTGTCTCATTCGGTAGCACCCACAAGGTCACTCGATACTTCCGAGGGTTGATTGGTCGTCGTACTGACCTCAAAGCACCCTCTTCTTACATTCAAGAACGCCCCGAACTACAGGCGGCGTGGGTTATGCCTCCGGTAGCAGGGCGACATGAAAATGTGGCACTGGTTGACTTCGCATCACTCTATCCAAACATCATACTCTCCGCCAACCTATGTTGGACTACGATTGCAGACGGGCCGGGGGAGAATATTCTCACACTGAAAGTTCCTCCTAAGTATGATGACAAAGGTAACATGATACCCCTTACAGGTGGTACATTCCACTGGCATCAAGACAAAGAAGGCATACTACCTTCTGTCGTCAAACAAATGCTCGCTCTCCGTAAGGAGTACAAACGCCTCATGCGTGAGGCTGATGACGCTGACATACGCCTTGGTTACAACATGTTACAGATGGCGGTCAAGGTTGCTGTCAATGCCATATACGGTATGACTGGTACTAAGAAAATTGGTGGACAATGGAGTAGTTACCCAATTGCACAGTGTATCACTTATCTCGGTAGAGAGTCTATCAGTATGCTTGTTAAGAAGAGTGAAGAGATGGGCTACCGAGGGCTTGCAGGACACACCGATTCATGTTACATTCAAGTTCCCTTCGATGAAGCCGAAGAAGTTGCAGGTGAGTTGACTCGCATCGCTCAAGAAGAAATGGATTTGAAGTATCTCGATGTAGAACTTGAAGCCTTTTTCCCTTACTGGTTCACTGCCGGTATCAAGAATCGAAACTTCGGTATCAAGTCATACCCTCCCGAAGACAAGGGTGAGATGAAGGTGACAGGCTTTGCTATGAAAGCGGCTAATGCACCACCATTGAGTAAGCGTGTACAGCGTGAGGCTTTCACGCTCATATGCAATGGGGCTGATGAAGGTGATTTGTTTGATAACATCCGACCAATGGTGAAGGCTGTCTATGGTGGTGGCGCACTGGATGATGTATCAGCATACGGGCGCATTCAAAAGCACTTAGATGACTACAACCCATCACACACACCGAACACAGCGAAGGCGGCGCAATACTCAAACAAATACAATAACACTGATTTTAATAAAGGTGATAGCGTTAAGTGGGTATTCATAAACGGTGTACCGGAGGGTCAACCTCAAACCAATGTGATAGCATACGATGAAGTAAGTGAACTGGATGAGTATGATATTGATTGGACTACATGCGTTGACAAATGGATAGCAAAGAAACTCAAGGTCGTGTATGAAACACTCGACTGGGATTTAGAACGACTCACTGCGAAGCGGGTCTTAAAACAATACTGGTGATAAAATGAGCAGAATAGAAGACGAAGTATGCAAGAAAATTGCACAGCGAGCAGAAGTAGGCAAAGCGAAGTACGGGGTCACTATGGAAACCGCACCACTCTCTCGTCTTCAATGGCTCATCCATGCTCAAGAAGAAGCGATGGACTTGGCCGTGTACTTGCAGAAATTGATTGAAATGGAGATGAAAGAATGAGATGGAATCCTACTGGTGATGATAGTCGCCCACGCATAGACGATTACCTTGAGGCTACCGGCAACCAATTGGAGGCTGACTCATACAAGAGTAGCACCTACGCTTGGAATCCGAATGAGGATGAAAGTAAAATCCTAAGAGTTACCAAGTCAAGTTATGGCACATTCGGCTGGTGTCCACAGCAATACTACCTTGAGAAGTTCAAGGGTTTGCGTGGAGAGACAGTGGACCACCATATACGAGGGCTAAATGTTCACGACATGATGGAGTGGTTTTGGGGTAACTTCACCGACGAACAAGAAAAATCAGTGTTAAAGTTAATTGATGAAGGTGATTTACTTGAGGCTGAAAAGTTGTTCAACAGTGCTATACCATCCCCTCCCGAACCGTATGAGTTCGGTGAGGATGAACAAATAGCACAGTGGGTGAAATGGCAATTCAACCGCTTGGTTATCACCAACGGTAATCAGTGGCGACCTGTCGCTATTGAAGCAAACATACAGGCCACACGCTTCGTTGAAGTAGATGGTGTACACATTCCTATTCACATGAACGGTTTCATAGATGGACTGTTCGCTGATGATGATGGCTTCGCTCTCATGGAGTTGAAGACTGGTAAGTATAACAAGAGCAAACCCGGCTCTATGCGTAAAGAAATGCAGTTTTACAAAATGATGCTTGAACACAGCCCCCATCACGAGTTCCTCCCTATCACCCATTGGGGCTGGGAGTTCCCCGGCGGTGGTATTAACGGCGGTGATGGCCCTACAGTATTCTATGAAGACACCAAGAAAGGTGGTAAGTACTCATCTAAGAGTATAGAGAAAGGATTGGTGCGTCTACTTGAAGCACACATAAACATGGAGTTTCCACCCACACCGTATTTGGGTAGGCTGGTAGAAGGTTTACCTTTAGAGGAACAAAAACTGAAATGCAACTGGTGTAGTTACAAAGCCCATTGCGAGTTTTGGGATATGGACACATATTTGGATAATACAAATGAAGAAAAAAATAAATGAGGATGAAAAGAATGATTGAAATAATAATGTTAATAGAAAGAATGATGAATGAAAAAGTAGGTAATTTCAACTATGTGGTGAAAGTACAAAAGTCAACTGGTGCAGGTCGTAAGAAGTATTTGCGTAATGTTGTACGGCAGACAACTCTTGATGAGTTCGCTGATATAGACGGTGAGGCTCAATACAGACACCCTAAGACGATTACTTATACTGTACACCCATCACACATGCGAGCCGATAATCTCAACGACTTGATAGACGATTTGATGAAAGACCTCGACATTTATCTACACGAGCATCGGTGATACAGTGGCTTTCTTACCCATAGACTTCCCTCGTGAAGTCCTTGAATTACCGAGTAGCGGTGAGCGTGGCTGGCGAAGACTCGTCAAAAATGCCTCCGAATTAGAACGCTACTGGTCGGGTAAGAACGGGAGTGGTAATGTTTACTTTACCGCTTATGGTTACAATGAAACCCAAGCACCCAAGCACCACAGGGTAGATTACAACACACCCAAAATACACCACTTCGTACTGGACTTTGACTGTAAGGATTTCAAGGACAAAGGTAGAGACTTACCGTTTGAAATACCACATAGTGAGGTAAAAAAACTACATCGCTTGTTGATGGACAAAGACATACTACACTATGTTTGGTTCAGCGGTGGTGGTTTTCATGTTTGGATTCCGCTTGATGAAACAATAGAGCCAAAAAATGGTGCAGAACTTTCACGCATAAAGCACTCCGGTAAACTACTCATCAATGAATGGGAAAGTAAACTGGGAGGGTTAAGGTGTAACGACCCCGCTGTTGCCTTCGATACAAGTGGTATGATACGCATACCTAATTCGTATAACGCCAAGCGAGAAGTTTGGTCGTTCCCTTTGAACAGTGAAGACCTTCTCAATCTATCGTATGATGATTTAATGAATAAAGGACAAGAACCGCATTACGGTTACATTACTTTAGGTAATATACCTGTTAAATTAAAAGTTATACAAAGTAAAATTATGACAATGGGGCATATCAAGACGGTGGATATACCGACTGTATCACTTGATGACCTACACATGCTACCCTGCCTATCTCAAGCGGCTATGGGTGGCGGTAATCCTACTCACAGGGCGAGGTTTCACCTTGCCTCTTACTTAGCCGACCGGCTTCGCATGTTCTTTCCCGCTTGGCGCATAGCCAATGAAGAAAAAGAGAAGCATGTAGGTATGATTTCAAAAATTATATCCGGTCAAGGATGGGTTGACTACCGACAAGAGAAGACAGAAGAACAAGTACGCAGTATAGTGATGGCTGGTTATCCACATGCTACCTGTGCTACACTTTACCAAGAGGGTTTCTGTGTGGGTAAGTGTAAATACTACGATGAAACCGGCGATATGGAGTGATATTATGAGCAACATATTCGACGCACATGACGATAAAATTAAGCCTAAAAAAAGACGCAACATTAACACAATTAAAAGAGTTGTTAAATTACTTCAAGACGAATGTGAAATGAACACTATTGAGATTCATCAAGCATTACATCGAACATGGCCTCGGTGGTGTCCGGGTATGACTCGTTTAGGTAACATTCTAAGTCGTAACAAAGAGTTCGTAAAAATAGGTAGTGAAAAGGTATCAAGTGGTGTATCGGGTCATTATGACATCATGGTATGGGGGTTGGCAAATGAAGCCGGACTTGATAATTGATAGCAACGAAAGAGGTTCACTGTGTGAATCTATTGAGCGTAAAGCGAAGAAGGCCGGTCTTACTGTCGTAAGACAAACATTGGTGGTAGGCGATTATCAATTAGGCGGTGCTTTAGTTGAGGCTAAAAGTATTCCCGACCTGTTTCAGTCGTCACACTCCGGCCACCTGTGGAGACAACTTGACAACATGGATGCAAACTTTGAACGGTTCTTTCTTGTCATTCACGGCTCAATTGAAAAGTATGTTACTATGGCTAAACGCAACGGTAAGAAGGTAAGTTACTCCAAGGTGCAAAGTGAACTGACTGGTACTATCGCTCGGATAATGAGTGATTTTGAATGCCAAGTTTTCTTCACACCCGATGTAAGTAGTGCGGCTCTTTTCGTAGTAAAATTACATGACAAGTTACACAAGCCAGCGAGTAAGCATGGGGCGCAATCAATCCGTAGGGTAGCGAGTAACGACCTACGCTTGGACATGATAATGACTGTTCCGGGTGTAGGGCGTGAAGTAGCGGAACGCCTCTTAGAATCATGCGGTAACATAGAAGAAATGTGCTTTCCCGAATCACTTAAGCAAATCAAAGGCTTAGGCGAGGTAAGAAGAAAATTACTTATTAAAATACTTACAAGTGAAGACCCTGTAAAGCAAGAAAGAAAGGTCAAACGGTAAAATCATATATAAATACTAAAAGAAATGAGAGATGAAAACCATGACACAATTATCAAATTACAAGGCCGTACAAAAGTTTCCTGTTCTTGAAGGGTATTTACACCACTTTTCACGAACTTCGATGATGAATGAGATTCCGGGCTTACTGTCTTTCTTTTTCATTCAAGGGCAAGTGGCTCTACCTTACATTCGCATTCCTACTGGTGATTCTCACCTTGACCCTCGTGTGCATGTATTTTGGATTCAACCTTCTCGTACTGGTAAGTCCATAGCATGGAACTTCATTAGTGACATCATGGAACAAATCGAAGTACCTTATGATTCGTTTGCTTCGGGTACAGATGCAGGTTTGATTGGTTCTACCAATGCAGTGCTTGATGAAAACATGAAACCTACGGGTGAGTTTGAAACCGTTCCGGGTTTACTCGCAGGTCGCAAGGCTATCAATTTCGATGAAGGTTCAATCCTTCTCACCCCCAATAAACACAGCCAAGAAACAGTATTGTATCTACAGACAGCGTGTAACGCAGTGGGTAGCAACAGCAATGTACTGGTAAAGCACATGAAGGGGAATAAAATTGAGTGTGATTCTTTAGTGTCTCTTTGGATTACTACTTATCCACCGAAGGGTGTCAAGGATTATGTATTAACAAAGGGTATTTTTCAGCGTGTCCTGCTTTACTGGGCGCACTGGGACATGGGTATGCGACAAGAAGTGAGTACTACCCGTCTTGGAACTTTTTGGCAGAAGCCCGAAGAGAACGATTTGTCTAAGGATGACATTTGCGATTACTTCAAGAATACAGAAAAGCGTATTCGTGACCGCTTACTCAACATGAGTGAAGTAACATTCACACAGTGGGGTGAAATGACTGATGATGAGCGAGAAGAAATTGTACAGCGTCATATGTGGGATATGTTCAAACCAAGTTTGAATTATACCACCGCATTGTATCAAGCATCCGAAGACATCTACGGTTTACTGATGGACATGAACCCATCTATGTCGGAGATTGTAGCATCATTCACGCCCGGTATTGAGAACTACCTTGGCATCATCTCACTTCACATGGCACTACTTGATGAGTCATGGGAGATTAATGATGAGCATGTAGATATGGCTCACGAGATACTGATTGACTTGTTTCAAAACCTCATCTCTTGGCTTGAGGATTCAGTTGAAATTGGTGGTAACAAAGCCAAAGAAGGTAAAATCCTTGGTGACATGCAGAAAGCATACGAGCAATGTGCAGGTTACGAACTTGAAGGTCACGGCGATGGTTGGTGCAGACAGTCAGCCGTATGGAATACATACATGGCTGATACAGGTGTAAGTAAAAGCACAGCCCAAAGACACTTTAAAGACTATAGTAGTAAGGTATTTGTAAACCGTAAACAAGGTAAGCGGGTTTACTACAGACATAAGGTGGCTAAGAAATGAGTAACATAATGGCATTAGATATTGAAACAGGTAATTACTCGTGGGAGATTGGAGGATGGGATAAGACCGCCTCCTTTGAGCCTACAGTGGTCGCTACATGGAACGGCAACGATGGAACGGTATATTGTAACAAGTCACTCGACATTGATGCCACAGTGAAAGAACTTCACCCTCGTACACTGGGCGAGGACTTAGCAAAGCATGTTGCTGGCGGTGGCGTTGTCATCGGTCATAACATCAAAGGATTCGATTTACCTGTACTGCGTGATGCACTTGACTGTTGGACAGCCGGTGATATACTCGGTAAAGCCGATGCTGTCATTGACACGAAGCACTTGGTACAGAAGGCGGCAACTGCCGTTGGTAAGGTATCAACAACACTGGGAATGCTGACAAAGACCACTTTAGAGGACAATAAACTTATGAACAGTGAGGATGCCCCCTTAGCATGGAGAGCAGGTAAGTTCGATGAGGTAGCCAAATACTGCCTTAGCGATGCTCAATTAACATTCGACTTGTATCAATTTGGAAAGAGTGAAGGCTATATCAAATCAAGACAATTAGATACAGGCGAAATAGTAAAAATAGAAGTGGAATGGTAGATATGACGGAGATTGAAAGTACGAAAAGTAAAGCACAGATACACAACATACGGGCGGCAAAGACGGTAGCAGATACCGTCAAATCAACGCTTGGCCCTATGGGAATGGATAAACTGATGGTTGATGGTGGAGGCGGTGTTATCGTTACAAACGATGGTGCTACTATCCTGCGTGAACTTGATGTATCACACCCCGGTGGTAAAATGATTGTTGAAGTAGCGAAGACTCAAGAAAACCTGTGCTATGACGGTACAACGAGTACTGTCATTCTTGCAGGTCAACTACTTGGTAACAGTGAAACGCTGTTTGAGAAGGGATTGCACCCTAATGTAATTTGTCGTGGTTATCACGAGGCATCTCAAATGGCTATTGAATACCTTCGCACTAATATATCACTGACAAGTGATAAGCGTGATGTACTGGTATCGGTGGCTAAAACTGCTATCACTGGTAAAGCACTTGAGAACTCACTTAATGCTGTTGCTGAACTTTGCGTAGCCGCTGTCGAAAAAGCCGGTGATGCTGAAAGCGTCAAGGTTGTTTCATTCCCCGGCGGTTCACTTGATGACTCCTACCTTTACGAAGGTTCGATTGTAAACAAGGATTATGTGCTTGAAGGCGAGGATGCTTACTCGAATGTAGTGTTGTTGAATACTGGGCTTGAGAATGAAAAGAGTGAAGACAATGTACAGGTACAACTTGATGCTCAATCATTCCAATCATACAAATCGTCGGGTAAAGCAAACCTCATCTCAACGGCTAAATTACTTGTGAAAGTATTACCGAAAGGTGGTGTTGTTTTTGTCCGTGATGCCGTCAACGACCATGTATGCGCTCACCTCAAGAAGCATAACATTATGGTTGCTCGTAGAGTACCCGAATCAACACTTCGCTCATTGAGTAGAGTTACAGGTGCTACTATCTATCAAACACCCGAAGAGGTAGAAGGACACACAGAATGTATCGTAGAGCGACAGAAGCATAACGATGTTTGGTATCTCTTCGTTCAAGGTGATGTCAAGAGCGATGAGGCAACACTCGTGCTAAGGGGTGCAACATCTCACACGCTTGAAGAAGTTGAGCGTGGATTTGATGATGCACTCGGTGTAGTTTCTTTAGTGTTAAAGAACGGCAACTTTGTTGTTGGTGGTGGAAACGCATACGCTCGTATGTCGGCTCACCTACGCCAACATGCGGCACAGATAGGTGGTAGAGCGCAGATGGCAATAGAAGCCTTTGCAGACGCATTAGAGTGCATTCCTGCCACTATTGCCGAAAATGCGGGGCATGACCCACTCGACACCGTACTTGCTATTCGCCACGAAATCCTACAGGGCAACCGTGAAATCGGGCCGGATGTACACAACGGCGGTGTATGTAATATGATGGAACTTGGTGTTTATGAGCCTACAGAACTGGTTCGTCAAGCAGTACTAAGTGCCAGTGAAGTCACTAATTCAATACTCCGTATTGACGATATAATAGCACGAAGGCCACCTCAATGACGACTTACATATGCGTATTCTGCGATGAGCCTTGTAAGGTTCTTGTTGATGGAGATTTTTGCGAGGCTTGTTACGATGGGGCGGCTAATAGAGAAGTTAAAAGTAAAGTGTAGGGCTTGCGCTCATTGGCACATAGCCCGACGCATATCGGCTCGATTCCTTGATGATGAGCGTGAGCGTTTCCTGTTACTACAATGTAGGCGATGCGGTCATTATTGGCAAGACACAGCAATTAAGAAAAATAACAGTGAAAGTAAATGAAAATAATTTTCTTTCTTCTATTTTGAATCGCCCATATATCATATCCCCTTTCTTAGTCCATCTCATCATGGTATCGGCCCTCCTAATGTGAAGAGTTGCGCCGCTAATCGTTGTATTGCTGTCTCTAAATCGGGGGGAGGGCCGCCCGCCCAATTACCTGCACCTGCGCCGGGGTTGTATGGTTCAGCACCACCTTGTCCGGCTGGCAAAGCGGCGGCGGCTAAAACACCTTGAGCCGCAGTAGCGTAGTCGGCGGAGTTGAATGCTTTGACTTGGGCGAGGTTGGTAACTTCACTATCCATGAGCGCACCCGCCGCAGTGACATTTGTTGCATCAGTCACATCCGCACCGTCTTCAACATTGAGTAGTGTCAGCACTTCTGCTTTGGTTATCCCCGAAGCAAACACAGGCGTTCCACTGTTGTCTTCAATAGCCGGGGCAGTGCCACCACCGCCCGAATCATCGGATAGTACACTAAATACAGGTGTAGAAGCATGACTCGTAGTGCAAATAAATCTCGTAAGAGTGCCACCGTTTACAGTGTAACTACTGCTACGAACAAAAGTAACAGTGCGGGTTGCGTGAAGGTTTCTTACTTCTATGATGTAACCAGCAGGGAATGAACCACTTGTAGTTACAGTAGCATTACCACTGGGGGTCAAGAGTAGGATATTCGCATCAGTTGATTTAAGTGTGATACTTGTTGCTGTACTTGTCAATACACGGTTGAAAACTGAACGGGTGTATCGTGCGGCGTGTGTGCCGCTGTAGTATAATGTGTCTTTGTTATCATCGGGTACAGTAGCACCTGTCACAGCCGCACCGAATGATTGCCACATTGCACCAAAGCGTGATGCACCTAAAGCACCATTACCTATCCCACTGTGAAAAGCGTCAAGGTCAAGCAGTTCATCGGTTGATGCTACATCTCCACTGGTAACAGGTGAGAAGTACATAGGTGATGGTCGAACAAATACCCGCTTATCATTTACTTCTGTGATTGATAATTTGAGGTCATCACCTCCTGCATCATACACTACACGCAATACAGCGAGAACAACTGTTTGAGTGTTTGCTAATGCACTACTACCTGTTGCGGTAGGTGTGTTAAGGAATCCTGTGGGAGTAGCAGGGTAACTGTTTGTACCGGCAGTAATAGCAGTTCCTAATTCCCAATAAATATTTTTAACAGTAGAAGTATTATCAGCGGAAACATACACTACAACTAATGCTTCTTTACCACTGGTAAGAGCAGTAGGCGAGCCAGTCGCACTTGCACTACTCGTGTTGAGGGTGTATGTTGTTGTTGCACCTACACCACCTGCGAATTGATACATGATACCATCAAGTACAGCATAGCCCCCTTTAACAGTAAAAGTAGTTCCACTTGCGTAATTGACAGCACCGGGTATATTTGCGGGAATGTTTCTATCACCTTCTCCACCCGATGTATCATCATACATGATAACACCATTACCGTGAATACCCTCTACCATGTTGGTGAGTGTGGGTGACAGGATATGGTCGCCGTCACCTAAGCCGTCAACATTCGTTGCTGTCGCTACTGTCAAGTTATGATTCGTATGCCCCGATACTGGATTACCGTTTCCCATTCTATGCCACCTCTATGAGTATTTCAATGTTAATTTCGTTTGCCGATGTCTTGATAATCGGTTTTGTTGTATAACGAGCGACAGGTGTGAAGTCGGAGGTGGTACGATTTTGTATGTACACCTCACGGATGCTATCAGTGAATGTGTCATCAATACTCATTGATGCTTCGATAAGTAGAGCAGTGTCATCAATAATCGTCACTGTCGGTGTGAGAACGATAGCAGGGCGACCCGCCGCACCATCCTCCGCAGTAGCCGGTGTTCCGTCGAAACCTACCACTACTTCGTTGATAGTATCAGCGATAGTCTGTAAGAGCAAACGGCGCATGTGATTCGATACAGGCATGTCAATATCTCCTAATCTCGGTCTTATTCGCACCTATCGGCAACCCTTCGCCACCAATTTTGCCTCTTGTCTTCGTGCCTTTAACCCCTCCGATTAAGAAGGCGGAGGTATGAACACCTCGCTCGGTTACTTGAGAAGTGATACGCAATTCAATTTTACCGAACATGGATAAGTTTTCTTCGACAATTTGAACATAAGTAAGAGGTGCTTCTCCACTGGAAACAGCGGTTGCCCCTTCACTAATGCCTTGCAGTACACCTTCTATACCCGACTCGATGTTAAGCATAGTAAGGTCGGTAATACCTACTATCGGCATATGTCTTGCTTCTGTGATGACACGAGTTCGACCGTCATACTCAATCGTCATACCCGGTCGCATGTCAGTGATGCCGGGATGACCGCTACTGCTGATTGCACCCGCTGTAAGTGTATGACCTCGTAGGATTTGACGAGCGACTCTTCTTGCCCCGTTGGTTGAGCGTACCGTCATATCTACGACTGGTGCTGGTTCTTCTCGTATCTCACCGTTGTTACCGCTTTGTCTTTCAGTGTCATCAACAGTAACGATAACCAAGTCATTCAATGCCATCGGTTGACCTTGTACAGTGACACGGTTTGGTGTATTATCCACAGGGTCAGTTCGCTTAGAACCAAAACGGATGTTGGCGTTTACACTACGAGTGGCTTCGCTGAATGTGATAGGAACATACAACATATTACCGAATCTGTCTATGAGTATCATGCGGCTGTCATGCCGACCGATAAACCGTAGTGCGGTCATCAAGTTGACATTTGTAAAGTCTTGACCGAGGAAGCGAGTAGAGTGGAGTCTTCGACCGTTGTTGTTGTTTGCGGAACTCATACTACGACCAATGTTGAAACTATTCATACTGGTAGTTGCTTGCTGACCTAAACGGATAGCCATGTCTGTTGTTCGCAAACCAACATCAATCGGCTGACCCAACTTAACTTCACGCTCAAGGAAACCAAGGTCGTTAAGTGTTTTACCTTTCATGTTTTGTAGATTCATAAGAATACCGACAGTGCTGGATTCAAGCGTGGAGATAGATAGCCGTTGGGCGGGGTTGTCGGCATTGTAAACAAGCATGGGTTTGTTGGTTGAACTCAATACATTGTCACCCAAAAAAGGTACTGCGGTGCTACTATGCCCCGGTGTTTCTTTATGTGTGATTTGAATTGACGACTCACCCTCAACAATTTGATAGCGGGTTTCGGGCATGACTTGAAAAGTAGATGCGTTACTATTTTCAATGGTAACTTTTGCTTGTACACCTGTACTCGTGTCCACCTTTGCATGATGAACGGCGTTGTCAACGAACACCGGCTTACGCACATGGTCCATTACTGCGGGCATGTCAGTACTAAACCGACCGACGACTGTATTTTTGATAACTACCATGATTGATTCCTCCTTAACCATTCATCATGTTCATTAACCATTCATCATGTTCATTTTCATTCATAGAATCTGTAACACTGTAAGAAGGTTGTGAAAATACAATGTTTTCCCAATCAAAAGGTCGGTCATGAGAAACAAACGCTTCATCCATTTTAGCATCGTTAGTAGGATTCCACTCATTTTGTCGTCGCTGAACATCCCCAATATTTTCCAATCTACCCCTGTGTCCTAATATAATGCCTCGCTTATCATCCTCCCGCGTAAAACCATTCGGATGCATTCGAGAAAAAAACGAAGCAGTAGCGTGTGGTTCTGCCCCACCTTCAGCCCACCATGTTCCTTTCCTGTCAAGGTCAATTGGGGTATTTTTTTGATGCCATTGTGTAGCATCCATAGGTTGTGTAGTTAAGAACGGTACTCCACGGTAAGCAGTTACAGGCTCTTTACCGGGGTAATCTTCTATGTAGTTGTACAACTTCATTTGGCGTGATGCCTTGAGGAAAACCCATGCTTTATCTATTGGAGTCATCAGCAGTTCCACCGTTTAAGAGAAGCCCCTTTCGGTGTTAATTTACCTTTCTTACTCGTTGCGCCTTTCATGCCACTCATACGAGCGCAGAATGATTTACGACGCTTGGCCTTCTTTGAGCCGGGCTTGAGTTTACTTGGCTTAGTTGTCACAGGGGGTTTGAGATTTGCGCCACTCTTGCGCTTGGCGGCGGCACGACCCTTAGCGTTCAGTCCACCCTTTGGACTGTGCTTGTTTGGGTTATAACCGTGAAATGGTTTACTTTTTTTCTTTGCCTTCATCAAAGCAAACGCATTTTCCATTGGTGTACAACAATTACAAAAGTCGTATTCAATCATGCGCCATCACCACTGTGGTCTGTTGAGTTGTAGGAGACATCTCCTTTATGTCCTTTTGGATGTAAGGCTTGACTGAACCGTGGTTGTACACTGTAGTCCTTACGAACAATAGTCTCATCGTTTTCTACAGATGTACGGCGGCGTGATGCATCGGAACGGTAATGTTCTAAAGTATTCTCACTGATAATTACACGAGTAACTTCATTGTCAATTTTACTACTATCAAAGCCGCTGTCAGCCGTTCCGATGATTTTTGGGCCTTTACTCATAGGCACAGTGTCACTTGCACTAATGTCCATGTAATACGCAGGTGTGTAAGGTGGATTAGTGTCGGGGTTGGTGGCACGAATGTATGACCCAACTGATGCCTTACCGTTATCCACATCATACACATACAGTCCATACTTACCACCAGCAGTAGCACCGAAGTAGTTGCTACCTACTTGTGGGCTTGATGAGTGCAAGTTGAGATTAGAACGGAACATCTCAATGTGTTGCTTGTCCATCATACGCACTGGGCGCATCATGTATGTGACCTTCTTATCAGTCACATTTGTACGCACATGTCCGTTAGTGTCTGTATGGTATGGATTGCTGGACTTCCATTGACTCGGATTACTTGAAAATCCATACTTTTCAGCGAGGTAGCCTTCTACTTGTCTTTCTTCTTCAGTAGTCATTGAGCGATTGTACTGTATTACTTCTGCAATTTTTCCATTTAAGTAAAACGACGAGGGTACATTACCAACAATGTAGCCTCCTGTGTCTGCTTTCCAAAAAGCACTTGTCGTAGTGTAATTTCCTGCGCCTTGTAAGTTCATTTTGAGGGTAGCGGTACTTCCATTACCATCGCCACCAGTAATAGAGGCAGTGACTAATTCGGCCTGTCCACCCACTGCGCTGTTTGTTGCTGAACTCACCGTAGCCCACCCAGTGTCAGCACCTCCCCACCACTGCCACCTGTTGTTTGAATCCATTCGGATGTACAGATTAAATCCACTACGAGTGGCTGGACTACCTGCTCTTGACTCAATGATTCCATGAATGCCACCATCATCGCTGTCTGCCCAAGCGACAACAAACACTGTCATTTCAGCAGTGTTTAAACGAGCGTCAAATGATGTTTCCAATTTATCATCGCCGTCACAATCTACAACGGGCATGTTGTTTACATTGGATGATGAGGCAATATAGGATGGTTGGTTGGATGCAGTGGATTGTGTGAACTCAAAGCCATACGGCCCACTATCTTTCCATGATGATACAGCCGCCCCATCAGCCAAATCAAGACTATCGGCTTTGAGCCATAGTACCATGCCCGATGTAGGAATACCACCCCAATCAGTATCATCAACAGGTGAAAGGAAGTTGCGAGTTTCAGCAAGGTAAGTACCACCAAGCGGGTTGAAGTTTGATGTATGACTCATACGCACCGCACCACCTTGAGGTTGTCCTCCAAAGTCAAGTGCGGTAAGGTCGTAGTTACCTATTGTTTGAGAGCCTGTTTGCATACCACCTTGTAATACAACACGCTGTCCTACATTGCGGTCAGTGTGTAGGCTGTGCGCTTCGGTGTTGATGATGATTTGATTGGTGTCAACACCTTGTAGGTTTTCGGTGTCAAGACCGATACGAGGACTACTGCGGCTTACTGCATCCTTATGCGGTGAGTCACCGACAATGTTCTCTATACGGTCGCTTACTACTGCTTCGGGCTTGAGTAGTCCGTCTTCTGCAATCTCCAAGCGTGAACTGATACCACGAGGTACTTCTGTGTTTTGCAGTACATCGTTTCTTGCACGAATGAAGCCATCGTTGAGTATAGGCTCGGCGGTGTGATGAGAGAGAACAAGTCCTGTTGTATGAATAGGTTCACTCAATGCGGTGAGTATATCCTCGTTGAACTGTGTTGGGTATCGAATACCCCGACCGTTACCCATGTCACCTACACGCTGTGCGTTTGATGGCATGAATACATCAACCAAAGTGTTTGTATCGTTATTATTAGTGTTGTTTAAACGACCACCGAATCTTGGTAGTGTTGCCGATACACTCAATGCTGTATCAGCCGCATTAGTAAGCCCCTTCAAATTGACAAGGTGGTTGCCGTTGTTGTGTATTCGTTGATACGGTGTGCGGTTGTTTCGCCGGTCGTATTCGTATGCGTCACCCGCATCCCATGATGGGCGAATACCAAATGAACGGACAGGGAAGCGGCGAACATCCTCACCACGAGTATTACCCCACCAATCAACAATGTAATACTTAGCGGCATCCTCTATCGAATCTAAACCTTTACCGTTACCGTCACCCCACCAGTCACGCAGTACAGTAGCACTGTTGCGTAGGGTGCGAATAGGGCAACCGAATGGGCGGGTAAAGCGAACACCGTCACTGTATCGAACCTGCCACTCCGGTTTGTCAACACCAAGCATACCGGAGAAGTTGGTTTGGCGTTCCATAATACCAGTGTAGGTGTTCGGGAAAGTGGAGGTTGAACTACCGTCACCACCAGCGTATGTCGAAGTTTGAGTTTCTGTTTGCACTAATGGGCCGTGAGTGTAACCTACACTGGCGTTGGTGGCGGTCACTGCTGTCTCTCGCAATGCTCGCAATCCATACATAGACCACTGCGGCTTGTTGTATGGTTGGCGTAGGCCAAAGCGATAACCGAATGGGCGTGGGCGTGTTGGGTTGCTGATGCCATCATACGATGATTTACTGATACCGCTACTTACAGCATACGAACCATCATCATCAGCATCGGACCAAATAGGCCCATCGAAGCCGTAATCTCGTGGATAGTCCCATGTAGATGAGACATAAGCGTAACCATCGAGGCGGCTTACCAACGGTCCACCACGGCTACCACTCGGCCAAAAGTGATTGAGCATACTCTTGGTGGCTGTATCGGTGCTGTCCGACTGTCCACCTTGCATAAGTCCTGTTCCGATAGTAGTATCAATTGTTTGAGCAGTTTGAGGTGTTCCATCAGCATCAGTGTATATGATAGAACCTACAGCGATTTGAGGTGGTAGTGTATCAAAGACTACAACACTTGTACCTCCTTCTGCAACAGTACCGTTTACTTGATACATACGACCATCAACAAATATGTAAGCCTCATCTGCAATAACCTCTCCACCGTTTGTTGTGATTGTATTACCAGTGTGTGATACAACTTGACGAGTGTGTGAACCATCAGCGGCAAGGTCAGCGGTCTTGTAATAGCGCAGTGAATGATTACCACTCGCCATAGTTGTCAATGGTGTACCCTTAACATTGACACACCCTGTTAATGTTGTACCGCCAGCACCACCACCGGTATAAGTGAATATTTCTTCCTCACTACCACTATTGACATACACTGTGTTTGTACCACTTGTAGGCCATCCGGCCATGATAGCACCTGTAGCAGTTACAGTTGTACCACTCACACTCGCAGATGTAGCAGTGTAGTATGTTGATTGTGCTTCGGTAGGTGGCATGGCTGTTTTCATTCGCAAAGCAAACGGCCCTATACTGGCATAGTAAGTAGCGTCATGGTAATGAACCGTTTCAAAATGTTCCGGCATACTGTTGAGTGGTTTTTGGTTGATGGCTCGGTCAGTCAGTGGGTTCAACCATGTTCGACTTGCATCACTGTAGAAAGTATGTGGGCGACCAAGGTTTGGATGCCACAGACAAAGGAAAGCATCAGCCATGTGTAGGCTGTTGGTATCACGACTACCTGCTAAAGTTTGAGATAAGGTTTGATTGATAATACTTGTTTTACTGTCACTTAAAATTGTATTCGCTGGTCGGAAATCATACGCACGAGATAAGCGTAATTTTGTTCCTACTGTTAAATTATTTGTAAAAGTAGAGTTGGCTACTATAGTAAATTGTTTAGGCTTATTCATCAATGATGAATCATAACCACTGCGTTCAGTGTAAGTGTGTGTTCTTCGTGTACCTGTAGCATCGGTGTATTCAAGCACCATACCGTAGTAAGGTTGCTTAGGGAATCCTCGTGCATCATCTACTGTGATGATTGTAGATGCTACACTCACTACAGAACATACAGGTGTGAGACTGATATTCTCAAGTATCTCGGAATATAAGTCGGGATAGAAACTTGGGTAGCCAGCAAGCGTAATTTGAGAAGCAATCGAGCCGCTACTTGCTCTCAAGAACTCATAGTAGTTGTCAAGACGATGCCAAGACAAATGGTTGAAGCGGTCAGCATCAGCGTTATCCGGGCCAACCTTGTGAACAATAGACCACCACGGTATGTTGGTTGTGAAACCGGGCGTAGCATCTACGAACATACTGGGGTAATACGGTAGAGAGCGACGGACAAAGGCTGGTGACTCCGTGGCTTGTACACCAAGTGGGTTGTATAACATCAACGGTGGTATATTAGTGAAATGGCTACCGTGGTCGGGGTCATGGTCTATCATCAATTCATTGACAAATATTTCACAGCCTCTTACATCAGCCATAGTAGCATTAGCCAGTACAAGCGCATAAGCACCATACCTGCTATCGGGTTCACGAATACCTACAACCAGTGCGACTTGTTGGCTTGTTAATTCACTTACACTACCATTAGGAACATCATTAGCAGGGCCATTTGCATGATAACCGATAAATTGCGAACTATGCATATTTGGTTGTATAATGATTTGATACGCACCAACCTCGGCAGGGTCGGGGAAATGTTCTTTCAGTGTGTAATTACCTGCGGCTTCAAGAACAACAGTGTGTCCACCCTTTGAGTTTGTAACACCCGCATCACCCTCGGATGCAAGAACACCGTAACCGTCGTTACGCAACTTAGTTTCAAACATCAGTGAGAATCCACCACCGTGTATGTCACTTGGGCCGCTTGGTGTAGCGGTTAATGAACCAAAGACCAACAACGGGTCATAGGTAGGGAAACGATGAACAGAAGCACTTCCTAATGTAACTAAATCATCCATATCAAAACGCTCATCAAGAATAGTAAACTCATCCGATTGTAAAGTAGCCGCACGACAGGCTCGGTGTTTGTCGTATAATCCTTGGTAGGCAGGATGCGCCCAATGTCCGGGTAGCATAGCCATTGTTGCGTTGACAAAGTGATGACCCATACGGGGGATAGGTGCAGGTGTCAATTGCGGCTTTTTGTATATTGAATAACCAGTCATGGCTTCTTCGGCTGTTACCGAGTAATTGACATAATGAGTATGTGCCATGTCGGGGCTGTTACCGCTTACTTCGGCATGGTCCCGAATACGGCGTGAACCATAGAATCGGGTGCTACCGGCAGGAATGTAATACGAAGGAACTACTTTCAGTGTAGTAATACTACTAAGAACAAGTTTGTTGAACGCTTCATCGCCTACGCAACCTGTAAATGTAGAACCGCTGATACCAGTAAAGGATGCTACGCCACCTTCATCGGTGGTAGGGTTATACAAGCGAAGGAATCTGCGCTCTCCGACTCGCTCTTTGTTACCGAATGTAGAATCATAAACAGCGGAGTTTACACTTGTATTCACTGTTAAAGTAGTGCCACTAAAAGACACGCCTGTAAGTTCGTGATTAACAACACCATCTGCATGAGAATAGATGACTGGATGCTTGTGAGTGTTGGTATTACCCATTTTTGTTACATGGAAAAACAAGGTACGGTCGTGTAATTCGTATGCTGTTTCAAGGGGTGCGTTTCCAGTGGAACTTTGCCAGCCCGACATCGTGCTTTCGGGGTTATCACTGCCTTGTTTGAGGTGTTCCCAATTATGGTCGCTGTAAGTAGGGCCGAGGTTTGGACTCACCAAACTGTTATCGAACATATGTTCTACAGTGGATTTAGTCATCATACCACCTGTACCCATTGTTTCAGTTTGATAGGCTTGGAGTCTATCAAAGCCGGAGCGAACAATCAAGTTACCCGGTATAGAATCGGGGTCGGGTAAGCGTATTTTCATGTTCGGTTCAACACCGCTACCGGAGATTGCAGGGGCTAATCCTTGCGCTGAACGGTTGGATAGTTGAGTAAACGCTCGTATGATTGTCCCAAACGGTGAGCCACCCTCTACTGTATGTTCTTGCCCTGTATCATCTACTACTGTAATACTTTCAAACTGAATCTCTTCATTTGGTATTTCAAGAATGTTACGCAACAAATCGGGGTGACGAGATGCCATCTGTGGGTGTGATAATTCTTGGGCTTGGATGATAGGGAACATAGCACTGTTGGTAGATTCAAAGGTAAAGCGGTTATTACCGTACAGTTTTTCACCAGTGGTGTAAGCGTTACCACCTGCTACACGAGTAACAAACGGTACAGCACCCAACCCTCGTGCGTTTGGTGCAGGAAGGCTAAGGTTGCCACCATCCATTCGCTTCCAAACTACATGTTCGATACTAAAGTTTTGAGCAGGTGTACGCTGTGATAACTTGTAACCGTTGGTATCACCAAGCCAGTAATCATCATTAGTGTAATCGTAATTATCAATTTCAGCATCAGTGCTTGATAACTCAAGTTCTTTTGTAATATTACGAGTCACATTGGTGACATCCTCAAGTAGCATTGTACCGGGGCTAATATCAGTGTCAAAGAATAAATCACCTGTGACAGCAAAACAAGGTTCTGCGTTGTAGAGATTTGCGTCTTGGTCGCCAGTTAATGCAGTGTGTAAAACATAGGCGGCGTTTGGTACATCAGCAGTAGGTGTTGCTGTTCCTGTAGCAATCAAGGCTTCTACATTAGGACCAGCGTTGGCGGGGGCTATGTATCGTTCAGCATTATGGAATCGTTCATCCCACCGTGTTGTACCAGCAAAAGTGATAGCAGTAGCGGCGGCTACACCGGCACGAGTTTTTGATACTACGGAAAGCCAATCACCGGTTGCTGTTATACCGTCACGGTCGGTCTTGGCTACAAGTGCCAACTCACTTTCATTACTGATAACAAGCATTGCTCGACTGAATACACCCTGTTGATGGTGGAGTTTCTTATCAAGAATATACGATGTATTGGAATCTGTTGCTTCTAATATGTGAGGTGGTTTAGCACTCATTATGTCCTTTGTACTTTCAACATCAGTGAAATCGTAATTATCGTACCAAGTGTCACCACCGACTAAACCGATATTCCAAGTGTACGGTGTGGTAAGCGCAACATCATATGATACATTAGATGCTTCTTGTCCGTTGACTCTTGGACTTGCTTCGGGGCTGTTATACATTGGGTACGAACTTGGTAGATGACCCAATACACTCATACACGAGGCTGATGAGCCATACGGGGTAAAACCCATTTTAGGATGCCAAGCACCTTTTCCAGCACCATATCCTTCTGTACCTACCTTGAGGGAGTTGAGGTAAGAATAACGCTCTCCCGCCCATCCTACAGCCCCTACAGGGCGTGTACGGTCAATAGCATCTACTAAACCACCAAAGTGAACTTGAGTCATGTGGTTACGAGATGATTCATTTTCGTTGTTGAAACGGTGTACGCCCGCTTTCGACCATACATAGATATTACTTGGAGAAGGGTGAACTAAGCCACCACCGCCGGGGTCATATCCCGGTGTCGGGAAAGTCATAGTTGCACTTTGACATTTGTTATGCCAAGTGGTTATGTCTTCTAAAAGAGGTAATCCGCTTATTCTATTCGGTGCGAGGTAAAACTTGATTTTGTATGTACCGCTATCATTCCATATTTCTCGGCTGTGATAACACCCAAAAGAGGATTTTATGTATCTATCTGCTTCTGCAACATCTGTTTCGGTATAATCTCTTCCACCTGTATCGGTTCTTATCCAACCACACGCTGGTATTTGTTCTAATTCTGCTTGCGTAGCACCTGTAATAGTTGCTACAATATGAACTTCGGAATTATCAACATCTCCGGTTGTATCATCGAATGCTTCACCACTGAATACCTTACCGAGTAAATCATCAGCGAGATTATTATATGAAACAAAGTTGGTTTCAATCCAACCGTATCGGTCTTGACGCATTGCGTTACCCATAGACGGTAGGAATGTTCCACCCATTGCTTTAAGCGCACCTTTACCGGGGTTTTCATTGATGGCTTGGCCGATGATAGTCGCCAGTTCCTCACCGTTTTGACATCGTGTGCCATCTACAACGATGTAATCACTGTCAAAGTTAAGTGCTGTTTCGCTGTTCGCACCTTCAAGAATAGTTTTAGCCATAACACCCGAAACACGGAATGCTGTGGCATTAACTTGATTCCATGATTCCAAAGCGTAACGATAGTTACTGTTGGGGTTTGGTGCGTTGAAAGACATTTGATTATCAAGCCATGAACCACCCGGATGATACCCACCATCCATATGAAATGTCATGTCTGCACTCATAGCGATACCGTAGTATGCGACAGCACTATGTTTGTAAGGATGGGCTTTGTAATAATCAGCGGCGTTATCACTTGTTAATTTACCAGCGGTTGGGTTTGTAAATACTTCACCATAATGAGAACCGTGTTCCGGTCGCTGTTGTAAATAACCTACATTTGGTATTCCTTGCGGTGGCGACCAGTTTAGCGTAGTACGCCAATGGTAACGCTGTCTTGCGGTTTGATATGTTGAATCGGGCGGGCCATACAAATTGTCACTGTTGGTAATTTCATTTGGTAAGAACTTACTATGAGGTACTTTACTCCAAGTGTTGCCAGTAGTAACAACATATCCGGGGTGTGGTTCGACAGCCGCATTTGAGTTGTCGTCTTCGGTGAATGGGAATGCTTGACCCGGCCCATAGACAAGGTAAGTGGTTTTGTTTTCAATATAATTAAATGTTAAAGTAACCGGGTCTGTGCTTGCAGTGGCGGCGGCACTCAATACAAATGTAGTAGCGTCGGTGATGGATGCTACTGTAGCCCCATCGGGAATACCTGCACCTGTCACTGTCATACCAACAACAAGTTGGGCTGTTGAATCCATGTTGACGGTAGTGTTACTGTTAATGTCACAGGTAGCGTCAACGATAGGCTGACTGTCGTGATAGCGGGCGGTAGGATGAGCGAAGCGAAGCACCAACGGTACAGGCTGTTGGCGAACAATACCTGCGGCGTATCTTGCTCGTACATCACCTGCCGCCGCCGCATTCAATAAAGCGAAGTCGGCATCCAAATTGCCACCTCGTAGGTCGGGTGATAGGATGCTGTCTTTGTTCGACACTGGGCTGTTGATTGACCCTCGGTGCTGATTGAGAAGGGCTGTGCCGGGGAAGAAAGCGAGCAGTGCATTACAATCCACCATAGCGAATGACCCGCTAATTTCATTGGCGTTTTGAATACCCGCTGTTCCTGTTGGCCCACCGGAATACGGGTGAGTGTAGAACGGCGAGTAGTCGTTCTGTGTCCCGTCGTTAATGTCGAGTGTAACACCAGTGAACCCACCACCAAAGTAAAGCGGTACACTGTGGTCTATACTGTCTCTTGCACCACGGAAGAAAATGATAGGTTCACTGTCAACGCTACCATATGAACGATAACCGCATATTGCTTCACGCTCAATTCCGGGTTGGTTTGGTTCAGCAAAGCGAGTAAGAACAAAGTCATCATTTACATCACCGTTAAACGCTGTTCGCCATAATCCATTACCGTGTCCATCGGTATATGTCAAAGAGGTGTGCGATACAGTGCTTTTAATTGATTTAACTGCACCTCTCGCTATACCATCAGCGGTAGCATATGAAAATACCAACTCTTCTCCGAATGAACCTTCTTTAGCAAGACTATCAATTGAATCCGCTTCTTGTCCGGCTGGAATTATAGCGTGTGCTATTTTATTGGTTTTTGAAACAAACTCATTTTCTATGTTGCCGCCTGTTGAGTCATAATTATTAAACAGTAAAATCGGATTGTTTAAGCAAGGTAGAATATGGTCGCCAGTAATAGATGTGTAATTTTCACCTTTGAGATTTCTTCGCCAAGAAGTAACCGATAAAGGAGTATTAGATGAATCTACCAGTACAGGAGTGGCTGTGTTTGCATTAAACCCTCGACCCTTACTTCGTAATTGAAGTACAGTGTATGGTAAATATCCTACATCCATTCGACGGTGTGAATCAAGTTCAGCATCGCTATACGGTTTGTTAATAGGGTCAGTAGCAACAAGAGTCCAACCTACTGTTGTTTCATGTAAAGTTGTATATTCACCATATTCAAGGTGGGCGGCTTGAATACCCCAGTCTTTATGCAATGTAGCCTCAAACATTTGAGAAAGCGGTAATGTGTTTCTTGATGGAGTATGCGCTCGTATTTTGATAGCATCGGGGGCTACACCCCATTGCCCAAATGTACGCCCATCTGCGGCATACATCTCTCGGCAATCAAAGTTGAGTAAACGGTTTGGGTCTTCATGGTTAATTGCCGCCGCAGTAACAGCCGCCATCAATTCATCAGTAACAAGCGTTGTCCAGTTAATTCGAGGTGAAAGTAATACACGCAGTTGCACATTGTCGGTTGGATTTACTTTGGTAGTATCGTCTACTGTTCCGCTGTTTACAAAGTGAGAAGAAGTGAATGTATCTCCAACCACTCCGTAGAAAATATGTGTTCCGTTGTTATCGTTTTGTGTACGGTGTGTGTAAGAAACGGTATGCCCGACAATACCTTTTATTCCGGCATTACCATCAGCGTCAGTATATCCTGTAGTGCCGGTAAAGGTATCATTGATTTGGAGAAGGCCGTTTGTTTTCGGGAATCCGAGATAACCGAGAACATCGGGGTGATTACCCATTACCCCGTCGCCAACTCCACCAGTATCAAACGGTGCTTGTAGTACAACTGTTAATTCTGTTCCCGACCAAGTAACACTTGCATCAATACCAACAGAAGGTGCGGGTACACCATTCCAGCGATTACCACGGTATGACGCTTCTGTAAGGTCGCCTGTTGTATCAATGCGACCAGTAACATCACCAAAACCGAGCATGTGATTACCAATGGTAAATCCTCCTTGCCCTACATCTCGGTCATCAAAATATACACATATTTCATTGTCAAGAGTAGGCGGTAATATAGTATTATCATTACTAAAATTAGTTCCCATATCTCGATAAATGTAGCGTACACCGTAATTATTACCACGGTGGTCTTCAAATTGGAATCCATATAGTTGTCCATCACCTACATTTTCAACTTGAGAATCTGTCACATGGTCCGAATAGTCTGCTATTGATGTAGGTGCTGTATTACCTGTAGAAATAGCATTAGAGTAGCGAGTATCAAAGTCTGTATTACCTCGCTCACCAAGACCCCATACACCTGCATCGGGGGCGAAACCCGGAATACCAGCGGCTACCATACCACCAAAGTTGATTCTACCTACGGCCTGTGTACCAGTTCGTAATCCTTCAACAAGGGTCTTTGACGGGCTTTGCGATTCAAAAGACTCATCATTGATTGTATTGGCATTCATTCCACTACCATTAAACGCTGAAATACTTCTTTTTGTATTTCTTCCTTGTATGGTACTGGACAAATCATTTTGCCTTACATCAAAGTCACCATTACTTACAAAATTATCATCTGTTTCTTCTTGCGTAACATACTCTCGGAGTGTAGTAATCGGTGCAAATGGTCTGCCATGCTTGTTAATAGGCATAGGTGCAGGGTGCATATTCTCACCACTGGTTTCGTCGGGTTGACACCAAAAGTTTCGGAAACGCCCACCGTGACCGATAAGGAATTGGGGTTTGTATTGAGATTGACCCTTACTGTTGTCCAACCATGTACAGAAGTTACGACCACTTGCACCCGGTATGGTAGAATGTATAACGATAGAATGACCTGTGTTACCGTCAAGGTCTTCTACAACTCGACCCAAATGCGCTCGTAAATAACCCATATGGCTACCACGGTCTTGAGTATCAAATGCTTCGTCAGCAAACCACCAAGGTGCAGGGTCGTGTATAGAACCAGTATCAGCGTTCATAGCACCGGTAGTAAGAGCGTTCTTTGCACCACCTTGATTGATTAAACGAACAATCTCTCGTGCGGCGGCTTCAATATCTGTAACACCTTCTTTGATACCTACTTCACCAAAGTCAATAGTAAGACGACGCACGAAATCCATTTTACTCCAATGGTCGAGGTGTTGCAAACGACTTTCTTCATGGTTAGAAAGTAATAGACTTTGAGAGCGAATACCCTTTAAGCAAAGGAATGCTGAAATGGCTCGTGTGCCATCCGGTGTGTCCATCATAGTACTGGCATCACGAAGAGTAAATGTATCGGGATTGTTTGCAAGACGAGACTTTTTCAAAGCACCAGCGAGTGTTTGTGTAGCACCAAGTGATTTTCTTGATAAAGCGTGTAATCGGTCAGCCCAGTAGGGTGAGGCTACGGCTGGCTGAACACGAGGTAATGTACTGTCTGCAACAGTGAAAGAACTACTTGTTCCTTCATTCATAAAACCAGTATGAACATAATGACCGTGACCCTTACCCATAAAGTACGAATTATTTGTCGTAGTGAATGTTAATGTTTGATTTGAATTGGTTGCCGTAGTGTCCTTATCAAGATACAACAAACCTGCATTGATATCTATTTCAATAATTTTAGAACCACTTGCTATACCCGTTCCGCTTACAGTCATACCCACTGAAAACTTACTCAATCTTATACCAATAGTACCATTCAATCGTATAATTCTTACATTACCACCAAATACATGAGTATCAGTTCCCGTAGCGGCATGGTCGGTATCACATGCTTCGGTAAACGAGTTTCCTATTAGTGCTAATTTTGTTTTCCCTTGACCGGGTATAGCATAAGAGTCATGATTCAAGAAATTACTAATTGGGTTTTCACCACCAGCATTCGTTCCCATTACATCTTCGGATGTGTTACCTGCTATGTTATGCACATATGCACTTTCAATAAACTTTGATTGCTGTGTTCTACGCATGTATGGATTTTCACTTGGGAAACCATTTGCTACATCTATTTGAGTAGTAAAGTAATGCGGTGCGCCACCATTCTGTTGCACCAAGTATCGGTCAATATCTACAATACCATCAGCAGTAACAATGTGCCGACCGAAACCGATGTGCGGTGTAGCGGCACTCGATTGAACCTGCATATGTAAATCATGGAAAGCAATGAACTCACGGTCGTGTGCTACATCAAACATCAAAACTCGTGCGTGGCCTTTGGTAGCGAGATAAGGGTCGAGATAAGCAACAGTCGGTGCTTGAGATGATGATAGTCCCATTGATTCGTAATTTAATTCAATGGTTTTGTTTACATGTTGAACAAAGTTGTTGGCGGTTTCAAGACATGAATCTCCAATTAAAAAGTTTTCAAGTGGTATAGAATCACGAGGTCGAGTCGCTAAAGCACCCTTTCCGCCATTAAAACCTGTCCAAACTTGACCTTCGCTTAACACACCACGAGATTTAGCAAACAACCCTTCAACAGCATGAGGGTTATTCATTGTCATGTTCATCCATATGGTATCACCGTTTCGTAGCCCGCCTTGAGCATAAGGGTATAACCATGTACGGTTGAGGATAGCATCGGGGTCGTTTTCAGTAACAGTTCCAAAACTTACTCGCAACGGGTCGCCGGATGCAATAGTAGTTGCATTAGTACCATCAAGTGTAATTACTGTGTTTGTAGCGTGTCCACTACCAGCATACGGTGATTCAATAAATGCAACCTTTCCTACATATTTGATGTGATTAGCGTCACTCACATCCTCTATAAAGAGTTCATCACCCGGTCGAAGGTTGATACCTACAGTATTGGCCTGTGGCATAAGAGTAGCAGTTGCAGGTGCTATCGAAAGAGTAGTTGCACCTACCGCACCCGCCGCTGTAAATGTCCATTGCTCACCACCTACCGATGGTTTGAAAGTTGTCGCACTAAACTCATTGATGTAAGCATTAGCAGGGTCAGTAAGTGAATACAAAGCACGACAGGCTTTTTTCAATCGTATTGTTTTACCTTTAAAATTAGTTGTAGAAAAACTTGAAGGTGCGGCGCAGACAAATTGATTTGCCGTTTCACTCACACTTGCAATGTTTCCGAGAAAAATCATTTCGATAGGCGTGTCAGTGAGAACTTCGGCAACAAATATCATATCACCATTCCCGAATGTAGGATTATTGGAATCAGTCTCATAACCACCTATTTTACTAAACGGCACTTCGGGGAATGTAGATGCATCATCAACAGTAAAATAATATAGTGACTGATTATTGTCTAAACCCGCAGATACTTTGTTTACTTCTAAAATAGTTGATGAAGCGTTCTTTGATTGTATGCGAGGGGCGTGGGGATTGGTAAGCGGTCCTTCTTTGAACTCCACTGCGCTTACATATTGACGCAATCCGTAATCGAGGTTGCCGCCTTGAGTTTGCATGTTGGCGGGGTCGTAATAGTAAGGTGAGCGATTTTCTAAGTCGGATGACGGTGTACTTTCATCCGATGCAATTGGAATAAGCGTTTCGTTTCGATAACCACCCGCTACATACAGTAAAGCACCTACAATAGCATCTGCGAAGAAGTCCTCCGAAAAGCCACCAGTAAAACCACCCGATACATTGGTCGGGATGCGAATATAGCCATCAGTAGCAGGGTCGTTTTGGTATATACCCCATTGGTTGTTTGACAGGAAAACACGACGATAGCGTATTACATCCTTCATGTTTCTATGCTGATTCTCCGCTGATTCAGCACTTGGGAATAACTTTGGGTGTGAAACATATATGTCAGTGTGATTAGTACTTACTACGATTTGAGTAATAGTGGTTGATGATACATGCTCGTTACTATTTGCGTTAAACCCGTATGCTGAATGAGCATTACGGTCGCTTACAGCGATGTCGTCTGCCCGACGACCGACAGGAGTTGGATTCCATGAGTGTGCGGTATAGGTAGCATCAAGGTGTATTTTCATACTGTTGTCCGGTCCGGGGAAAATACCAGTAGGTGCGTGGTCGAAAAACTGCTTAGGGAAAAGAGGAACTTCAACCATTGCACGAGTACTGGCATATTGCGTACCCAATTGATAATCATGATTAACAGTGTCCATACTTTGGAACATTCTATCGTTTACTGTACTACCGTCTTCGCAAAGGTTGTCATCACCAAAGTGAGGGTCGTTGAATAGTTTTACACTTATTTCATATTCATCTTCTGTGGCATTTGTAATAATACCAACACCGTTTAACCATTCATGAAATGATGTGTAGGCTGTACCGTTTGCATCTAAAAACGACCTTAGTTCTTCTATACTTGCCCCACCGCTTGTATCAACAGTAAACACAAACCCACTACCAGTTTTTTCGCTATAGGCGGCACTTGCCCCGTCTTCAAGGTAAACACGACCTACTTTTGGAAAACAATATGTTCCCCACGATGCCATATCTGTTGACAGGTTATTGAGGGGTTGAACTGACATGTATATCCTATCGGTATCAGTATTGACACTCACAGCCTGTACAGCGCAACTACGGCGGGTTGAGCCGGGTAATCGCATTAGCGGGCTTGGGTCATAGGTAGGTTTGGTGTTAATCGCACCCTGCCCCGGCCCGCCAAGTGTTACAGTAACTACAGGGGCGTTTGGCTCAATCTCTTTGACGATGTGTGAATCCGGTGAGCCGCTACCGGTGATGTTGACATTTTGATTAGCGAGTCCTTCTGCGATACCCGTCGCCAATACAGTGACGGTTTTTTCATTTGTACCGGGGTCTTCGTCTTCTTTTATTGAGCGAATACGAGTGCGGCTCATGAGGTACAGTAACGATGCGATACTTGGTGAGTTACCTTCTGTTTGATTTGTACGCATTTTCGATAACTGATTTGTTCGGGTTCTGTCGGATGGCTGAACAAATATAATACCGGAATACTCGTGTGTATTATAGACGACATTATCTATAATGTCAAACATTTCAAAGTTATTACTCGCATCAGTAGTTGAACCTTCATCGAATACTCCTGTACCAGTATTGATTACAGCCGCCGGTTTAATAGACTGTAAACCTATTTCAGTCATATTTTTAACAGAATTATCAGCATTTGGTTCTATACATAATTTATGATATGCTGAATCGTGTACGCCGTTATTATGTGACGCTGTAAGGTGTTGAGGTGTTGTATTACCATCTGTTGTTGCGTTACCGGGTGGCGTATAATTGACAGGACAACGACTAAAATCTACTTCACTGTCAAGTTCATACCCTCCGGTATTATCACCGATTAACGAATGTTCTGTCTCTAAATGATGTGTAGTGGTCGTTTGACTGTTACCTGTCATAATGAGGCCACCGGGTGCAAACAATGTGGTGTCTTTTGTAGCATCGGCTAAGTCTGCCTCAATGACATCAAGCACTGTAGTAGAGCCGGTAAGAACATAATTACCACTCGGTACAGTCTTTTCTATCATCAAACAAGGTGTTGTTTTACCCATACTCGCACCAGTCAAGTCAACCGCATTGTAGTGTATCTCAACATACGGTGCAAGGCTATGTGTGGTTTGAAGAGTAGGAACTTTGAGTAAAGCAATACGGCTCACACTTTCCGGTCGCAAATGATACAACCGTGTATCATCATTGATGTCACCTTCAAACTCCGGTACTGGACCTTTTAGCATAAATGGGCGGTAATCAAAGTTTGTACCACCAATAGCAATGGCTTGCTCTTTACTTTTTGCTAAACCATTTGACACTACAAAAGTTGCAGGTGTCGAATTGATAAAATTAGCCACTGTCACCTGTGTACTTTCTTCATAGAAGTCGGATAGAGCGTTCATTGCAAACAAATCAGCAATACCCTTTGTATTACTGTCATATCCCATTTCAACAACATCTGCCGTTCCACCCATGATTTGGTCTATTGAGAGGTATGCGGGTTGAGGATAGCGGCGCATATACTCATGACCTGTGATATGAGAATATCTATGTCGCCCACTGTGTCCTACTTGATACAAAACATCCAATGTAGAAGGCCAAGAAACAGCAAACGGGTTGCTTGGTGAATTATCAGTAGTAGCCATTTGAGTAGAGTACACTAATGCGTGTTGTGAAAAGTTACTCTCGTCAATCACCATTTGACCCGTTTTATCAAATATTTGACTACCGTAGTGTGGAGGTTGATACGGCTTACCTGTTCCATTATCAATCAACAAATCAGCATTTACAACGACAAAGTAGTTGTCAATATCAGCAGTACGGGAATGTAATAGCCCCCGCTTACCCCCACTAATGTTAAAATCAATGTGAATACTACTTACTGTGATTACCCCAGTAGAACCGTTAATTGACTCTATTCTTGCTCTTTCCGGCGGAGAAGCGTTTGGTTTTTCCGTATTCCGGTTAATAGAACCCGGATTGATGAGAATGTTGTATGGGGTATGAGGTATAGCAAGTGTCGCTTCTGTGCCGGGTGTGGTGGCAAAATCGGTAACTTTGTAGTTACCCATACTGTAAGGAGTGGCTGTGAATGTAGTTGTAGCACTGGTGCTGTCATACGGTTTACCGGTCAAGCGAGCAATGAGGGCTTGAGCGTCAGTAGCGGCTACGGTAATGGTAGTTGTCGTACCATCAGCGGCTACAGTAAAGGCGTTAAAGTCATAGGATTCTTCTACAATATCCAGTGGTTCTTCAAAGCGATACATACCTTTTGTTGTATCACTGTTGACGGGTACAGTACTTACAGCCATTTGCGAATCGAACTCACTATTAAAGTGAATAGCCTCGATAGCCCCTCTAAACTCTCCACCTTTACCGCCGATGTACACATGTGCTGTTGAGTCTGCTATTCTACTTTCAATGTCAATTTCTTGCGTTGCTACAACATGTCCGTTGACATACAAAAAAACAGAACCCGCTGTAACTCCTGCTACTACATGATACAATCCACGGTGTTTGAAATTGAGGTTTGTAGCATCGTTGTAAGCGGTATTGTCTTTCAAGTATCTATTGTAGGTATCATGTATTCCACCTACTTCTTGCGGCGGGTAAACCACTCCATCCCATCGTGTTGATGTAGCCTTGGCTGTGCTTAAGGAAACAGGATGCATACCACTTTGTGTTTTTAATTGTACAGTAAACTTAGCAGGGCCGGGTGTATCTACTGTACCAAACTCAAGAGTAAATTGTTCATCACGGTGTGCGACTATACCACCACAGTCCGGTACTACCCACGCTTCGATAACAAAACTATCATCCATGATAGAGTTGATATGTGTAAACTCGTCACCGCCTCTACTTGTTTTCCCAAGTATATCTCGTGCTGGTCCTACGCTGGTAAAGTTACCTTGAGGGATAAGTATTGAATCAGTAACGCCATCAAAAAAGAAAGCGTTGCTTGTTCTACCTATCCCTACCATAATTACACCTCATATGATATGCTCTACAGGAACAAATTGAATGTTAAATTGATAGATAGGCTCGCCACCCAATTGTACAAAAGTGGCTTTAGTTACCGTACCTTTAATGAACGCTTTATCACCAGTAGCGTTTGGATTTACTACTCTTGAAGAAGCATCCTTGGCTTTATTTGGATGTTTTGAATCTATGTCGTGAAATGGACCAGTAGGCATAAAGAAGTTTTTCGCCACATATTTGTCACCTGTTGTATTATTAACGGTTGAATTAAACGGTATTTGAATACCTTTTATGTAATCACCGTATTTTTTGTTTAATTTACTACCACCTGTAAACACTTGTTGTGCATATTGCGCCCCTGCTACTAAAGGTACAATAGAACCACCGTCATTGGAATTGTTAAGTGTAGCGTAAAGCGACATTACTTTGTCACCCGCACTCATACTTGTAAACTCCGAAGCAGTATCAACACCTCCTGTAAAAAACTCCGAAAGTGGTGGTCGGCGGTTTTTAGCCTCCCAAGTAGGTGTGTTATTACCGTTTACTCTACCCGCTGTATCAAGGGTAATAACTACGGTGGTGTCTGCTTCGTCTGTATTGGTAGAGTCAACTCTTGTAGCCGTAAATCTACTACTAAGAGCATTACTATTTGCACTACTGTTGATTAAATCTCTTAAATATCCAGCAATTTCAACGGCTGTACGCATAGTGCCATCAGCCTGTCCTATCGAAACATGATATTTACCACTACTACCTAAATCATACCCGTATGTTGTATTGGATTTGATAAAGAAAATTATGTAAGAAGTTCCGTCTTTTGCTTGTATAGTAAGTTGAGGTATTCCTGTATCTGCAAAATCATCAGCAGTTAATCCTGCCACCAATGCTGTTAATGTACTACCAACAAACGGTTGATGGATTTGGTTTATTCTACCCGATACAGCACTTCTCACTCCTTCTGTACCAGTGGTGGAAAAATCAATACTCGCTTTTGCACTTCTACCAAGTTCCACACTTACTAAATCATCATCAGTAATGACACCTTCTAAAAGAATAACCGCTTTAGCCATGTTCAAATCAAAAGCAAAACGCTCACCACCAGCAAAGGGTATGGTATGCGGGTTGATACTACGGTCAACATCCAGTGTAAGGGTGGTAACATTCAGCGGTATCAATCCACCGTCTTTACGCACCAATCGAACAGGAATATTTGTCGGCATCAGTATCGCCCTCTCATGGTTGAGCCGCCAATACTGCGAGCGAGTTCTTGTTGAATCATGTTACCAATCTCTCTCGCTAATGCTCTCTTGTCTGTGCGGTCTGTAATACCTCCGGCGTTGACGGTGATGTTGTATGTACCACCGCCCATACCAGCCCCACCGGGGTTGTTGCGTTGGCTTAGAGGTACGACCGCTTCCGGCCCATCCTCACCAATCATAGCGAGTGTAGGCTTGTTGACGATACCACCCTTGGCTAATTGAGGTATTTGCCAGTCGGACAAATCAACTCCAAATGAATATTCTGTACCGGTAAAGGGATTGGTTACAGTTTTATTGAAGTTGATACCCGCCAATAGGTCGTTAAACAAACCAATGAGAGCGTTGATACCCGTTTTGATACCACTAATAATTGAATCACCGATACCGCTTAACGAAGCACCGATGTCTTTAGCAAGCCCTTTCCAATAATCGAGAGTTAAAAAATCCGGTATGGTGGGTATTGCATCCCATAAATTACTTAAAACGCCTGTTATAGTATCTCTAATGCTACCAAATGTAGCGATTGCACTCGACTTAAGACCTGTAATTCTACCTGTAAGTGCTTCCCATTTTGCCATAACAGGGCCAACTACTTTGTCCATAATGAAGTTTCTAATCGTAGTAAACTTTTCAACAACTGAATCCTTAAGTCCACCAAACCATTCCTTCAACCCATTCCATTTTTCTTGTACAGGGTCAACTACATTATCACTAATGAAGTCCTTGATACCCTGCCATTTTTCTTGTATGGGTGCAACTACATTGTCGCTAATAAAATCCTTGATACCCTGCCACTTTTCAATGACAGTCTCCTTGAATCCACCCCACCATTCTTTGATGCCGTCGAGTTGCTCTTTGAGTGGCTTGATGAACTTATCATTAACGAATGTTTTGAGGTCGCTGAACATTTTCTTTGCAATTTGGCCTATACCTTTGAACGCTGGTCCGATGCTGTTTACCATCGTTGACATGGAGGCGAGGGTGGCTAAGAGTGTCATTCAGTACCCTCCCAATCCAAAAACGAGTAATCCAAACTTACCATCTCCCTGTCACCTGCCTTCGCCTGTTGTTTGCTATGTTCGGTTTTCTTTTTCTCTTCTTCGGTTGCAACCATCGCCCAAACGAGTGATTGCTTGAATAACCGAGGGGGCATTGAGTAAACTTCAAGCAAGGATATTGAATAATGTTTAGCGATTGTATAGGCCCAAAGTTCTACTTGAGTTGTTAAATCACTTTCACTGTCAATTTTATCCTTACGAAGAAACTTCTCGACCCTCACTCGGTCGGCTTCGTAAACCCCCCTTGCAAAGCCTCCGCCATCTCATTAGGTTGCGGTAGCACTTTGGAGAGTTGCTCACCGACATAACCCTTGAGAGACAGCATTTCTTCTGTAGTCAAGGATGGATTAGTTTTAGTAACCCAATGGGTGAATGCGAATTGCCAGTAGCCTTTCAAGTTCAATGCTACATCGCCGTTTGATACAAGGAACATTTCTTGTGCGGCGGCTTGGATGTCAAGGAATGATATTTCACGAACCCATACTTCAATTACGGCACTTTCGTCATCGGGGTCAACCCGAATCGTGTGCTTGGTAACATCGTCATTCTTCAATAATAGGCTCTTGTTCATCACTACTTGTTTCTTGCTCATCTATTTCACTTCCATTGGGTGCGGCCACCTCTTCGGTGGGGGCATCCGGCGTTTCTTCGGGGGCTACCTCTTCGGTAGGGCCGTCAGTCACACCCTCGTCGTCTTGGTTGAGTCGCAAAACTATCTCGGCTTTAGTGCCATAAACAGGCAAGCCTCGTTCTTTACATAGTTTTCGCAATTCAGCGACAGTAAGGGAATCGTATTGTACTTCGTCAACGACGAAGGGGGATGGTGTTTCTTCTTGCACCAGTGGGTTAATTTCTTCTTCAATCACTTCAACGGGGTTGTTGAGGATGTCAGCAATAGCGGCGTGAATGGTGTGATTTGAAGCACAGTCAATGTCAGCCTCCACTAAGTCAAGACCGTTTGCCTTAATCATCCACTTAGCATATCCAACTGGTCCGAGGCGGCGGTATTTCTGTAGTGATTGCTTCATATTTTCACCTCAATACTTTGGTACTGCGTCACTTGCTAAAACCTTGATTGATTTTGGCATAATCTTGAGTGTTGATTTTACTACACCTTTGTCTTCGGGGATTTGTAACGGTGCTTCGATAATGTAGTAATCATCAATCAATAACACCATTTTTTCACCAGTAAGGTTCTTTTCAAATATAATACGGATTTGATTGGTTGTTGAATCACCTTCACCATTAACACTAAACTCGGTTCCTGTACGCATTTTATGATAGAAAAGTGGGTCATCAACTGCAATCTCCATAGTCATTTCATACGATGTTTGACCTTCAACCATGAGGTTTGCGTTCCTTGCACCAGCAAATGGCACTTGGTCGGTAGAAGCCGAACTTGCTTGATAGTGACCGTTAATGGTATGGAACGCTTGCATACCTGTTTGTCCTGTTAATGAAAAGTTCATGACTTGAGCAACTTGTTGTCCGGCCAATGTAATGCTACCGTTGTAAAACATAAACGGTTTCTGTGTTCCCAATGCAATGCCGGAGTTAATACGACCTTGCGCTGTATTAGCGGTATCGTCAAACATACGGTGAGAAGCGTAGCGAGTAATTGGTGTTGCCTCTAAACGACCAGTATCGGTGTAGCAAAGAGCCGCATTAAAATTAACGGCAAGGCGCAGTGCCGCATCGTTGTCGGTTGTCATGGTAAAGTCTGTAACCTTACAACCACGGAAAACACGAGTCAATTCTTTTGTATCTCCAACTCCACCATCTGTAGTTGATTCATCGGAGTCCATGTCTCTTCGGCGTTGAGATACTTCAAGAGCAAACGAAGGTTGAGTAGTGCGTGAGAAAAGTAATTTTTTAACTGGATTAGTAATGACACCTGCTGATGTTACTATAACAGGTAAAGAACCCGTAGTATCGGGGTCACGAACTTCTATATCAGTACTGTTTGCATGAGGGTAAAGCAACGGTTCATCCAAGTATAGTCTGTTGTCAACTGATGAAATACCAATGACTCTTCGTACTTCATGCGGTTTAGCGTTGTCAAACAAAAAATCAGTCATATTCCCTGCCCATGCTGATGATGAGTCTGCATCGGGTTCATGGTCGCTTACAATAGGTACGAGAGGTGCTTCATCACGGATTTCAATATAATCATTCACCGCAATGCCCGTTTTATTCGTTACAACGATATGTGATTGTCCAGCAAAAGACTCCGCAGAAAGAGTAGTTGCTACACTGCCACTATCGGGTGATGAAATCAATTCATGTCCAAGACAGTATTTCAACCATCGAGCAGAATGCATAGCGACTTCAAATGAGCCACCTTCATTGGTAAGTTTGCCGGGAACTTGTACACTTACATCTCGGCCAAGCCCTACAACATGAAATCGCTTCAAGTCCACTTTAGTTTCCGGTAGAGTAAGAGCCGTAGCAATACCCAAGAACTGGTCTGTTTTGACTGATTCACCTGCTGTCGTGTGTGTCATATCTACATTCATTGGTGGAGTTTTGTAGGGTAAAATATGGATTGTATCGTTATTACTAAAATTAACACTCCCTCCAATACTGGTAATCATAGCGGGTGTAATTTTCATAGTAACACCATCGTTTTCTACAATAGTAAAAACACGACCACCGTTACCAGTATCGGGTAAATCTCCTACATTTATAGCACTACTACCTGCCGCTTCAAATATCAATTGCGAACCTACAAGCATATTTTTCGGGTATCTCAACTTAGCACTACTGTCAAAAAGAGCAGAATTATTTTGATTTGAAAAGGTAATTTTAGTAATGTTGTTTCCGATGTTTTGAACAGCGATTGACGCATCAGTGTTATCACGAATTACCATACCCGTTTCCGGTGCAAATGATACTTCTGCTAAATCTCCCTTATACACTGTGCTTGGCATGTTAATCAACTCATGGTATTGCTTCTGCGAGAATTACTACTTCTATTTGGAATGTCATGCGGAATAATTGCTTGCTACGGTCGGAAAGGTCGGTGCGGGTCTTGAAAACTAAACGGTCAAAACTTACTCCATCCCCCTTTCGCTTACTATGAACTACCCTACGCACTTCGTTCTCAAGTGCTTGCAGATGCTTCCTACCCTTAATTGTTCGCATGTCAACGGTGATATTGATACGAGAAGTGACAAAATCGTAGAATAATTCGGGTGCTTCTTCGTTGTGCGCTGTCTCGTAGCACAGGACATAATCATGCCGTTGAAGGTCAAGCCGCTTTCCTCTTTCCGGCGAAGTGTCTGCAATATCAAGCACTACGGGGCGTACATTACTGGTGTTCGCCCTATTCCATTCAGTTTGAAATAAACCTATGACAACATCGAGTGATTCAGTCCATGTCGCTACCATTAGATACCACCTTCTATTTTGTCGCTAAGTTCTTTGAAGTGTAAAGGAATAATAAAACCATCCTTAAATTGAAGGTTATTTTCCGCCATTTTTGGATTTTGCCGTAGCATGGCATCATCGGTGGCTTTCAGTAACTTTTCCATTTCTTTGTCAGTGGCTTGTTTTCTACTTGAAGTGTTAAAGTAACCACTATCAGTTTTCTGTAATCCTTGAGCAGTAGCCTCTATGTCCATCATTCTTTTCCGAAAGTCTTCGGGTTCTTGAGTAAACTCATCTCGCATTTGCTGTTGCAACTGCTTGTCTTTAACATACATTTGAGTAAGTTGAGTGTGAAAGTTGTCTCCGGCTTTGGTGAACTCTCTCACGCTCATTCAAAGACCACCATTTCAACATACTTTGGTAGGGTTCGGTCAATCTCGGCTTGGTAGAGTTGCACCTTGCTGGCAAGGTCAATGTTTTGAGTTCCTTCGGGAATAAGCACTGAACGGTCATCGGACATGAGTAATTCAATTGCTACCATTTTTGTACAGATGTCTTCAATGGCCTTTTCTAAATACCTTTCACCGTAAATGTAACTTGTTTTAATAGCATTCCATTCAAAGAAAGGATAAGAGTTGTTGAAGTAAATAATACCCATTTCATGGTCGAGCCACCAATCACGGAGTCGTGCGCTGTCACCGCTACCACTACCACCCTGTAGGTCAACCAAGAGTGATTGTTGAGTGATAGTCCCTGTTATAGCACCTAAAGTACCTGTGACCGCTACGCATCCTGTAAATGATGTAGCGGTCTTACCTGTATATTGGAACACATCACCGCTTGCATCTATAGCCACGCCAGCATCTACGAAACCTGTGGTAGATGCTACATTGACTGTAGTAGAATCAAGACTTGAAAAAGTAGTGCTGTTTGTCTGCGTTTGGTCTATCTCGATGTCCGAGGATGTAGTAACCATACTGCATACTTCACCGCTTTTTACACCCCGCATACTTGTAACTTTGACTACACCAGTACCATAGTCAGCATTTGCAGTAGCATAGAACTCGTTATGAACAGCAACATTAGATGTTGAGCCTTCTAAAGTATAACCTGTACCACCCGTTGTTAAGAAGTCAACAGCCGCTTTACTTACACGGTCTTCTTTATTGATTAAATCAGCAAAGTTTTGAGCAACGGTAGCGGCATCAAAGTCATCACGCCACTGTCCTGTACCCGTTCCTTGAGCGAGAGTGGCTACTTTACCATTACCGGGTGACATGTAAACAGCCGCCGAAGCAAGGGCGGAAACATCATTGAACTTGATACGGGCTTCTGCCGCACCAATTTCACGATAATCAGCACCTTGCCATAGTTCAAGGCGAAGGATTTGCTGAATATTCCTAAAAAGCAGGGGTGCAGTGCCGACATAATCAGTATAGTATCGTCGTCGGTATGGCTTGTAGGTATCGAAGTTGATGTACTCGGCTGAAACCAAATAAGGTCGCCAAGCGTTGCGAGTAAGATTGTCTATGCGGTCTTGCATTTTGAGAATAACATGGTCCACTTTGGTTTTCGTCATTCCACGAGTGCGCCCATCAGTAAACGATGCTTGATTTTGCACATATGTATTGTCAGCCGCTTGGTAGTCAGCCGCCGTAATACTACCACTGAAAGCCAGTTTTACACCGCTGGCTGAACTGGTAATAGCAGTAATAACTTTTTCAAAACCCATAGGGTCAGCATCGGAGTATATCAGTATGGTATCACCTACACTGAATCCTATACTTCGATAGTCGCCGCCAGTGACAAACACACCATCAGTAGCACTGTCGGAACTGACAAGAACAGCCTCACTTGGGCCAATGTCGAGTAGGTCAGCGACTTTTTGGGCGGTAGTGTACACAGTCTCGGAGGGGTAGAGAGGCCGAGTTTCCGGCTCACCGGGACTGAATACTATTGGCATACATTACCCCCCCTCACATTCGCCGTTCTTTATCTGTCATGTTAGCACAAGTAGGACAGAACGATGGTCCTGTCTCATTATCAAGAGCATGGTCGCCTGTCATTTCTAATTTATCACCATGAATCGGGCATTTCTCGTCATTTTTCAATATACTCCAAGCATCACGCATAGGAACATCACGAGAGTTCATGATACGACGCATGTGTTCAGCCTCGGCATCGGGGTCGAACTCTTCTTCTTCGGGCGGCATACCATCACGGAGTTTACCTTCACTGTCAAACAAATTAGGCAATTCTTCTCCGGGTAATTTAACACCACCCGGATAACGAGCATCCCTTTCTATTTCGCTTTCATCCTTACCATGAGTGCGTAATTCTTCTTCATGGTGAAAATCCGCTATTTCTTTATCAGCCTCGTTGTCAAAAGTAGGTTCACTAAGCGATTCTTGGAGGTTTTGCCCCTCAAAGGGTAGCCTCTCGCCCATAAACTTTAGTCCATGCTTCTCCGGGTTCTCTACAGCATCTCTCATGAGCATATCACGAGACTGTGAGAATTGTTCACCTTGAGCATCGCCGCCAGCACCACGGAGAGCAGAAGCGGCTTGCTTGTTCGCCCATTGTTGAAGGCGCATTTCTTGGCCGTCTTGAGTAAGAACTTTTTGTCGGTGAGGCATTACGGCTTTAATTAGTACTTTCATCCTTTCACAACCTGTTCTTTTCGTCACGATTTTCTAAGTTATATTCCATTGGTTTATCGCAACTACCACATGTGGCTCTCCATAGAAAATGAAGAAAGCCGCAGTGCTTACAGCGTGTTCCCGCACCTATGTTCATCACATCACCGATATTACGGTTGCGGTTACGCTGTTGAGATGTAATACCCTTAAGTGGGTTTTGTTCATTCGTTACAGCCGAAGAACCGTAGTCAGTATCAACTTTAACGCCTTGCTTCTTCGAGCGAACCATGTCACTAAGGTCAAGAGAACGAACATCGAATCCCATACCTACTCACCTCAAGCGAGTTGGTATGTCACCATAACAAAAATGTTACCCAACACAGGAAACACTTCGGTATCAATTACAGAACTCGTACTGCTTGAATCAGCAACCGCTTGGATAAGGTCTTCAACCGTCGCCGCCCATGTAGCAGGTGCGCTTACTTCTTTAGGTGAAAAAGGGCCAAAGCACTTTACGCCTACTTTAGTCAGTGAAGCCATTTGTCATCACCTCAAGAGCGACGACCGATTGCCATGAAAGTTCCGGCGATTAGAGGGTGTCCGACTAAACCGGATGCGATGCGTACATTTGTTCCATCAATGTTACAAAGTGGGTTGATAAAGACATCCTGTTGGTCGCCAGCACCACCTGTATCATTGATTGTCATTGGGGCGATGTCACCTGCAAAATTAGCATGTGCCATATCAATGCTTGAAAAGTGGGAACTTAAATCAATTGCGAGAACTCCTGTGTCACCAGCAGTAAAACTACCGGTTATAATCATTCTATCTCCAAATACGCTTGGTCGGGGGTCAATTGTTGCTGTGCTTGCGGCCATTATTCTTCATCTCCTGTTGTTTCTGTGGTGTCTTCGACTTGACTTAAAGTTTCCTCAACGGGTGCGGGATTCAAATATTCTTCTACAAGTTTAAGTCCGGCTGTCTTCGTGAGATAACCGCTTCCTGTCGAGATATTTTTATTCCTTAACCATGTGATAATGTCTTTACGACTCCACCCTGTGTCGGGTAAACCGTCATTACCTGCGTCTGTGGTATTTTCTTCTTCACCTTCAATCAAAAAGAGTGAAGTAGGCAGTGTATGTCGCCATTCGTCAAGCCATTGTTGACTTACTTCGACTATTTCACCACGAGTCCACATACCCATTGTATGTCGCATCGGTCGCTCAAAGAACGGACCTAAAAAGGTAACAGTAGGCATTTAGCCCACCTCAATTGAGTACAATTGCTGTAACTGTTCCTGCGCCAGCCGCTTCACCGTGAAGAGTGAGGCCCGGAAGTGCGCCACCAGTCTTAGCAAAAGCCGCAGTACCTACATTGGTAAAGGTAGCGGATAGTGTCTTATCTGCTACTGCACAAGTAGTTCCGAGGATTCCAATAATTTTTGAAACACCAGCGGTGAAAACCATTGTTTGTTCAGCCGCATCAGCGAGTGTGAATGCAACAGTAATCAAGCGCATACTACCAGCGGCATTGCCGTCAGCGTTACTTGCTTTGAAACCTGTAAGATTACCGGGGTAAGAACCACCGGAGTTACCATCCAACCAACCTGTTTCACTATTTGGTGTTCCTGTTCGCAAGTCAAGGTCCAAGAGGACATCAACTGTGCCGTCAGTAAAGTCACCAGTTTCGTAACTGATTGTCATGCCTTTGTGTACTTCTGTTTGTGTTGCCATAATATTTCATCTCCATTATTTTTTTCTCAATCACCATCACTTTAGGTCACGAATTGAAGCGTGTCCTCCGAAGAAAGTAGTCCATAGTTCTCCCATAGTTCGATACATTCCTTCTTGTCCAAGACGGTTGATTGCGAATGGGTCGCCGGTTTCGATACCGGACTCAAAGTATTGCGTTGGGATAGCAGTAGAGAAGTAGAGGTAATCCGTGTCGAGGAAATACATACGGCTCAATGTGTCTGCTTGAACATCCTTAGATGGGATGATAGGAACACCGTTGTAAGTAGCAACGATAAATCCTGCTTCAATTCCCGGTACACCCTTAACACCATTGTAGGTAGGGGTGATACGCTTTTCTTCCATGAAACGCTGTTGCGATTGTAGAAGTTGTTGAAGGCGCATCAAAGTGTCATATCCAGTGAGGATAACCTTTGGATTACCACCACGAGTCCAACACTTTTGGAAAATACTGTCCAAGTGGTCGAGAGAAAGAGTTCTGTCAGTACCACCGTTGGAGTCTTCTTCTGCAACAGACCAAGAGTTTTCACTTCGGTCAATCGAGTAGATGTCTTCTGCTGAACCAGCAACGAGGCCAGTAGCGATACGGTCAAGAGACTCGAAATCGTTTCCAGCAACGGTAGCCTTGTCAACGAGCAACATTTTATTGATATGCTCGGCGTGGTGCTTACCCATTTCTTCTTTGAGGATTGAGCGAATGTCACCCAGTCCGTCATCCTTGTCAGCAAGGAACATTGCGGTTTCGCTCATGTCGAATGTGTGAACAATCGTCTTTGGCTTTGCGGCAATGTGTTGGAAGGTAGGCTTGGTAGTGTCCGGTAGAGTTGCGTTTTCTGCAACACCGCCACCAACGCTGAACGAAGGTCGTTCAGTGATGACTCGCCATCCACTGCGTTCCCAAGGTCGCTTTGGTAGAATTGAGAATGCATTGAACTCTTGGTTCAATTGCGACCAAACCTTGCGACCATAAATCGCTTGGTAAGTTCCTGCTGTAGTACTCATCATTGGGCTGTCAGCCTTGAGCAATTCGCTACCGCTGTAGGAATATCCCATTGCATTACCAGCACCGTAAAAGTACCGTTCCATGTCAGTTACGCTTCGTATGTAGTCTCGTGCCATATATTTCACTCTCCATTATTTTTTTTTTATTTTCAAGCCCCTCGAATGACCGAACCGGCGAGATTGTGTACTTCATCCCAAGACATGTTACTCAAGTCTTGTGTGGATGGGACTTCAACATTAGATGAAGAAGCCGACTTTTGAATTGATGTTCCTTGAATACCAATGTTATCAATACGCTCACTTAGTGCGTTAATTGACTTCATGACTTCGTTAAGAGGCGCACGAGCGTCGAACTCGGCTTTTTCTGCTTCATGCTTTGCAATTTTTTGTTCTTCTGCAAAGCGAGATGCGAATTGAGATTCAAGGTCGCCACGGAATCCTTGTTCCATTGCGGCGGCTTTGTAAACTTCGTAAGCGGCTTCAACATCGGATGCTGAAACATTGCTTGGGTTAATGTAACCCTTAGCCATTGAAACAGGCCCAAGTGCGCCGGATGGTGTTTTACCACCAGTTGAAGAGATTGCGGAGATTGCACCGGTTGAAGGTGAACCGTTTTCTTGACCTCGACCTCGGACTTGTCCGGCGAAGTAGTCAGCACCATCAACAGCATCGGGGTTGTCGAAGCCGCCAAGTTGCGCCTTTTCCAAATTATCGAAGTGTGTTCGTGCTTGCATAGTGTCAACACCAGCGGATTTGAGAGTGTCCTCCATCCAGTTTAGGTATTCAGCAGTAATTACATCACTGTACTCGCTCTTTGCATACATTTTGTCGTCTTTCATATCCTCGTCATCCTTTTCTTCGTCTTTTTTTGCGGCGAATGGGTTTTCCTTCTTTTCATCGTCGGAATCGTCTTTTTTATCGTTCATATGTTCCTTAAGGCCGGGAGGCATTTCGCCTTTTTCCATAGCGTCAAGTCGTGCTTCAAGTCTGCTCATTACATTATTCAAATCATTTTCTGTTGTCATGTGGGTGTCCTCCTTTAAAATACGAAACTGCGCTTCGGGGTTAATCCCTTTTTCACATATCGTTATTTCGTGCAGTTCCATTTTACTAATTTCTTGGTAGTCTCCATGTTCCCCATCCGATTTTCGCACTCTCTTGAATGCTTGTCCACCGATGGAAAATCCTTGCAGATTACCTTTACGGATTTCTGCGGCCACTTCACGAGCCTTTTCAATATCGTTGCGAAGTGAAACAACGACAAACATACCGGCATCATCAACTTCGGACTTCCACATCCGACCATTTGAATCTACATAGGAGTCAATAACTTCTCCAACTTGAATATTTGAGTGAGCGAGTTGAACATTACGGAACTTCTCACTCTTCATGAATCCGCCAAATGCATCCTTTAGTGCTGAACGAGTAATAAGGTCGCCTTGCTTGTCCACCAGTTCAACTGATGCGTAGCCAGCGATAACCATATCGGAACTGCCCTTAATGAGAGCAATGCCGGAGGTGGGTCGCTTTAAGGACAACATTACCCTCCGATTCATTGTCATGGTATATAGAATGTTTCTTTCACACTGAAAGAGTAGGAGTACCGTCTTCATCATCTAAAACGATAGACTCGTCTGCATCAGTCTTCATTTCAACATGCGTAATGGGTTTTTTCTTTTTATCATCCGAATCAACACCATCCTTTTCATCCGGTCTTACTTTACCATCATAGTCGGGTAAGTTACTTTCTTCTGTTAATCTCGTAGGACCACTTGGTGATTCTACCGGTGTAGCCATGTCAATACCCAAACCTTTCGGCCCTGTCCAAGTAAGTTTTTCTTTAGCGAGTCTGTCTAAAGCACGACTAATTACATCAAGAGCCTTCTTAGTTGATGGTTTAAGAAGGCGGTTATCGTCTTTAGCATCAAGAACTCCGGCTGATTGTTCTTCTTGTCTTTTACGACTTGGCACTTTCTTTTCATCCATTTCTGTTTTTACGAGATGACCGTCAAGCATCAACGGTGCTACTGAATGCCAAAACGGATGAAGGCTTTCAGCAAGAGTGAGAGAATAATTCGATTTAGTCAAATCACCTAAAGCCGAAGAAGGGTCATGTAGATACCAGTTGTCATCCATATGTGTAACTTGATACGATACTGTATCTACACCTTTGAGTATAACTTGTAATACACCATCATTGTATTCTATATCATGGGGTATAAGCAAAGGTGCAAACGATTTTGTCATAAGGTCTAATGATTCAGCACTGGCCGCACCTTCACCTTCACCTTCACTTTCTATTTCACGCACTTGTACATTGAACACATCTCGATTTTTTCTACGCTTTTTTGTAACTCCTGTTACAGTTGCTCTTACTATATCGCCAACTTTGAAGGTTCTTTGTTGTCTGTGGGCTGTACCTACATCCATGTAGAAATTGTTCTTGTATGTGACGGCACGATTACCTAATGCTTCACCGTCAAGAATCGGCCCTGCACCAAGTTGATATGTGTATGGTCCTTTACCTCGACGGTCAAGAATGATAAAGTTAAAATCACGACTTTCACGCAATAACAACCACTTAGGATGACGACGCTCTCCTTTCATGTATGTGGATTTATTATCTCGTAACAAAACTATACCGTGGTCTTCTTGTAGGATTTTAACAGCGTCTTCAAGACCCTCATCATCAGTCATTTTTGTATCATGCGGGCCGGGAATGATGACATTTTCATGGCTATCGAACTGCCCTCTTAGAACTTTCATGCGTTCATGCATTAACATTTCAGCAACATTGGTATCATCATAGTTGATAATATCAATAATGTTCAAGTCTTCTTCACCTACAATACCATCAATGACAAAGTTATTGTCGTTTAATTCAGCGAGGCTTTCTTTGAATGCTTTCTTTAATCCAACCTTGCGCCCATTTTCATCATAAGTAGTGATTTCATTATCGTTTTGTACGATAATAACTCGCTTACCATCGTACCACTTACTGACTACCCATGAACCGCTAAACCCTCTTAGGTGTTCAAGGTCACTTAAATCGAATATGCGGTGCATCGGTCTTACCGGAGGACACCATTCAGCATCATCGGCTTTTGTCAAAAGCACATCGGGATTTAAAAGAGAAGTAATATATTCACTCATTTCACTCAAGTTAAGAGCAGTAGGGTTGTTTTCTCCGAATATATCAAAAGTTTCTTTGTCATAATCCATAAAAGGTGGAGTAGGATTTTGATGTGGTGGTAATGTTTCCAACAAATGATTTGTCATATCTGTGCCGTGGAGTTCCTCTAATGCACCTTGCCAAGTAGGATGGTATAATTGAGGTTCAGTGTAAGTACCGACCGATGGTTGTCCTTGAGAATCAAACTCGATACCAAATGATGACTGTTGAGGGACAGCAGAAGAGTGGACTACATCAGCACCAGTGTGTGTAGGCATAATTCCGAATGAAGAAGGATTAACCCCACCAATAGGTACTGGTTCACCGTTAATACCAAGCGTTCTCACAATTTCTTGCGTAGGTGTCATATTATCAGCATTTACAGCATCAATATCTAAACTTACAATACTATCAAGGTAATTTTTTGTTCTTCTCGTGTAAGGCTTTTTACCACCTTTACCAGCACCTAATCTGTTATGCACATCGAGTTTACCACCGGCTGGATAGTAGGATAAACCGTTGTTTGACATATTACTACCATATTGCGATGAGTCAAATCTATGCTGTCCGACAGTACCTACTATACCATGAATAGGATGTGCTTTCCAGTTTTTAGTTCTCGATTGAGCGTTATCAATAGCAGTGTGTATTCCACCGTCTTGATAGTCTTGAGCGAATTGTTCATCAGCGTGAATACGATGAAGTGAAAACTCGTCATCAAAATTACCACTCGTCATTAACTGTCCGACAGTCGCAACACGCAACGGAACTTCTCTTACATTTGACTCATCAATTATTTTTTGTACATGTTCTCTTAATCGTGCTTTTTGTTGACTTGTCTTACCTTCTAATCCCATACCTTCTAAGACTTCATCGGGTGTCATGTTACCGTTTAATTCAAAACTGTTGTCGAGCATGTGACTCATTACATCACGATGAAAGCCTTTTTGCTTTGAAGTAACTGTTTTACTTTCATCCGATGTTCTGTAAACAGGTGCTTTGATACCGTGTACACTATGGTCTGCATTTGCAAGCCACCGTTCAGCGTCATACATTAAACGGTTATGATTCGCCATAAACTTCTCCGGGTCGTTAATGTCAAAATGATTTGGGTCATGTTCCATAACTATAGGTAATAATTTTTTTGCGGCTTCAAGGACAGCGTTACGACTATTTTTAGCCACTTTGTCAATAAAACCAGCATCGGTTTTCCAGCGTGTAGGTTGTTTACCAAGAGCAGATTCACTTGAACGGCGTTGTAACCTATTCAATTCTACTTGCCCTTCATCTAATTCCCGTCTTAATGATTGTACCTGTTCCGGTGAATCCATGTATTGTATCATTTCAGTAATAACATTCAATCGCTCACTCAATTCTTTTTCTTTTTGCATTGCAGGAAGCATACCACCAAACTTCAATGCGGAGTCAATAGTTCTTGTAGTAAATGTTGTGTCTTCTGTTGCTTGAATGCTGGTTTTACTGCGTTGGTTTTTCGCTTCCGCCTCTTTACCCTTTTTCTGCCGTAATTGTACTTCAAAACTATTTAACCACCCTTTAAGTTCGTCTATATCCCCGTCGTTAAGGTATGAACCCTCTTTTTCCATACGATGTTTAATATCAGCATACATTGGGTTGTCTTCTGTCAAATCGTTAATGTTGTTTAGAATACGATTAGGAGAATTACTCCCAGTTTCTTTTGCTATTGCTGTCAAAATACGCAAGGCTTTTGCGCTATCCGGCGAAGTAATGTAGTTTTTTACATTGTTAAAATTGGGTTGTTTAACACCCCACCCCAAAAAATCCATGTAATCCTCATGGTCCACTCCAAAACTTACAGGAATGTTTCCACTCATTAAGTCCTTCAATGGTTGAACCGAGTTTTTCTGCGGTTTGTAGGGGTCTAATGTTTGCCCCAACATTGTTTTTCGCCAATGATTTGCTCTTGCTTTCTCACCAATAGGTGCATCCGATGTATGCGCTCCATAGGTGCTTTCGGGTTGAGATGTTTTTAATGGATTATGTGAATGTAAAGTTTGTTTAATAGTATCAACTTTAAGTTTCTTTTTTTCATCATTACTCATTGTACGGAGAGAATGTAGTAGTTGAGGGTTGTAAGTTGATTGATGTAATGTCCAATTATGCTTATCACCGCTACTGGTTTTTGTAAAGGCATTAGCAGGTGAGAATAGATTTTGTAGAATATCACCGTCTTGAAACCTTACAAACTTGGTAGCACCTCCTTTTTGTTTTTCAACTTGTCCTATTTCTCTTGATTTCTCCGGCCCAAAGTGCATCCCTAAAGCCATGTTAATTGGATTGGGGTGTAGTTGGCCGTGATGTTGCTCATTTACTTCAAATAACCCCGAAGTAGAGGGGGATGACATGTCTTTCTTTTTTTGTTGAAACGGAGTTGGGATGTGTGCAGTGTCTTCGTTTTGCGCCCCACCGGTAATATCCACAGGCTCATTACTCGCTATGTTTGCATACGCCTGTTCGATTTTTTCTTCTTCTGTTAATTCGTCTTCATTATGAGCAACACTGTGTACATTCTCATTGTAAGTAGCCAAAGTCATATCAGCACCACCAACTTGAGCGAAAGGTTTACTCCAAAACTTTGCTGGTCCTATAGTATGATTACCACCCTTATCAAATCGCCAAAACTTAGGTTTTTCTTCATCGGGATGAGGACCATGCGGAGATTGTAAATAAGCGAGGTCAGTTCTCATCTCTTTAGCCAATGAAGACAAAGAGCCATGAGATTTAGCCTCCGACTCCATCTGTTCTAAGTCATGAAGCGGGATAATCGGACCATCCATTTCTCCGTATATAGGGTGATTAAGAAGCGGCTTTCGTGTTTTAGGGTCATAACCTGCAAGGAATAGAACATCCTCCATTGGCATACGAGTATGCTTCGGGTCCATTCCTTTTGATTTTTTATAGTGTTTAAATGTACCAGCCCGTAAGTCTTTCAACGAGTAACTGTCTTGAACCGGCTTTGAATGTAAACCGAGTCTTGGTAGAATGTCAAATGGTTTCCCGACTCCTTCATTATCACCATCGGGCAGTTCTATCCCAAAGCGATTATGTATCGCTTCTGCAATGTAATGTGAAATTGGTTGTCCTCCTATTTCATAAGTATGAGCCGCCTCTCCGATTACACCTTGTGAAAAACGGTTATCACCTTGTCTAAAGTCACCCTCAAGTGTTTCTTGTCGTAAATGACCGTTTGGGCCAAAGTGACCGCTTGCTCTTAACGCCCAGTTCTTTTCCGGTGTACGACGCATTAAATTGTTCCAAGTCAATCGAGCCGTAGGGATAAACTCACCATTTGGTAACTTTATTTCATTATGATTGTCAACTCCTTTTTCATGTAGATGACGCATTACGGCTGTGCGTTCTTCGGGATTAAGCCATTCAAGACCAAGGTGATACCCCTCTTGTCCTAATCCAACAGCATGATTATCACCGTTTTCATCTACAACATACCCGCCGCTTTGCCACTGCTTTGCTCTTTGATTAAAATGGTCCACTCGTAAACGATTTTCAGTTTCTTCTGCTGAACGACCATCAGCGAGATACTGGTCTTTCAAATCACTGTTAAGTTTATTCCAGCGTTGGTAATCTCGCTCGTAAAGGTCATGTTGATGGCTATAATTTGATTTATGATGTCTCAACGAGCCGAGGATTTTTTTACCGTTATATCCGTGTACCAATGGACTTTTCTTCGTTTCTAAATACTTTTGAAACTCTTTTTCCATTTGCGCTTCTTCTTTAGAATGACCGCCAAAAATATGACTTCGTAAAACTTCAACATAACCAGCATTACCTTTACTTGAGTCCATTCGCAAAAGAGGGTGATTAGTATGGTGAAAAGGATAATTATGCTCTCGATATGGATGAGATGAAGTAGGTACATACCGAGGCCATACAGCGTGAGATTCTCTCACATTGTCAGCACCCGATAAACTGTCCTTCCAAACATGGTTTGTCTGTTCACCATGAGTATGATGATGTGCAAGAAGAAAACCCGGACCTTCTTTATAGGACTTGACTTTTTCTACTTTTGCGGCTTTGTCTTCTTCTTTTTGAATTAGTTCAGCCGTATATTTTAACGACTTTGAAAGTGTGTCTGTAGGGGCTTTGTTAAGAGATTCCCAAGCAATAATGTATTCAGCGGCACTAAACGCTAAGTCATTACCATCGGCTAATGAAAGGAGTAATTCGTCTTTAGCGATATTGAATTGTTCTGCTACCATATTTTCACCGCCTTATGATAGCGGTTGAAACTTTGGACAAGCAAAAATATCCATTCCGTCATACAATTTGCAACCCTCACGAGCATTAGCCCCACATGTGCGACAAGCGATAGGTGCGCCACTTTCACTCTCTTCACGCATCGAGGAACTTGGATTTGCTTTCTTAATGGCTACCTTTGTCATGTAACCACCTCAATACTTTCGTTCAGTTCCGCCTTCTGTGTCTTCTCTTTCAGCACCAGTACCAGCATGAGGATTCATGCGGCCACCGAGTTTACTTAAGTCAACTTTCTTGTCATGTTTATCTCGCTTTGGTTTACCATCCTCATATTCAATGGTGTTACCGTTGGTAGTATAGTAAGCAGTTTTTGTTTGTCCACCGGATTCAGTAACCATGTGTGGGTTTACATCAGTGATTTTTTCTTTTGGAAGTGGTTTTGGGTCAGCCAAAGGGTCAGCCTTTTCCATTTTACCACCACAGCCCATTTTCATGCAACCCATTTTGTTCATTTTAGAACCACATTTAGGACAGTCTTTACATTTACATGGCTCTTTACCACAATCACACTTTGCTTTTTCAAGTAATTCTATACGATTGTTTAGTCGTTCTGCTTTTTCAAGCATTTGTTTAACTTCGTAACTTATTGGTTCAAATCGTGGCTTCATGTTTACACCTCATTCTCTTTTGCTGATAGAGCCATTTCGTGAATATCCTCCCACGACATGTTATGGAACTCTTCATTAGTTTGGGGAACAGAAGAGTTTACCCCTTTCATTATTGAATCATCAGTCATGTCATTTCGGAATGCATCGTTCATGACATTTTCTGTAAGCGGGGTAGTTGCTTTGACTAATCCCATTTTTTTAAGCATTTTAGTTGGGTTTGAAATCATTTTTTGAAGGCGCATGTTTTCTCTCTTGAGTGAATCAAGGTCATTATCCATGCTTTCCATTTTAGTAATAAGGACACCCATCAATCGTTCCGCATCCGATTGTTCAGTCATAATAAACACCTCATTGTTGGTAACGGCCAAAAGTACCAGTTACACGAGTATAGTTTGAAGGTTTAACACCTGTACGAGTTGAGCCTTGTAGTCGCTGTCCTTGAAGAGATTGAGCCGAAGCAGGTCGGTTGTCGAACTTCATAACTGGTGCGCCACCTGCGTAAATGTCGTTTGGACCTTGTGAAAGTCCACTTTCCGATTTAGCAATAGCGGCAGACAAGTCTTCGGAAAGGTAGTCTGCAACTTTGCGTACTTCATTCAAATGTTGTTTTGCCAAATTAGCATCACCGGTTGTCAGTGCGGTGATAAACGCTTTTTGGTGTTCTTCCATTTTTCTTGCCATTGGGTCCATTTTGATTAAATCCATATTCAGCCCTGCCTTATCCCATGTTGTCGCTCTTTAAGAGTCTTTATGCACCCTTGAAGTTTCTTGCATTCATGAGAGCGTTACTATTTTGTTGTCCTATTGAGGGCTGTGGCCCTCTTTGTTGTACACTTGTTACAGGAGAGCCACTACCAGCCGATGTACGGCGTTGAGGTGCGGCTGGCCCTCTATTACGAAGTCCCATACCCTGTCCACCCGGTTGAGGTGGTGGCATTGGCATACCACCCATTGGCATACCCGGAGGCATACCTCTCATCATGGGTGCGCCACCCATTGGCATACCGCCACCCATCATAGGCGGTGGCATACCGCCGCCCGGTGGCATCATAGGAGGTGGTGCGCCGCCCGGAGGTGGTGCGCCGCCCGGAGGTGCGGCTGGTTGAGGTGGAGGTTTACGATAGACGAATCGAATATCGCTACTTGATTCACCATCAATTAAATCAGCAGTGAATCCAAGTTGTGTCATACGCTGTGCAACATTGAGTTCTTGTTCATCACGGCGTAGTCGAGTGATTTCGTCTTCTTCTTCATTTGGATAAAGTGTGAGTTTCCAATCGTGAACACCCATTTGTTTCAGCATTTTAGGAAACAAAACTTCGGTGTAAGTTTTTTGTCCAAACTCAACAGCACGATTTGTAACAAGTATTTGCATACCTTCATTGCTCAAACCACCGGATTTACCACTGTCAACCATAAAGACGCTTGACACACCAAAGTAAGCGGCGATGCGATTGCGTATTTCATCACGAACAGCGATATATTGCATCTCTTCTAAGGTGTCCATAAACTTAATCCAATTGACACCACCACGGCCTGTTTGACTTTCAATACCAACCTTTGGAATGTAATGCGGGTCACGCTCCATTTTTTCATCAACAGACTTCCAAAACGATTTCATTGACTCAAGGTTATCAGTCGTAACTGAAATAATACCTTTTGGCATTCTTCGCTTTTGATAAGAAGTGTACATGTAGTTGTCCATTGCTGTAAGTGTCATTGCTTGTCGCCACATTGTATTGACAGGTGAACGACCATAGAGTTTAGACGGATTGTATTTACTCAAGTGAAGCACTTCACCTTCAATGAAATACTGTGTTTTACCACTACCGGCCATATTGACATAATGAACATCATGTAAATCGCTACCGCATACTTCACAGGTATCACTTTCTGCATGTGTCTTAACTTGGTCCCTATGGATTCGACAGACTTTGTATCGCCCACCACGAACACCACGCTTGTCAGCGACAATACGCATGAAAATAGGGTCGCCACGAATAAGTTCTTTAACACGGAAAAACGCTACTTCTTTCGATTCGGGGTCAATATAATACTCTTTGACTAAAATTAAGAACGCATCATCAACAATATTAAGGTCATTTTCAATTTCATTTAGAATATGAATAAACGCTTGTTCCATACTGTTTTCTTGATTGAGTAACCATTTCACATAAGTTAATTCATCATGGTCGGGGTCACGCACTTGCCCGCCACATGTAGTACAAGACTCAACATCATGTTGGTATTCTTCACCGCAATCGTTACATTTTTTATGAAAACGCTTTTCAAAATAATGTCCTCTTCGGAACATCTCTTGTCGTATTTTTGAAAGTACAGTTCTTAGAATCAAACATTCTGTGCTTACAGCATACAAAGCAGGTATGGTAATTCCTTGCGCCATAACTGGTTCTTGAATACCACTTGTCCAAAGTGGCATGGTAGGAGTTGGGGATTGCTTACGCTTGAATGGTTTCCCAAGTGCGCCTAAAAATCTACTTATTCTACTATCATCGTCTGCCATTACAATCCCTCCGCAAATCCACCTATGGTATCAGCATCCAAGCCCCACTTAGACAAGAGGTTGTCGGCCTTCTTTTTATCATCTTTCCAATTATTGAAGGTTACGAGTTTATGTAATTCGTCTTTTCTCAACTTGTCTTTTGAATCAATGAATGTCAAAACAGCCTTTGCCTGTAGCGATTTCATTTGTAAGTGTGGTAGAATACCTTTGAGTAATTGGCGTAAATCGTCTTTTGATTGAAAAACAAGACGGTGAAGACTTCGGTTACTATTTTTATGTATTTTTTGATTAAGGACTAAACGACCACATCCAAGTGCTTTATGCAAACTTTCGCATTGGTCTTTACCTCTATCACCAGTTGCTACAAATGTCGCTCTTGGTTCACCTCTTTCACTGATAAATATACTACCATCAGCATCAAGAAAACCTGCCGCATAAGCCCAAATGTCTTTGATAATCAAACCGTTTGTACCCATTTTTACAAACATGCCACGACTATGCCCTCGGTATATGTCTAATTCTTCACCGTACATTTTTATCAACATACCGACTTTACTGGGCGTAACGGACTTGTGTAGAACACCTACACCTCGACGAACAATTTCACGACTATTCAATTCACCGTTTTCATCCAATTGTTTTGAAACAAACTCTAATGTTGTTTTATCGTCTTTTGAAATAGAATCAATTTGATGTAAAGTTCCACGCCACATTTTTTGAGCATCCTTACGCATCTGCATAGCATCAACCCAATTTTCTTGTTCTTCTACACCCCAATCATCCATTTCATTTAACATAGAAAGAACAGATGTGGCTTTCAAGAACATTTGACAAGCCTGTTGAAGTCCTGTGCTTCTCGACTCTCCAAACTTTCGCAGTGATTTTAATGAACGGTCGTTTAACCCCATGTAGCGAATAGTGTCATGTAGTCCATCACTCCATGATAAATTGTTAATTGTTGCTTCAACCTCCATTGCTTTTATGGTTCTCACATCATCAATAATAGCATCAATCATATCTCGATTACTTTTGTCGTTTCTTCGCATTTTACGACACATACGAATTATAGAATCTGCGTTTTTACCGTATGTTGACTCAAGCCAACCATCACCATTTTTGGGAAAGTTATATGATTTTATCTCTTCATTAAAAAATAAACTTGATTCTTTTTTGACCGGTACAGACTTATGCACATAATCGGGATGTTGAGTGAGAGTGTTGTACACACTTTTAGTGAAGTCATCACCAACAATAGCAGGTGCATCATACACATCCCCAACGATTGCACTACCCCACATATTGACTACCTCATTGTCCTATCATTTAGTCCTTACCACCAAAACACTCTTGACTATTGTAGGCTTACCACCTACGCCTTGCTTTTTGGCTCGCTTGCGTTTTGTAGCGGCTCGCTTTTGACCCTCGGACATTGAGCCGCTGGTCTTTGGCGTTTTACCACTGACTTTGACACTTGGCCTACACTTAGGATAGCCTTTGCTTGATTTACTTGCTTTAGAACGCCCGCATGGTGGATGCTTACCGTCTTTGTTCTTGCGTGATACATCTACCCACTTTTCTTTGAACCAGCGATTCAAGTTCTTTACAATAAGAACATCATGACAGCAAGAACAGCGTGTCATTCAAAGAACACCGACCATTTTCTTAATGTCTTTTTGTTTGTCAATAAGAGCGTAACAGGGACACTTCGGAGAAGAAGCGGAACATTGGTTTCCTTCTATCATGCAAACGCAGGGTGTTTTCTTTGTACCACCGCAACAGCAAGAGGGTTTCTTAAGTTTCATTTTTTCTTACCCCCTTTCTTTTTTCCTTTAAACTTACCACGGCAGTATTGAACAGCCCATCCATTAGCATACGCTGATGGGTAAACATCGAACTTTTTCTTAGCCGCCGCTTTACCGGCAGGGCATAGTTTCTTTTCTAAAAAATCAAAGGCACTATCCATGCCTACACAGTGACCGCAATCGCAACTCATATCATTCACCTACCGCTTGTAGATGTTTTACATTCTAAACAAGCACCGTATTCAAGGTCGCCTAAATTAAGTGTTTTATTACAACCCATGCATTTATCGTTCCTATCCATAGTTATTTCATTTTTACGATTCCATGCGTCTTCGGGTGACATATTTTCCATTTCAGCCACTTGTTCTTCGGTGTAATATGCTTTCAAAAATCGCCAAGCATCATCCATTTTTTTCTTTTCATCGGGGTCAGCGGTGTGTTCCGGTGACTTAGGCGGCTTACCACCAAGTGCAATTACAACAACCATACCTTTCTTTTTCTTTTTATCGTCTTCTTTCATTTTAAAATCCCCATTCATTAAACGGATAAATCATGGTATTAACCATCCGTCGCCAGTTCCTTTGTTTCTGTGTGTTTTTCCGCCGATATACTCATCCAATCCGGGTAGTATATCATCGAGTAGTTGTACTGAACCTTTGAACTCTTTCGTTCCCCAGTTCGCTAAAGCAAGTGCCATTGCCAAGTCATCGTGCGTTCCCACCGATTCAAGTCGCCCATTTTTTTGCATACCGAATCGGTTGAGTTCTTCTTCTAATTTATGTGTAAATGTACGACTTCGCTCATCACCATATGGTAATTGGATTTGTCCTTGTTCAAACGCCATAAGCAAAGACATGAACATGCTTTCTTTGCGCTGGCGAGTTGTCATAAAGGTGCGAATAGGAATATCCCCTCTCATGTCTTGAAGTTCAGCGGCAAACATTCGCTGAAAATTGTTACCTTCAAGTTCAATTAAATCCGGCTGAAAACGACTGTTGAGAGTAAGAATGTGTTTTTTCTGTGCCAAACCACCAAGTCCCTTCTCGTGAACTATGCCAACAATTTGTTTTACATTCTCACCGGGCGGTGTACGCAAAACAAGCATGGCTGTGTAGTCAGCGTTCTTATCCGAAGCGATTGCTGTGTCCCATCCGATAAAGTGTTGACCGAATACGCCAGCGGGATTACCCTCTTCATCATACTCGGTATCAGCCCTATCGAGTAATACCAAATCTGTGTTACGAGCCTCATTGAGAATAGTAGCGGGGAACATACTCGCAACATCGTGAATAGGTTCACACAGGTATTCACGGCTGAATTGGATAGCGGGCATTGACATACGCCGTTGTTCAAGTGCTTCGAGATTCCACCGTTCCGGCCAAAGAGCGTTACCTTCACCGTCAATTGCAGGGTATGTCTCGACACGGAATGTTTCTTTTTCTTCCAATTCGGCGTACAAATCGTTGTAACTGAACGGTGTACCTACCATCATCAAACGAGATGAGTGGTGCAGAACAGGGAGTAAAACACCGTAGAACCAGTCAGCGGCTCGCTGTAGTTCTCCACCAGTTGTACCCCAAAGAATATCGTCGCATACTACCACATCGGGGTGGAAACCACGAGTTGCACCACCAACCGACTTAGCCATTAGACGGCTACCGTTGGTGAACTCAAAGTAAGACTTAGCCCACGGTCGCCCACCTTCGGGCTTTAGGTGTCGCAAAATGTCAGCACTCTCAATGTTATTGCGGATAAATCGCATGTGTTCAAGTGTCTGTTCAAGGGAGTGAGAAAAAATCATGATGTGTGTTCCCGGTTTGAATGCGGCTATCCAAAGAGCATAGGCCATAAACAAAGTGGATTTACCGTGGTCCCGACTTGCTTTAACACAGTAGTAACGGTGTTCGTTTAGTCCTGTTTCCCATGATTCATGGTGATGACTGTAATGAAAGCCCAGTATTTCTGTAAAGAAGTACTTGAATGACTTTGCCGCCATTTTGCTATCCATTTCTTGGATAAACGCATTCATGTCATCTCCCATACTATCAACTCAATTTTAAGTGCATTAGTGCTGATACAGTACCTATTTCATGTGGAGTCATTTTGTACACCATGTCCGGTCCAAGTTTATCGAATAGAGTGCCAACGAATGCGTTTCTAATCTGTTGTGTCGCCAAAACACTACCCATATTACCTGTTCCTCCGGGTGATGCTGACTGATTACCACCCTGTTGCGCCAAAACATCACCCATTTGTTGTTGTTCTGCGAGTACTTGCGGCGTTACTGCGTCTTGATGTAATTGTAGAGTTTGATTTATGTAATGATTAGGGTCAAACTGATGAGCAATTGATGGATATTGTGACATATCAATAGGTGATGTAAAAGTACTATTGGTTGGTGCTACTCCTACTGCGCCGGGTCTTTGACCTGTAGTATTAGGTTGCATACCGGCGGGATTTGGCGGAGTTGGTAATACTTGAGGTTGACCGGGTTTGTACATTTGTTCACCGATATTTGGATTGATAGTTCCAGTGGGGTCTATACCTTGATATGTTATACCTGCTTGAAGTGGGGCTGATGCATCACCGGCTTGCATTCGTTCTGCTGTCTGTTGAGCAGTAACCGCCGCCGCCGCACCTTTACCCGCCATACCAGCAAGCCCTCTAAGTCTTTGACCCACACCTACTTGTCCACGAGGGGCAAAGGTGGTGCGAGCCATGTCCATAAAAGAAGGGCGAGTACCTGTAGGTCCAACAGATTGAAAAACAGTTGGGCCGCTTTGTTTTACCAATATTTTATTTGACATTATATCACCTCATATTGGTTTTGATAACCTTGACAATTTTTGCATCTACATTGTAGGACTTAGCGATGTTATGCCAATCACCCATTGTTTGGTTGATTGTCACCACTTCACTTGCGGTCAGCCCGACATGTTTCGCCAGTGCGTGTGGGGTGTTAAGATTACTGTTAATTTTAATCCCGTCAAAACCTGCTTCTTCTTGTTGCATTCTTTCCAATGCTTTCATCACTCTATCCATGACTGATAGGTGTGCATCCTCACTTCTCATGTATTGGTCGAGTAATTGTTGCCGTGGGTCAGCAAGTAACTGTTGCGCTCTTGCTTCAACGGGTGTAAGGAACTCTTCGGGAGGTAAACTTGGGTTTCTACCTCTACCACCAGCATCCATCATTTCTCTAAATTGTTCCGGGGTTTGTTGAGCAATTTGCGGTCTAAGTCTTTGAAATGTCGGGTCAAGAGGCGTAGCCGGTGGTCCTTGAGGAACTACACCAACCCTTTGAGGGGGTGTCCCGCCGGTAAGAGGCGGTGAAGGAACCGGTTTATCTACGGTAGTAGCGGAGGTAGATTCCGGCGGGACTGGCATAGAACTTGCATCAGCAAAGTCTTCAACTCCATGAAGGTAGGCATCCATGTGTGGCTCAAGTGACACATCCTCACCCTCTACAGGGTAATTAGCAAAAGTCATACCTTGCATTGGTTTCGTGTTAATATCACCAAGTGCCATTTTTACAGGATGGCCCTGTGCTTCGGATTGATGGTCGGCCAACGCTTCAATGATACCACGGAAGCGGTCAACTTGACCCATGAGGTTTTCATTATAATTGACATTGAAAGCACTTAATTCTTCACTGGTAATAGGATGTGTGCCAATTTTACTTCTTTCGGGGTCGTCATCATCAGCACCGGATTTATGTGCAAGAGCCATCAGTCGAGCCGCTGACAGATGCCTACCTTTATTACCACCAGCACCGGGTTTGAAAAACTGCTTGTGTTGGTCGTAAGACAAACCTTCTTCACCAGCACCGTGTATCTCCATTAAACGGTCAAATTGTTTTTTGAAATTACCTTGATTACTTCGACCAAATAAAAACATCATTGCTGGAACATGAGCCATGTCTTCAATCAATTTTCTTTTCATCGCAGGGTCTTGTAGAATCTCACGAAGAGGGCGTTGAATCATTTCGGGGCTACCCATTGTTCCAATGTTAATTGTTGCAGGGACATCGGGAATGTTTTCAATACCACTTTCTAATGCTTTATCAATTGCTCTTTCAGCCATTGAGTATAATCCTGCTTCTTGGTCGAAGTTTTGTTTTCCACCGGTTTTTGTACCGTGTACATCAACATGGGGATAATACATGATGTCGGGTAAGTGGTGGGCAACTGAATGGGTAAACACTGGTATTTGCTCATTAAAGTAATCATCCGGCGCACCTGCCATTTGTTTTGGTGATATATCCGCAGGGTGTTCTTGATATGAAGCCTCAATTCGACCTTGAGGTGCTAATTCACGAGCGTAGATGTATGGTTTTTGAACAAAAGAAAGTTGTTTTGATACATCAAAAGGTAAGTCGTATTCGTCTTCAAGGATGTGTTGCAGTTCGTCATTAAAAGGAATAGCCCCCGATTCTACAAAACGACCCATCGGCCCATCAATGTTTTTATTTGTATAATGAGTAATTAAAGTATTATTTTTTGTTTTGGTTGCTCGGTCGGACATCTCTCGTGTACTACCACCGGGAGGTAACATACTTGCTCTAATTTTTCTCCAAGCCATACTTTCAAAAGGTGGTAAGTAATGGTCGCCCTGTGTTAAATCATCTAAACCTTTATGACTTGTATGATTTTTATTAAAATTAGTAATTGCTTGATTGATAATATCTACAGGATTAGCGTCTTTCTTATATTTTTTCAAAAACCAACCCAAACGAGTAACAGCCGCATCAATACCGTGTTGGTAACTACCAACAGAAGTAACCCAATGACGCTCACCGTGGTCGCCGCTTTGCCATTCACCCGGTATAATACCCCCATGACCGTCATGTGCAAAAGCAGGTATGTCTTCTTCTGTAGGTGGTGTAAATGCAGTTGCAGGTGGATTACGAATCATTGTCGAGCCGTGTTCCGGTGTATGGGCTGTCATACCCCATGCTTTTCGGATTAAACGACCCTTGACAAAAATCATCCCGAATGCCCCCGCTTACCGGATAAATAACCCGCAGGGTCGAGTCCTAAGCGGCTTGAATTAGTTTCAAGGTTTTGAGTAGGGCCGTCATTCTTTTCTTCTTCATCCTCGTAGTTATGAACAGGTGAAGCATGTTGAGGTACATTGCCATCATAAAAATTAGGTTTTGATTTTTTCATGCTCGCTTTTGCTCGCTGTGCTTGAATTAACATACGCATTAGTGCAAGCATTTCAGTTCGATTAGCATGACGATTTGCTTTGAGTAAATCACTTTGAGTGCGCTCGTCACTCATCATCATGGAAGACGATGGTGCTGGCATACTTGGAACACTGCTCATTGGCGGGGGCATCTGCGGCATAGATGGCATCTGCGGGGTTGGCATCCGTGGCATCCGTGGCATACGAGGTCGGCGTAGTCTTTGCAAAGCCGGTTGTCGCATTTGGCCGGATTGACCCGGTAGTAGTCCAGTTAAGCGGCCACCGCCAGTTGGTCCAGCAGTGAATGACCTTGCGCTGTGTCGGGCGTGTGGAGAATAGGTTGTTCGGACATTACCAAGTATTTTCTTTGCTTCTTGTTGCCCCATGTATTGACGATACTTCTGTGGGTCTTTACTCATCGGTTGCTTGGTAGCAATACCACGGTGGCTCATTTCAACAGCCAAGTGGGGTTTCATCAATCCGGTTTTCTTACCACCCTTGATACCACGCATGTGCGCTCGGAAACGGCGCATGGTTGCACCAACAGGGGATTGACCGCCGGGTGGTCTTTTGAATTGTCCAGTTGAAGGGCGGAACTCTCTTCGCTTTTCACGGCGACGGCGACCTTCAATAGTTCCACGAGTTTCACGCTTGAGTAGCGAACTCCAAGCATCAGCCATTGGTTCACCTGTTCTTACGGCTGAATTACCCGTACCCATTGCTGAACCTGTGCCTGTTTTTGCACCTGTGGCTAAATCAAGTAAATGTCCACGACTACCAGCCGGTCCACCTTGAAGACCTATCTCACGCTCATCATCACGCTTGTTGCCGTCATCAAGACCGGGTTCTGTTTCTAATCCCGGTCCTGCACCTAAACCTTGATTTGGTTTGATTTTAATGTGTTTGATGTCTTTGGCTTTTTTCTTAGCCTCTTCTTCTTTGAGTTTTTTTGCTTCTGCCCGCTTTTCATTGTCTTCGGGCGAAGTAGGGTTGTACTTACTTTCGTCTTCATTAGCAGACGAATACATTTGAGATGATTCACTACGGGGTGCATACATTCGTGTGTCCGAACCTCTTCCCATAACCATCATTCCACCCCCATGTTTTCTTCAAGTTGTTTCTTAATACGAGTCCAAGTTTCCGGGCTTTCTTTACTCAATTCAATCTGCAATACATTGATTGTTTGATTGACTTGTTGCCCGTCGCTTTGCGGCCCCCATTGGTCCTCGAAGCGTAGTAAGTCTTTGACAGTTTCCCGTACTTCCTTGTGTAATATAACAGCATCTCTTACAAATCCATCCTCATGAACACTACCCTCGTCAAGTAATTCGCTAAGTTTATGGTTTAATTTTTGAGCGTTTGAGCGAAGTAGTTCTATTTCACGACCAGCCGTAAGTGCTACTTCAAGAGCCGCTGTTTTTTGCACCAACGGTTGAAAGTGGTTTTTCATATGGTTGTACACTACACTTTCGGGTATTTCAAGTGCAGTAGCGATAGCGTCTGTTGACCCACCGTTATTAAAAAACTCAAACTCGTAATCAGCACGATTAGGTGAAGCACATACAGGACAAGAAGGATTGGCCGCTAAGTGGTATTCACCCATATGGTTTCGATAGTGACGGTCAGCGGTATTGGCTCGCCAACTCATGTTTTTATCCATTTCTTTTGGTGTGATATGACCTTGTAGAAGTTGTTCTTCTAATTCATCACGGTCTTCATGAACACACAGACGGCACGAGCGTTTCACTACTCGCTCACCGCCCTCCATGCCACTCTTACGCAACACCCTTAGAAAACAGTTATGGTTAATCTACTGTTCGCAAGAATCATGTGGCGGGTTAAAAGAATAGCAGGTGTACCTCTTAACAAACAATCTATTCGTAGCCTCACTCAAGCGGCTAAAGACATAGCAAAAGGTGAATATGCACCGCCCACTTTGGTAAAGGAAAGGGTTCGTATTTGCCAAACATGCCCTCATGGTGGAACACGATGTGACCTATGCGGTTGCTTTGTTAATTCTAAAACAGCACTACTTAATTCGCAATGTCCGATTCACAAATGGCCGTCAGCGAATGATACGGGAATAAGCACCAGTGAGCATAAGGAAACTGGCGAATAGACCTACAAGGTAATACGATACACTTGCTGATGACATTGAGCCACCTTTGAAAATCAAAATCATACTCATGACTACAATAACTGAAATTAGTTGTACCATAATCATATCAATGATAATGCTTCGATTAGGATTTAACATATCAAGTGTAGTGGCGGCAAAAGAGTTTGGTATATAGCCTGTAAAATCATTTGGTTGTCTCATTTAATTCACCTCATTCCCATAAAACTGCGACCGAGGCTACCTAAGCCTCCGCCGACTTTTTCCATTACACCGTCATTAGCAAGAGCCGCTGTAAGTGCGCCGCCCATCATAGACTGTTGAGCGAAAGCGGCTAATTGCTGTTGTTCCATTTCTGTTTGATTAACAGTTTGTTGTGCTGATGCTTGGAGTGTACTAAACTGCCCTGTAACATTTTCAGCACTTAGTGTTTGTAAGTTTTGAGGTAACGATGTTACATCCATTTTCATAGTTCCTGTTTCTTCATCAACTACAAAAGTCGCATTACGCAACACTTCTATTACACTGTAACTTACAAGAGTACTAAACATTTCAACAAGCGTACCCATCTGTGGTCCGGCAACATATCGTTCAATAGGTGATATACCACGCAATAACATAATTTGTATTTCAAGTTCTGTTGGAGGGGTAACTGGTTGTTGAACAAATTGATTTTGTTGACCGCCGAACATGCCCTGCATAAGAGGGGATTGACCTGCACCCATGACTTGTTGATTAGCCCAAGGATTTTGACTTTGCATAGGCATCTGTGCTTGCTGACTTTGAACACCTAAGTTCAACGCACCATTATTCATCGGTGCTTGATTCCCGCCTAATCCCAACATCTCACTCACCTACCCCAGTACTTTCTTGCTCAAGAGGGTTTTGATTGATAGAGTTATTTACATGTTGTTGTATTAAGGCTTGAAAAGCCGGTGTTGATTGTTGTTCTAAAGCCAACTCATGCTGAAATATACGCAAGTCAAACGAAACAGTAGTAATGTCATTTTGACCTGTTAATGGGTTATTGTAATGACTGACACTAATTCCTTTTGTTTTACGAGAGTCTTTTTCTAATTCAGCAAAAAACGGCTCATATTTTTTCAACATACTTGGTGTTGGGTCTTTTTTAGCCACAGCCGCTACAGGTACAGTTACAATAGAGACACCTTGCTTCACCCTATCTCGCAAGCGTCTTGGGTTTGCTTCACGAATACGGTCTTCTTCTGCCTCCCATTTACATAATAAGTGATACAAATGCATGTGTTCGGGGCAATATGTTCCACGCATTTTACGGCCACTGGTAACTTTTTCCAATGCTACAAAAGCCTCCGGCTCACCAGTAACGGGATTCTGCCAATACATCTCCCAAAGAGAACGCCCTGTGTCTTCATCTGTAATTTTTGCATACAGGTTATCATGTTGAATAAGAACAGAACAATCACAGCCATCTATAACACATACATGGGATTGTTTGTTGTAGTTGTATTTTCTACCGAACATAAACCGCACAGGATTTACAATACTTTTCTTTGAAGGTGTAAGTAATTTGTAAGCCTGTTTTATGTCTTTACGACGGGCTTTTTGAGGGTCAGCGTGACGACTCGGATAAAAATTGACTTTAGGAACTTGTAAGTTGTTTTCACTTGCGGCGGCTTGCATAGCCTCTTGAGCCGTAGCCTGTTCCATCAATGCCGCATAAGACAAAGTATCGTTACCTTGTTGGCTTAACGCCATTAAATGCGCTTGGTTTACATTACCAAGGTTGGCTTGCTGTTGATTTATTTGAGGTATCATTACTCTTCACCTTTTACCGCTTTTAAAAAAAATCCTTGTTCTGTGCTACCGCATAGTTCCCATTTAATTTTATCTCCTGCTGAAAGTTGTAATAATTCTGCCATTACATTTGGTATAACGGTTCTCACGCATTTACTTTTTTTATTCACAGCGATAACAGTTGTTGTTTTTCTTATCATTATATTCCCTCAAGTTGTCAGTAAGTCAATCATCGTTTCTTCAACATTCCATCCTATACGAGTCGCCATAAAAGAACGGCGTGTAGGTATTCCTGCTTTTTGTAACCGTATAAGGTCATCTCGAAACGCATTGAATATTTTATGTTCACCAATTCGGTTTTGTTGCCACAGCATTGCGGCATTTTCATCAAAAAAGCGGTCTGCTTTATTCGCTACAAGCATAACTAATCGAGGTGTGTACTTTTTACCCTTCCACCGACTTTTGAGAGTTCGATAACGATAAGAGCGATTAACTAAACAATCCACGAGATATTTGAAGCCCGCTATTTGTTGTAATGCTTCTTCTCCACCTTTTATTGCTCGGTCATCAAATACAAACACGACAGCCTCGACTTGTCTCGATACCATATCATCAATCCACAGATTCCAAAATCGTTCTTGTCCACCTATATCGGCTGAATAAACAACTCGCTTTTGCCCTTTCCATGATACACGCTTACGGGTAGGTTTTGGCATTAGGTAACGACCAAGTATTTTCATGTGTGAAGTTCTTTCATCATCACCTATTTCTTCCATTTCACCCGGAGTTGTCATGTAACGGTCAAGAGTTGTCTTACCCACCATTGCCGCACCATACACACCTACACGGCGAGGTCGCCAAGAGTTGTACAAGGATTGACCGAATACAGCCGCACCAACAAGAGCAGAACCAGCAGGGTCAACCATCTACTTTACCCCATATCCAATCTGCAAAGTTTTGCACTTTATTCCACACCCACTCTACAGTATTGTCCCAAAAAGACTCACCGGTAGATAATTCCCAAAAACTAATAGCCAAAGCGGTAACAAAACACAGTATCACTGTTCTTATCCAACCTACTCCTTTTTCGTAATATGTGTCAAGGGTGTTTTGAGTGTGCATGGCACGAAGTGTAGCCTCGGTAGAATCATCTGTGGGTGTTTTGAATATACGACCCATTTAATCACCTCATTTCTTTTTTGGCTCTTTAGGTTCGTCTTCTTCTTTAATTCCAAGGTTAATTGGTTGTTTGACCTCGGCTTCATGGTTTGGTATGCCGGGATTAAAATTATCAGTATCGTACTTAGAAATTATAGATTGAGAGCCACCGGGAACACCCCAACTTGGAGGCATTTTACCGGGGTTTTGCTCCATCCATCGTAATTCTTGCTCAAGTTGCGCTTCTTGCATACGCATTTCCATATCATTACGCCGATTATCAAAACTTAGTTGCATTTGGCGGTATCGGTCTTGTCTATTCTTTTCAATAGATGTTGCTCGTACTCTTTCTTGCATATTCTGTTCAAAGAACATTTTAAAGAAGTAATATGCGATACCTTGAACAAAAAATGCCGCCATTGCGTATGTAAATCCGTTTAACATGGGAGTATCGCTAATTAACCATAGTTCAGCGTCAAATACGCCAATTGCCAGTCCAACTAAGGCTGATTGAGCCAAAATTAGCCCCATCAGTCGTATTTCTGCATCCGAGTCTTGCCTGTTACCTTGCATGTTGCTCACCATAGGTCAATTGAAAAGCCAATATAACTCTTTCGCTTTAGTAGTCATTATAGTCATAATATCATTCAAAATAATGAGTAGTATTACTATATATTTAGTGTAGGGTCAAAATAATGACTACTATAATGACTAATATGACTATTATGACCTTCAAAGAAGTGTACCTTTGTCCTTGAAATGCCTTGCTCGGTTGGTATGGGGGTCTTCGGGAACAATAGTGTGCTGGCTGGTGTGGCTCATGTCCGGTCCACCCTGCCCCATGATGTGTCGTCGTCGGCGTTCACGGTTAAGTTCCTCTCGATACTTGACTCTCTCCGGGCTGGACTCGTATTTTTTGTCGTACTCCAACTTATGCCGCTTGGCTTCGGGGCTTACACGCTCTTTGAGTAGTCGCATAGCAATGTCCATTAGTTCGCTACGGTAAAAGACATCGGAATCTTGTGGACCAGCGACTACTCTTGGCTGACCCCATGTTCCCATTTGAGTAAAAGGGTTTTCAATATTTTCTTTTGGTAAAGTTTCTAATGCTCGTGAAGCCGTAGCATATCCGTCGAATGGGTCTATTTCTATGTCGCTTCTTGCATGATATGGTACTCCACCGGCTTGTTTTATTCTTGCCTGTTGTAGTAAGTCTTCACGAGTAAACGGTTTTGTAGGGTCACTTAACAAATACGCTTGATTTGGGTCCATTCCTACTGGCATGAAACCTTCTGTTTGTATTCTACCTTCATTTTTACTTGCTCTAAACTCCGGTTTTTCTGTTGAGGCTATCAATACATTTGGTCTTGGACTTGATGGCATATCCGTGTATTGCGAAAGTGGGGCAAGAGCGGCTAAATGAGGTCTGTAAACAAAACCACCACCTTCTCTTACTAAACTTTCATCGTATATGTTACCACCAGCGATACCCGGAACTATACTTTTTGCACCTGTAATATCGGGGTCTGTTAAGTCTCTTTCAAACTCTATATTACCGCTTCTTAATGGTATTTGTTCAATATTTCGAGCGTCTTCAAGTGACATGGCTCGCATTGATTGTATGCCGTGTTTAGGGTCACGCAATTGTTCTATAGTGTCAAAATCTCGACTCCAATGCGGAGGTAATTTTTTCAACAACTGCATGGCGAGGTCCATTGGTTCGCCTTTGTACATATCAGCCGAATGCATGATGCCATACTGGTCTGCACACGGCTCACATAAATGGTGTGTGTAATTTATACTACCCAGTGGATTACGGAATTGCGCCCCTGCTACTACTGGTGAGTTACCACAAAGGGTACATGCACCCGGTTTTCCTGCATAATTACCCTGCATAAGCCGGGTCATGGTAGGAGGTTCATCACGAGAACCGTAAGCGGTTTTAAGCAACCGCATAGTAATATCCATTGGTTCACTACGGTAAAAAGTACCCGATGGGTCTATTTGGCCTAAATTATCATCCATCAACATTCTTTGTTCGGGGGAAATTAAACCCATTTCTTCTTGTCGGTCTAAATCTCTTACACGGTAGCCTTCACCCTGTTCCCATTGTCTAAATGGTTGTAAATATGAACCCATGTAACCCGAAGTAGTAAGGTTTGGATTATCAGCATTGTGAATATTTTCTATATCCAGCATTTCTTGATTATACAACGCAGGTGGTATTTCAGCCTCCATAAGTACTCTCATGGCTTCTTCTATTTTATCTGCTCTTGCTCTACCCGATAATCTACCGTGATGTGTAGGTAATAATGCTCGACCTGCTTCTCTAATGTCATCGTGTCGTAAAGGGTTTGTATTTAGTTGCACAACATCCTCGTCGTTTAAATCGCCATAAATGACACCTTCTTCTTGAATATTTTTTCCGTATCGTTGCGGCATTCTACCTTTAAAACCAAATAAGTTTAAAGGTAATCCTGTTTTTAAGTTCATAGGAAGGTCGGGTGCTGTACTACCGCCTATTGTACGAGGATTTGGATTAAAAGAATAAGCATGAGCAGGGAATACAAACTGCCCGCTAAGTGAATTACCTGCTAAATCAGTTAAAGGTAAATATTCATGGTCCCTCAAGTATCTTGTTTCATCTGCAAAAGTCCTATTTTCTAAGTTGTTTAACGCTCTACCAAGAGTTGGTAATCGGTGTCTTTCATTTTGTAGTCTTAATGAGTGAAACGGGCTTTCACGAAACAATGAATCATCAAGGTACTGCTCACGGTCCCTTCTTAACGGTCGAGCGTCATAAACTGCCTTTAGAACATGATTAGGTTTACGCACAGCAACCTTTCTCACACTCTCACCAATCGGTGGTAATAAGCGATAGCATTTAGAGTCCTCGCTTCATGCGCTAAACATGGTGAGGCCAATTGCTGTTCGGAAAGCCGTACAAGCCGCACCCTTCGTTGCCGCCGCCGCCGCACCGGTATTAGGCGGAACTGGAACTGTTGCCGCTGGTGCAACAGGGGTTACTGGTGCGGCTACTACAGCGGCAGGTACTACCGCCGCTACTGGCTTAGGTAGCAAACTCCTGCAAGGTGCAAAAAAAATTGGCGTTACCGACCCTAAAAAAACAGTCGGAGATATGGCTCAACAAGCATCAGCCCAACACACTCAAAATCAACAACAAATGAAACAAAATAACCTTGAAGCCGCACAAAATGTAGCCGATAAAGCCAAAGAAGCGGCGGCTGTTACAAAGGCTTGGAAATTAGCAGGTAGATTTTCAGCACCGGAATATGATAATTTTGTTAAAAAATTGATAGAGTCTGCAAAAAAAGTAAACGGTAAACCAACTGAACATTGGGATGAAAGAATGGGTAGGAATAAAAATAAATTGGATGAAGCCCGATATATAGATAATCAACTCTTTGAGCATAAAGGTGAAAAACACGCTATTACACCGTTTCAATTATCTCACGCCGCAATAGACCATCTAAAAGAAAAAGGTTTACTTGATAATCATAAAGAAAATGATAAAGTCTCGCTTACTAATTTTCTTTATACAGATAAACCACACCCAAGACCTAATCAAATGACAAATAATGAAGCAAAGCGTCTTTCTGCCGTAATGCAACCCGGTAATTTATCTCATAAAGGAATAACTCTTCATGCAGACCCAGTAGATAAAGAAGGTAAAACACACAATTTTGATTTACTTAATCATGCTGATATTGGAGAAGTAAGTAATCCAATGAATGTACGCCCTGTTCAAGTACGAAGTAGAGGTATTGTAGGTGAACATTTGCCAAGCAAAAGAGCCTTTGCCTCCGAAGACGAACTTGTTGATAGTTTTTCATCAAAATATGAAAATGAATTAGCAGATAAGTTTGAAAATGAAGACTTACTCCAACAAGGAGTAGATTATAGAGCGCAAAAAGAGTACGAGAAAAAACAAAAACAAGAAGAGGCGGCTCGACAAAAAGAACAGGCTCGACAAGAAGAAGAGGCTAAACGACAAGAATTAGCAAATCAACCGGTTCAAGTTACACCAGCAGGACCGGGAATGTATTTTGTAAACGGTCAATTAGTAAGTGAAGATGATGCAAGAGCCAGCGGTTACATAAAAAGTCAACCAATGGACTTAGCGTGGCAAATGTTGTTTAAGGCAGGTGTAGAAGTCCACCACCAAGAGCCACTACCCGAAGAGTTTACTCAAGACATTAACCTACTTGACCGCAATCACCAAATGAATCCTACCGAAAATGGTACAATGATTAACAATATTAGCCCACATATGCTTCGCACCATCGAATTGATGGCTCAAAATTACAAGGATGATGAAAATATTGAACCGAAACCCTTTGTAATGCCCACTTTGAGGTATTGAGGGGTTAAAATGAATTGGAGATATTGGGCAGACGCTACAATCGCACTTCTTTTAATACCTATTTTAATTGTAGTAATACCGGTAGTTTGGCTTCTTTTTCTGCCAATAAAAGTCTTGTCGCAATGACTGACGCTACCTGTAAGTCGTCTTCAACAAGCCCACAGTCAAATCCCCATGCGTTGAGATGGCGCACCAGTGTTTCAGTGGATAAATTACTGCCACTATTTTCCGTAAAAGGGCAACCACCAAGCCCACCAATGCTTGAATCAAACTCTTTTATTCCGCTTATTAGTCCCATTTTGACTAAAGACAGTGCTTTTTCTTCGTTTCCTTTGTGATGTAAGTGTAATGCTGGTTTTAATCCCTTCATAATAGCCATTTCAGCCCATAATGCTACTTCGTTACGACTACCAGTGCCAATTGTATCAGCAAATACTACCGTATCGCCAAACATTTTTGCATCGTTTAAACAATTTTTCATCACCATAGGTGCTACATCACCACTGTAAGGGCTACCAAAAGCCATACTAATGTACACACGAACATTTTCTTTAGGTATTTTCATAAAAGTTTTGTACATTAACACTATTTCACTGCGAGTTTTACCCATATTGTTCATGTTAAAAGTCTCGCAAGGTGAAAAAACAATGTTAATTTTTTCTGCACCAACTGACATTGCCCTGTCGTAGCCACGCTTGTTCATGACAAGCACTGAACCTTGTTGGTAAACATCCTCGGCATCTGCCATTTGCGGTACTAATCGAGGATGAGCAAACGATGTTTCTTCGATATTTTTTAATCCAGCGTTGTATAACGCATTGATAAGTTGTATTTTGGTTTCAGTGCTGACGGGTTGTTCTAAACCTTGTAATCCGTCACGAGGGCCAACCTCGTAAACGGACACTTTCATTCAATACCCCTCCGCATACCTTCGTAACACGCTTTATGAAAAGCCTCTTCGTCTTCAATAAAAATTACAGTATCATTAGGGTCGGGTGTAGTCAGCAACCACACGCAAATAAATCCGAAAAAAAATGCTACAATAAACAAAAGAAACAAGTTCATGTGCCGAGACAGTGCAGTGTAAAAGTTAAACCTTTCGCTAATCCAGTGGATAACCACGGCTATCTACGCCCAATCGTTGCTCAATCGGATAGTTGGTATTTGGTTCGGGTTGAGGTTGTTCTTCTCCGGCCATAAATTGTTTAAAATGTTCCTGTGCGCTTAATTTTTCTTCTTGTTCACCACGAAGTTCAGCCGCATTTCTATCCCACTCTTGTATCATAGGTGTGGCTCTTTCGGGTGTAGAAACCATATCATGATACATATTATCTATGTGATGTGAAAGAGGCATCATTACCCTACTCCATAAATCGTAATCCCTACCGTCTGCAAAAAAAATGTTGATTATCTAATTGCTGTTGTATTTTTTCTTCGGGAATACCTCTTGCTCTAAGTGCCGCCGCATGTAATTTATCAAGCATTTCGTAGCCCATTTCACCTTTTGCGCCATCATCATATCCACCCAACATTAGATTTAATGAATGTGCGGCATTATGATGCCAGTCTTCTGTACCTTTTAGCAAAGTCCAAGCCTTTTGAAACGGTTGCATGTTATCACTGCCCACCAATAAACGGCGAAGAACTTCTTGCGGCTCTACCCTGCATACGAGGGGTGGCTCGTGGTTCATCTATTTGCCCACGCTTGGTTTTACGAGGTGTTTCTCTTATGTTTGTTGAAGCAATGTTATGCGCTTCGGGGTGAGGGTCGGATATTCCATCCTTTGGTGGTTTACCTACAAATGGTGCTAATTTAGCATCCATCTCTTCATTATGCGGGTCATCGGCATCACTATAATCGGTTTGCGGTGACATTGCGGCTCGTCGGCCAGCAGTATCAGCAAACTCCGCCAATTGGTCTTGCACTCTACCTGCAAGTGGCTTAGGGAATGGGTTAAACGGTTTTATGTTTTGATTTATTCTATCAATTAACTGTTGTCGTTGAGCAGGTGACGCATCGTCATTTAATTCTAAATCCATCCTCGCATCATCTACATCATCCATGCCAAATCCACCCATTTGTTCCATGTTCGATTGCCTACCTCTTGGGATTTCACCAGTGCTACCAGCCCGACCAATGTTTGCCGGAGGTGTACCGCCCATTGTGCGACTCATTGGGGGAACACCCATTGCTTCCATTTCATCGGCTTCGGGCTGTTGCGCTCTACGAGCAAGAGTCGCTCGGTCAAGTGCGCCTTGTTCGCCTTGATAATACGCTTCTTCATTTTGATGGTCTTGAGCAATATTGAGTTGGTCCCGCATTTGACGCTCATTGAACGCATGGTCGTCTAAAAATCCCATAGCGTCATCCATGCTGTTAATTCGTGGATTTTGAGTACCTTCTGTTTCAATTACATTTAATGCGTGTCTTTGTTTACTTGCGGCATCAACACGAGCATCAATCAAATCCTGTGGACTCATATCCCTTTCATATGGGCCAATATCTTGTCTTACAGGTTTGGGGAGGTTAAGTTCATGGCCTCTTTGCTTCAAAAGCATCCAAGCGGCTTCAAAAGCAACGGACATATGTAGCGTGAAGCGGATGAGATATTTAACGCTTAAGTAAAAGTTCGTGGTGCATAACCAGCGTGTATGACATTAAAATAAAGGTGATAATACTAAAGGTCAAACCCGCCCAGTCCACCTTGTCCATTTTACCTTCTACCGTAGGTCACACCACCCGGCGTTGGAATGTAGGTGTATTGGTCTAAAGTTTGTTGTTGTGCGGGTTTTTGTCCATGTTGTTGTTGTTGTATTTCGGCTAATTCTTGCCAGTAGGGTTTAGGTGGTTCAATGGGTGTTTGATACACAGGCAACGCACCAGTATCGTATTGCAAATCTCCAAACCCACGAGGTGTTTCTTTAGGCGGCTTTGCGGTGTATGTAACAGAATCATTGCGCCTAAATGGGGTAAAACGATTAGCAACGAAGTTTTCATTACCATCTATATCGTTTATTCTTTTTGTTGCATTTATAGGATTAAATTGCTCGTGAAACGGTTGCGAGTTTCTGTTTCTCGCATACGATGTTAAATTACCAGCGTCATTGATGATACCTCGTAACGCTCTACCGTACAAGCCCTGTCGTTGAGCGTCATCTGCTATTTTACCTTCGTCAAGCGATGTCCAATTATTTTGCGGGTCATCTCGTTCTGCGGTTGTAGTGCTTACTAAACCTACATCTCTTGGGCCTACTTTGACTCCGTAACTCCCTCTTTGATGTTCAAGACGAGGGATGTGTTGATTTAACTGTTGTTTAAATCGGTCTTTAGCATCGAGTAATTTTCGATGCCGCTGTTCCGCTTTCATTTCTTCTGTTATATAATCGTGAAAAACTTCGGGTTTTAAAAAGCCTCTATTTACACCATCCCTTAGATGTTTTGGTTGTTCGGGAAGACGAATTGGATTTTTGGCATCCTTTCGTTTATACCACATTCGTTCACCTATACCCGGTACACCCGAATACGATTGTACGCCATCAAGCGATGGAGTATTCAACTGTGATTGAAAAGTTGGTGCTTTTAACAAAGCCCATGCTGAATCAAATGGGCTTGTCATTTTAATCACTCATAATTCGTGTCAATTTGTTCTAAGGTTATACTTCTCGCTTGTTCGGGTGTAAGAGGTTTAAAACCGGGAGGTGGTTTGGGTTCATATTCAACATATTCTGCTGGTGGTGGTCCCCATTTTCGACTTAAACCTTCGCTATCATAATAAGTTCCTCTCATTCCGTCTATTTGGTCTTCTGCCTTCCACCACTCTTCACTATCTTCTTCATGCTGGCTTTGATAGTGCTTTATCCACTCTATAGCGTCTTGTCGAGTAATACCTTTTAACAACGCCCATGCTAAATCGAATGGGTTTGCCATAGCACTGCTATGGACTCCTTGTATAAAAAATGTTCAAAATATTTTTTTTACTAAAATGCCGTGTGCGGTTAAAAGAAGTGCTATGGGGAGTGCTATGGGTATTTCTCCTTCTAAGGGGGGTGCTATGGGGTCGTGCTATGGCCGCCGTATAGCGTTCTATAGACCGC
>Ga0208793_1000047_pt1 | contig 77541 bp, 91 predicted proteins | sample 17_taG_FD_184092 | JGI IMG/M metagenome (GOLD analysis project Ga0208793, IMG submission 184092) | Marine viral communities from the Subarctic Pacific Ocean - 17_ETSP_OMZ_AT15314 metaG (SPAdes) (version 2) | ecosystem: Environmental > Aquatic > Marine > Oceanic | place: Pacific Ocean | collected... | reverse complement strand
TGTAGCTAGTGTGTGCAAACTGTGTGTGCCAAGAGGTTCAATTTCTGCTTCCGATTTTTCTGCGAAACTACTTCGTAGCTGTGCGTGATCTGCGTTACCGCTTCGCGGCTTTGTTCTTATGTACATGGTGCCTATATGTGTATTAAATAGGTGTTTAACAGGTGAAGTTCGCTTAGGCAGTACAATGTATAGCTTTTTGCCTTAAGTGCAATTTAAGAGCCATATAGGCGTGTTTTTCATGCACGACAGACTATTTAAATGGTGGGTGAATTAAACGGTGGCTTTTTAAAATTTCACGCTATATGTAATAGCAAAGTTACGTCCTGCCTGTGCATAGCCGTCTGGTTGTTGGTATGATTCATCTGTGATATTGCGTATGCTTGCACTTATGCTTTGGGTGGTGTTAAAGTATACTGTGTGATGTAGATCAAACGTATGCACACCTGGCATTGTCTTGGCAAGGTATGTGCTTGCATCTAGATCCCGGTGAGCACCTGTGTAGGTGTGTGCTAGTGTTGTACTAGCTGTGTCCACAGTCTTTGATAGGCTGTTGTTTATACGCCAACGAGGTCTACGCAGTAGTTGCGTGTGCGAACTGTCTTGTGCTACACTCCAATGAGCGCCTATAGTGTGATGCCACTGGTGTGAGAGATCCTGTGCATACTCCAGTTCAACACCCTTGCGTGTGCTTGTTCCACGAGTGTTTGTGTATGTGCTATTGCCGTATGTTATTGCATTGTCTATCCAAGTTGTGTAGTATACAACATCTAATGTACCCAGTGTGAAGCCAACATCAACTGTAGATCCACGTTCTACTTCAAGTTGTGTGTTGCCGGTGTATCCATAGTTGTCTGCACCATAGCGTTCATACAGTGTAGGTGTACGCACACTGTTGCTCCAGTTGGTACGCAGTTGTAGATCACTGGTCACACTGTAACTTGATCCTATACGTGCAGTTGTATAGTCATCATAGTCTTCTAGTGTGTCCTGTCTAACACCTGTGCTTATGATCCAATCTTCTGTTGCAATCCAATTGGTGTTTACAAATACTGCTGTGTTGTATTCCCATGCATCTACACTGCTGGCGTATGAGCCTGTGTTGTTGAAGTCTGCACTCACATGTGAATATTCTATGCCAGGTACTATATCAACACCATTGCCTGTGATTGTATACGTACCCAATAGGGTGTGTCTTTTGCTATCGTAAGTGTCTGTCTCTGAACCGTTTGTGTATGTTCTGTCATATGCACTGTATCCATATGCTAGGCTTGAGTTGCCCTGTGTGTAGTGTACGCTGTGTATGTGTGAGCCTACTGTTGCTGTGTAGTCTGGGTCGTCCACAGTTGTGTCTAGGTCACTGTTGTTGTTGGTTACTGTGTGACTGGTCTTTAGTTTGCCTGATTCAGTAAGAGTGTTGGTAGTAACATTAATGCTACGTGCATCATAGCCATCTGACTCTGCACCGTTGGGTACAACACTGATACCATCTGATTGGGTACCATCTATGCTTATGCTGACCACAGTATTGTCTACAGTTGTAAAAGTTTTTGCTCTAACGCTACGTGTGTCGTTTGATGCTATGCCAAAGTCTATACTACTTTCATATACATCACCTGTAATAAAGTTTACTACACCACCTATTGAGTTAGGACCTACCATTGCACCACTTGGGTTCTTGACTATTTCTATTGCTGTAATAGTACCCATGAAGTTGTTACCAAAGTCATGTAGTCCGTTGGTTGTACTAGCATCACCTATTGGTAGTCCGTTCATAGTTACCAGTGTGTGATTGCTGTCGCCACCACGCATAAACAAACTAACATTCTGTCCTGTTGGTCCGCTTTGTACTAGATTGAGTCCTGTAACTGTGTTTACTGCTTGCACAAAGTCTGTACTATTGGTATGACTAATAGTGTATGAGTCAACGTAGTCATATGTTGTTGTAGCAGTAGTAGCATCTGTTGCACTACGTATCATATAGATTGTTAATTCAAGTGTTGCCTTTGCAGGCGTTGCCATTAATAAGAATAATAGCGATAGTAATATTTTATACATAAGTCTCCTATTAGTACACATATCAACGTACTAACTAATAGATTAAAATCAAAGGGAATAGCTTGGATATATGTTTGTAGTAGATCGCCGCCATATGAATACCATACTGCCCAGTTCACCACTATGTGCCACAAAAACACTCCTGTGAATGTAGCTGTGATTGGTTTAAAGTATTTGCCAAACAAACAAAACAGTATTGTACAAGCATATACAGGAAGCATCAGTGAATGGAAACCAATAAAAAAATCCTTTGTCAACATCAGTAACAAAGGAATTAATAATTGCAAGTACCTATTATCCGTGACCTGTGGCAATAGTATTGCTACAGCGAATATTGGTGTTATGTTCATTTTATATATATTATACTATTTTGCTTTGTTTGTCAACCTATTTTGGAATAGTATTGCCAGGTGCTCGTGCCATTTCAATTAACTCTGGCAACAATCCTGGGTGTGTGAGTTTGTCTTTGTGTGTGAGCATACCACGATCAAATCCTGATTCAAGATCCAAAGGCTTACCTTCATCTAGACTGGTCACTAGTTTACGTGCAAACACTCCATGATTTGCTAGTGTCATGTGATTGGCTCTAGTATCAATTGATTGATTGTACCACAGTCTCATTTCTTGTTCATTTGCAAACTCACCATCGCACACACTAAAGGTCATGTTGCCATACACAGGTATAAGGTCAGTAAAGCTCATGTTTGAAATAAAACTTGGAATTACTATTAGTCTCAGTTCGCCTTCGATGGTCTGTACACGTATGCTGTCAATCATATGTTCCATACGCAGTTGATCAACGTCATCACGCTGTAGGTGTAACCAGTAGTCCATGATAGCACGATACTTTTCTGGCTCTGCTCGTTCTAGTTCTTTGGCATCTTGTGTGTCAGTAATACTAGCAAGGTTTGAGAGATAGGGTCTATCTTCAAAGAACCATTGACGAGAGTTTTCTGTAGTAAAGAACACAACAATGTCTCCGGGCTTTTGTTCGTCGTTACGCAACTGCATAGCACTCCATTCATTTGATGAACCAGCACATGCTTGGTTAACAACTCTATCTACATCTAGCATAACAGCCGCTTGTCTTTGCCAACCCCAATCAACCTTCCAGTCAACTGCGAAACTGTCTCCGTATATCCATAGTGTTCTACCTGTTTGTTTTCTATCCAAAATCTATCTCCGCTGACACAGTGTCCATGCCTTGTTCTTTACACTTGGCAATCCATTCACCTGTGTCTGATATAATACCGCTTGGTGCTTGTGTGTGTTGTACTACTACGCCGTTCATGTCTGTACATGCTGAACTTACCACAACGTGCATGTTATAGCTCTTGGCCATAATACGTAGCATACTTTCGTGGAAGTTGTAGACTACTTCATCTCTTACATCCATTGTACAGTTAGCACTCACAAACACAATACTACAGCCCATCTCTCTCAGTGTACGCCAATAGTATGGGTTACCGTTTGGACTTGCTAGAGGGTATGCCCAAGCATCGTTACATATAAGAGCTCCTGCTCGAACATTGGGTGCTAGGTCATATGTTTCTAGTTTAACTCCAGGTACATAAAAATGATACTCGCCCATAAAGTCTGGGCCATGTGTTAGCAACTGCTTGGCATAGTATCTTTGAAAGTTACCCTCTTTGTAAAAACGTATTTCGTTATAGGGTAGTTTGTCTTGTTCTATATGTCCTGTACCCAGTGCTAGGTTACGTCTATTCTCTTTCAAATAGTTTTCTAGTTTGAGTATATAGTCGTTGTATTCATCTTTTGTTTCTTGTGTACAGTTGTGTACAGGGCCTTCGCAATATCCACTGAGGCTACCTTCAGGTGTTAGCAACCAATCTGAATCTTTGGTACTCTCTAGTACATCATGTATGCACTCGTAGTTTTCTTTTACTTGTTTGAATACAGGTTGTTGGCTTGCTGTAAATATCATTTGAACTTCTTCTTTTTGTGAAACATTCTAGCATAAGCATTGCCTAACCAAAACTTTAGTCCTGTGTCTCTGTTGTCAGCACTTGGGTCATATTCAACTTGCATATCCCAGTCTTCACGTTTGAAAGGTATTACTTGTACTAGTGGGGCTCCTGGTTCAATCAGCACACGGTCTTTGTGTACTTGTCCAGGCCAGTTGTTCCAAGGTACGTCAATTACATCTGTATCAACAATAGCAGGAAACACAGTAAAACGATCTTCCATATTATAAAACGGTTGCATGATAAGACATGAATAACCCGGGGGTGTTTCTATACGCCATGGTACACTAAAGGTTACATAGTCTTGCTTCTCACCTTTGTGTGCTACAGGACATTGTGAATAGTCATGTCCTTCTTGTGGGTCTTGTCTTTCCCATGCCATTGGATACCTACGCATAAACTTTTTAACGTCAGGGTGTCCTTCTTTGTCAGCACGTACTATCTCTTGTTCAACAGGGTTATAAATCATATAGCCTGCTGTGATTAGATCATACACAGGCATACACTTTTTAATAGTGGGCCAACTGTTGTGAGCTTCACCTAACCAACCCCCTAGGTTATTATACCAATCGGGTCTTGCCTTACTCATAGGAGTAGGTGGAAAGTATTTCTCTACGTGTGGGTCACCTGTGATAAATTTAATCTTCATAATTTTGCTTGTTCATTAACCCATACGTGTGCAGAGTAACCTTTGCCGTTGGTGTCGCCACCTTGGTTATCTAATTCAACACCATCATATTCCATACCATCAACAATGTCTTCGCCATTTGGGTATTCATTAATATAAACCTTTAGTTTCTTAAGATCAAAGTCGCCTACAGTTTCAATAATAGCATCAAAGAATGTACCTTTTTCTGCTGAGTACATCTGCAATACATGCTTGCCCATGTTATCCCATTCATAACCTTCACCGCCACTGGTTAGTTCTAATTCATAATTAGAGTCTTCTTCGAGCTTGTTAATTACATCACATAGATCGTCATTTTCAAATTCAACATCTCGTATGTGCTTACTCATATATTCATCGCTATCAACTTCTTCAACATTGATACGTGCATTAGTATACTCTACACCGTTTTGGTGACAGAACTCTTTTTCAGCTTCGTACCAAGGTGTTTTCCATGTATCTTCTGGATCACTCATATCACGCAAAAAATCTGCTTCTTTAGGAACCTCTGTTAGGTCACTGTACTCTGCATCAGCTTCTTCTTCATTAACTAGGTATGATACAAGGTCGCTGTCACCGTGTTCTTCTGTATGTGTGTTCCAAAATTCATATGCTTCTTTACTTAGATTTAAGTATGCTGACTCGCCACCATATCCCCAAAGAGTTAATCGATAAAAGCGTGGGCCTTTAAGTGTTTCTACTAATTCAGTTTTTTCTTCAGTTGTAGCCATGCTATTCTCCTATTCATCACTGCCAAGATTATTAATGAAAGACCTAAGTTTAGTTGAATCAACTTCTGCTTTGGTTTTCTTTACTGTTTCGCCATCACTTGGATCTGCATTTGGATCTTGTGTGTTCTGACGTTTTAAATTACTTACAATACTATTTGTATTCTGCCCACCACTTGTATACCCGCTTGTGTTATTACCCATGTCATCATCTTCGTCACAATCGCTAATACGCAATGTGTCTAAGTCAAACTCTAAATCGATCTTTTGTCCTACACCACCACTGTTACGTGTCTTCATTAACTGTAGTTGATAGCGTCCACGTTCACGCATTGCTCTACTTGTAAAGATACCAAACACATTGTCTGCTGTTTGAATCTTACTAAGTCCACCTGATATGTGCGAGTGATCAAATTCAATCTCTTCCACAGCACCACGATTCAACTGTGCCGCTGTAACAAACACTGTGTTCAATTCCATTGCTAGGTTACGTAGTTCTTCACTTACATACTTGTCTTTGATAAACAAGTTCTCTGCACTTACCTTTGTGCTTGCTGGCATCAACAAGTCCAAGTAGTCAATCAACAGTACGTCTACTCTAGTGCCTGTTTTAATTTCATATTCTTTAATGTAACTACGTACATCATTTGCTGTCTTGCCACTAGGCATATACTTGACTTGAAACTTACCTGACTTCTTACCAATCATCTTAACTTTCATTTCAACATCATCAATGTTTTTAAATACATCACGACTTGGAATGCCTGTTACCATACTATCAACACGCATACTAACTAATGCTTCACTAAGTTCTAATGTTAAGTAAATTACATTAAGTCCTTTCTCAGCCATGTTAACACCAATGTTAGCAAGGAACAAACTCTTACCTGCACCCGAACCACCTGCAAAAATGTTTAGCTCTCCTCTATTGAATCCACCAAACAGTTTCTTATCAATAGCGTTCCAACCTGTGCTTACTTGTCCATTACTACTCTTAATGCCTTCTAGTCTTGCTCTAGGATCAGCAAAGTAGTTTGTACCTAAGTCTTTTTGTAAACCAATCTGCACAGCCTTCTTTACTATATCTTCACACTGTCCATACTCGCCCTTTTCAAGTAAGTCAGCACTCTTTAGGATTGCCGCTTCTAGTGCTTTGTGCTTACTAAACGTTTCAAACTCTGCAAGTAACCAATCATAATGAGCTTCATTTAACTCGCCTGTATGCTTTAATACATTAGGCCCTTGTAGTTCAGCCGCCGCATTAATCATATCAAGTGTAGGCAATGTATTAAATTCTGTAACGTAGTTACTTAGAAACTCTGCCGCTGGCTTTAGTCTTCTATCAAAACTACCTGGATCAAACACAGCCTGACAACGTACAAAACTTTCTGCGTCTTGTAGCATCATCTCTAGATATACTTTTTGTATATCATACCCGTAGTCTGTATTCTGTCTAGTGTCGCTCATAAATTACCTTTTCTAAGTCCTTTAATATTTCTGTATAATCTAACACAGCCTTTAGTTTTTCCTCTTGCGTTGTATCACCGTTTACAACGTCCATCATCTTTGGAAACTCTTCTGTGAGTTTCTTGTTTATTATAGCTTCTGATGCCATTGGTTGTCAAGCTCTATTTTGGTTTTTGTTTTAGCTAATACAGCACCTATACAAGATCCAGGGTCTCCTGGGTTTTGTGGTACATGAACATTGTTCCACTTAGGCCTAATTAAGTCAACAGCATTTTTATTTAATGCTCCGCCTCCTGCTAATGCTAGGTTCTTACTACCTGTTTTATTCTTTGCCCATTGTGTAACGTGTTTAACTGCAAGTTCAAATACTCTTTGTGTTGCGGCCGCTAAGTCGTTTAGTTGTTGTTCGGATTGAATATCTTCAGCCCACCACATACAACCTCTATGAAAGTTTTCTCTACATTTGATGTAAGGCTCAGTTGCACATACTTCTAATAGCTCGTTCATAATACGCTTACTGTATATTTTATAGTTTCCTTTACTAGCCATTTGACTAACTAGGTATTCATCACGATTAGGTACAAGTCCAAGACGTTGTGTCATTGCACTATAAAACAATCCTAAACTATGCGGATATCCTTGCGAGTGTATCTTCTTTAGTTTGTTGTCCTTACCGTGCCATACTGTTAGTGTTTCAAATTCTCCAATACTATCTAAACACACTACTGCACAATCATCATGTGGTTGTGTATAATAAGCATATGCCGCATGTGACTCGTGGTGTTGTGTGTATTCTATCTTACAAGATATATTCCATTCACTTAGATATTTACGTATGTTATTTTCTTTGTGTAGCCAGCCTTGTCCTGCTCTCCATTGACGTAGTGTCTTAAGAAAAGGACGTTCATACCAAATGACTTTATCTGGACGAGGTAGTCCTTGTGTAACAGTAACGTGTTGTAACATTTCCCAATTAAAATCGGGATCATTAGGTACTCCACTAAAGTCTTTTGATAGTCCTGCCCACAGTAAGTTTGTTCCCACACGACTAGAAATTCCTAGAAGCTTTGTTTCAAAAACTGCTAAACTAGCATCGTGGCTGTTACCAACCATACCCCAAGTAATCATACTATTTGTAAATAAAAGGATCGCGCCTTTTAAGTTCCTCTATCTTCTTTTTCAATGCCTTCTTACGTTTGTAATCAGCAATTAATCTTTTAATCCACTTAACCATTTTTTACTCCGTAGTCTAATTTTAAGTTCGTTAGACTCTGCGTTATTAACAATACTATACAATGTATACAGTCTACCATACTTTGCAACAGCATCACCAATGTCGTTAATGTCATCAGTCCACTCTGGTAAACTAACTGACCAGCCAAGCTCTATTGCTTGATCTATTAACTTAGCACCTGCTTGATCTCTATCTGGTACTACAATAATTTGTTTGCCTACTTTATTAATTAGCATAGCTTGTTGGTCCTTTACTTCTGATCCGAGAAGTGCTGTACCATCAATATGTATAGCATCCATAGGACCTTCACACACTATGCAAAATACTTTATTATATCCTTGTTCATCTAATCCATATACAAAGCCAGGCTGTTGCTCACTCATATATTTAGGTTGCTTGTCTGCTGTAACAGTTCTAGCAGTCCAACCTACAATACGTTTCTCATAATAAAAAGGAATAATTAGTCTATCACGATATCCTAAACTAGGTGACCAATAGTAGTCCGTATCATCTAAGTTAAGTCCTCGTGCTGACATGTATTCAAGTATTGCTAAACTATACTTGTTGAATTCTGTTATGTCTGCAATCTTAATTGCATCATCTGGTAATGGTACTGTTTTAAATGTAGGCAATTCTACTAATTGTTGTGTTGGCTTAAGGCCTTCATTCTCTTGCATAACAGTAAGTGCAAGTTTGTTAATAGTATCATCAGGTGCGTTAAGCCATGCTAGTAGTCTACGCATCTTGCCACTAAGGTTACGTCCTGGTTGCCAACTACATTTGAATCCACAGTTAAAGCAGTGATAACTTACACCGTCATCACCATTAGATATTAATCCACCACGCTGTCTTTTATCTGCACTATCTCCATTGTGTATACAACAGGGTGCATTAAACGAAGTCCAACCACTAGGGGTAGTCTTACGCTTCGGAGGCAAATATTGTGTTAATGTGTCAAAGACTATACTCATACTACATAGTATACTATCATTAGCCCACTATGTCAAGTATTATTTTACTAATTTGAACAAATTAATTTCTAACTAGGATCTTATCTATAGTTCCTGCATTGCCGGCATCATTTGCTTTTATAAACCTTATATTGCTAAAAACACCATTAAAGTTTACGTAATGCGGGGCACTTGGACTTGATAACGTTTCAGTTGAAATATCAAACCAGCTAGTGCTAGTATTATCACCTAGAGTTCCTTGTACTTTAATAGTACCTGCAAACCCAGTTGAGTATATTGCCGCTGTGTGTAATGCTTCATTGCTATTAATTTGTGGTTGGGCATCTACTACTTCACTGATGTTATCAACAAATGTTTGGACTAATTTTGAATCAATAGCACCTGGGAAAGCAGAGCCTATTAGTTCAATTGTTCCTGATGGTCCAAATTGTGTGTCAGCATATGTTAGTGTGTTAGTACTGTCAGAAACTTTATTAAGGTATACAACATAACTCATATACTGTCCGTCAACATTTAACGTGTCTCCGTCTGCTATGTTTATTGTAAACTGCCCTTTGTAGTTTGGGGTACTAGTTTCCTTAATAGTTCCTGTGTAACGCTTGAGCATTACTTTATCTTCTGTAAACACTTCTACATACGGTGTGTATGTATTGAGTATTGATACAGGCTTATGATCACTGTTTTTAATTGTAAAGGTGATAACATTGTCTATCCCTTTAGTAACTTTTATATTGTTCTGGTACACTTTCCTATACTCCACGTTGCCGGTAAAGCCATCTGTGACTACCACCGATTGATTAGTTGCTAAATATCTTGTAACTAGTTGCATAATTAATTTCCTAACACTAGTTGTATTTATTGGATTATGTTGAGAAAAGATATAGAAGAAAAATTTCCGTTTTTAAGCGTTGTTACGTATGGTGGCAACGAATACATCGGAATCATTAACAATCAAGATGCTTTTATAACGAGCATGTACATCTACACCAATTTACGTTCTGACGCTGACAGATCTAAGTTTGTTGAACTTGGAGAAGTTTGGTGGTGGGAATCAAATAGAATGATTCCTATTAACATATTTTTAAACAAAGATATGGAGCAGTTCAAGTATATTATGATGACTATGAATAGCAAAGATGTTAAAGTATCATTAGGGCCTACAGTTAATCTTAACAAGTTATCTGTAAAACGAGTGAAACGTAAAAGCGTCCAGTTACTTAAGAAGCCCTCTAAGTAATACTATTCTTATATTGTAGATAGTGAAAGTAATCAATTACTAGTAATTGTAAGAAGAAACCTAACGGCGATAGTATCGTTCCGAATAAAAAGAATGGTAGTACTATAGTCCAGAAAGCAATACGTCCTACATACGATCCAACTAACTCTCTAGGCCATGCCCACTGTAACCAAGGTCCTGGATCTTGTTTAGGTTTCTTTCGCCTAAAGTCTTGTACTTCCCAATCCATATTACACCTCTTCGCATATTAAGTTCATGTGTACTATTACGCTCATTGCGTAAGCAAAGGCATGTGCCTTCTTAAAGAAGTAATCACCGTTGGTCGGCTTTATCCAAACTTCTTTTAATATTTCTTCCCAACTTTGATTTGCTAAATGCCTCTTGGCAGGCCTTATAATCGCAAGGGTGACAGCCAATTGTTCTACCGATGTGGGCTTCAATTGTTTCAACAGTTTGTCGTGTCCTGAGAGATGAAAAACTTTGTCTACGAAGTCTTTGTGCTCCAAAAGTTGCCATAGTGGTGTCCTTTCCATTAGTTCTATTAGGTGTTGTTCATTCTTAACGTTTTGGTATATGCTTACATTAAGAAAGTCTAGTTTGAAGTAACCGCGTTCTTCTGCAGTCTTGTGTTCAATAGTACTTATGTTGTCGACAGGGTTGTGCGGAACTTCAGTTGCATACACACCTGTGTTATGTTTCTTACCACTATCTAGTTTTGCTACACGGTGTTGTATTTTATTTAAAACAACATCTCTATCAGCAAAGTCAATATCAATATCAGGCATTTAGATTGTCCAGCTCTTTAGTTGTTCTTTAGTAGGCTTCATAGGATCTACTTTTTCTATCTTGCCACCCTTTGCTAAAAACTTAGCCATACGTTCATCAAGTTGTTGTTGTAGTTCTTGTGGTGACGGAATCGTATAGTCTTTTTTATCTTTAGTATCTCTAATCATAGTTTCCTCCAACTGTTAGGTTGTCCTTCTTTAGGAGTTTGTCCAACGTACTCTTCTCCTGTTTCTTGATCAATTAGTTTCCACTTCATAGGTGCTTTTGTTTTTACTATAAGCTCAACTGGTTCATCAAGCTCATACACTGTAACTCCGTTCTTAAGTTTTCTTTGCTTCTGCATTTGCTACAGCTTCTCTCCATATCTTAGGTGAAACATGTTCGCTCATGCTCATACCATCTAAGTGATCCATTTCATGCATAAAGCAACGTGCTTGATATCCATACAATTCTTCTTCCCACGGTTTTCCATCTGCGTCTTTCCATTTAGCTTTAATACGTGCTGGACGGACAATGTTCAATGTAATATCTGGAAAACTTAAACAGCCTTCAAACATTCCAACTTCGGAATGTTCTGTTTCTGTAACTGCTTCATATGATGGATGTAATGCTAATACGTTTCTATCATAGTCGTTGTTTGCTTGATTATTTTGAAATACAAAACATCTTGCGTCCATTATACCTACTTGGTTTGCAGATAATCCAAGACCACGATGCTTTACCATTACTGCAATCATTGCCTCTTTAAGTTCTTTTGCATCATACTGTGGATTATCAAAATCCCATTCTTTAGTAACTGCTGTATCTAATCTTTCGTCCGGTGCAATAATAAGTTCTAGTTTCATATTATTAATCTCCTATTGTTTATCTTTGTAAAAGTAGTCAACTACAAATACTCTTTTGTTTTGCCTTACAGGATATGAGCCATGTAATACTGTGCTTTTAAATATTAGTACATCGCCTATATTAGGCTTGTAACATAAGTCATGTGTGTTACCTTCGCCGTCATATAAGTATGCAAAAGTTGCTCCGTGGAATGTCGATGAATCATCATCTGGCTCAGTTAAGTAACATACTGCACTAATCTTCTTTACCGTTTGATCACTGTGCCTATGTGCTTTCTGCCAACCGCCTTTGCGATACTCAACTGTCCACAATGCACATAACTCTGTTAACTCTATATTTAACCCAACTTCATCAATTTTAGACTGTAGAAATGGCTTATACTTCCATTCATTTAAAAATGCTTGTGGATGAATATTCCACTGCTTACCTCTATATGTACTTGTTTGATCACTTACATCTTCACGTGTTTCTGCCGGGAAAACTTTCTTATCCCAATGGTAGTCAAACTCTTCACTGTCTGCATAATGGGTTTCAATAATCCATTGATGTTCATTACCTAATAAATGTGTTTTCATAATTTACTTTCCCTAGCTACTTCTTTTACTACTTCAACATCACTTGATGCTCTTCTAAAGCGTAATGCCCAATGCTTAGGTTCTATTACTTCATATACAAATCCTAATTGTTCATCACTAAATTTGCTTAACATTTCTTTTCCGCTTGCACAATTTAGTATAAGCCAAGGACTAACTTTACCGTCCTTAATATCTCTAGTAACTCTATTCAAACTTGCATACCTAAAGTAATCATTCCAAGGTGCTTCGGCTTCAGTAGCCCAGTCCATCATAGTTTGTATTGATCTCTCAATAGCAGTTTCCATACTTTCTTTAAGTACTAGTTCTGTTGCATACTTTTCATACAATTCATCTCTACACCAATGATCAAGTTTTACTCTGCTTGTTACTACCCAGTCAATGTATTTTTCTGGATACAACGGACGTACATTGTTTACAAATGATCCAAACTTTACAAATGCATTATAGTAAGGACTTGCACAAAAGTCTTCATATGTTTTTTCTTTTTTAGTACCTGCACTTAATGTATAGAAACGTGTAAATGCATAATATCCTGTTTGGACACGCTTTTCATTTTTTTGTAACCTACGTCTTTTCTTTTCACACATATGAACTGCAAGAGTCTTCTCTCTTGTAAAAGAGGCTCCGCAGTATTCACACGTATAAGGTTTAGGTGTAGACATTTTTTTAAATAGCCCGTTCTTCTTTTCTTGAGCTAAAAACTCTATCATTCTTTATTGTCTCCTTCAATGAGATCTCCGTCCGTCAAACACACATACAAAATATAATTCTTCATACATACCTGCATGTACACGATGAAATACTCCGTCTTCAATTAGTACTACATCACCTGGTTGTACTTTGATCATTTCATCATCTAATTCCATTTTACCAGTACCTTCAATGAAGTAATATACTTCCTCTTGTCCTTCATGCTTATGTCCTGATGTTGCTTTTCTTGGTCGTAGGCGTGTGCTACTAATTACTAAATTTTTTAATGTTGTATTATCTTTAACAATATACCTTTCATCTTCTTTAGCAATCTCTCCACCAATGTCATTAATACTTACTTTCATAATTTTAAATCCTCAATGCCGTGATCTTTTGCCCATGCTTTTATTTCTTTCTTAGTAGATAATTGGGCCATTAGTTCTACTTCATCTTGTTTCATATTAGGATACATTTGCATTAGAAACTTAGTTGCTTTGCTATTATCACCTGTACCTTTTTTCTTGTGTCCAATCCATTCGTGGTATGCAATGCTTTTAGTGTTGCCACTTAAACACAGTAGTTGCCAAAGAAGTTTCTTGTGTTTCTGTAGTGTAAAGAAATGTTTGTTGTAATATTCATTTGTTTTGAATACTGCAAGTTCTTGACTTTCTCTATTACCTTTGACACTACTAACATATCTATTCAACAAGTAAAAACTAACTTGTTTGCGTTCTTCATCTGATAGTTCATCCCATACGGTTAATGCACCCATATCAACTGCGGCTAATATATCTTTAATTGGAAGTTTGTTCATAGTTTAATTATAGTACCTTTTAGTAATAAAGTCAAGCATTATTTTTGTGATTCCAAAGAAGAATATCTTCTTGTGTGTTTATCTCTACGCCTTTAAAATCTACTCTTGTGCAACCTATATCCCAGCCTGCTTTGAGCCAACGTAGTTGTTCTAATTTTTCTGTTTCTTCTTCTACTGTTACTTCTAGGTTTGGATATAAGTTTAATGCATCCGCCCTATAACCGTACACACCTAAGTGCCATTCACCATAACCCTGCATACCTCTACCAAACCAAAGAGCTTTGTCACCTGCACGTATCATTTTAACAGTGCTAGGTTTATTTTGTTCTTCCTTATCCATACCAGTAAACAAAGTTGTAATTGGATAATACTGTAGATAATCTGCTACGTCTTTTATCATATCAGGTCGTATGTCAGGCATATCGCCTTGCACGTTAATATACTGATCATAATTTAACTCACGTGCGGCTAATGCACATCTTTCTGTGCCGTTACTTGCTTCTCCTGTAAGAATAAAGTTAGGAGATATTTCTGCAATCTCTAAACTATCTGTTACAATGTAAGTGTCAAACTTAGTTGCATTACATATATCAAATACTCTTTTAATTAATGGTACGCCGTCTAGTTCGACTAACATCTTATCAGCTAATCGTGTACTCTTTAATCTAGCGGGTATTAGTATTGCTGTTTTCATCGAATCTTTCTCTTATCATATCTACAAACATTTTAACATTTTCTTCTGGTGTTTCTTTAGTTATACCATGTCCTAGTCCGCAGATCCAACCTGTACGGTCGATTGTTTGCATTGTGTTACAAAAATCTTCAATGTGTGCTCTACATTCTTCTTTTGGTAACAGTAAAAGTTTTTCGTCAAAATTGCCCTGAATAAATCCGTCTTTATATTTTTTAAATGTGTTAGTAATATCAACAGTACTATCAATACCTATACCTGCCCACCCCATTTTATATAGAGTAGGTAAGCATCTTGAATTTAAGTGTTGTGTGTAATAGCCTGTGTCAGTTTGTATCATTGGTTGTAGTGTGTTAACGTAGTGCTTCTTAAAATAGCTTTCGCTCATATTACCTACACCACTATCAAGTATCATTACTTTTTCAGCACCAGCATCTAATTGCAAATGAATATTACGTACAAGCAAAGGCATAATAACTTCATTCATGTATTTTGTTTTCCAACCTAAACTTACTTTTGCATCTTTGCCTATAGCATAGTTTAGTAGTGTCCACGGTCCGCCAACAAAACCTATTAAACTTTTTTTAGCAGGTAGTGCTTCTCTTGTTGCTGTTACTGCCTTTGCTTGAAACTCCATATGGTTTACAGCAAGTTGAATATTAGAATGTTGTTTATAATTTTCTTCGTTAATGTGCCATTCAAATTTTGGACCTGGATCAAACTTTAATGGTACACCTAATCCTTCAATAGGAAATAATATATCACTAAACAGTATTGCAATGTCAAAGTCAAACTGATTAATTGGTAGCATAGCAACTTGGCTTGCTAGTCTTGGTAGTTTACACATTTGTTCAAACGACCAATGTTCTTTCATTTCCATATAACCTTTTTGATATCTGCCAGCTTGTCGCATCATCCATATAGGAGGACAGGCTTGTGCTACTTGGTTATAAGCATTTTCAAATTTATTGTTCATACTGATATTTAACTAAGTCATCCACTACTTGTTCGAAGTCATCTAGTCTAAGCATATTTGGACCATCGCTTGGCGAGTCATCAGGCATAGGGTGGACTTCGAGGAAGAAGGAAGTGATCCCAAGAGCAGACCCAGCACGAGCGAGCCCAGGCACGTAATCACGATTCCCGCCGCTACTATCCCCCAGTCCTCCGGGTTTTTGGACAGAGTGCGTAACATCAAACACAATATCATTATCATAATTATCGAGCATATAGATAAGACCAGTATAATCCACAACAAGACTATTGTATCCAAAACTTGTTCCTCTCTCAGTAATCCAAACTTCGTTGGCATCTGTACACTTGCTTAGTATACCTTTGACATCCCAGGGAGCTAAAAATTGTCCCTTCTTTATATTTACTATTTTATCTGTAGAACAAGCCGCCTGTAATAGGTCAGTTTGTCTACAAAGAAATGCGGGTATTTGTAGTACGTCTACAGCATTATTAAAGAAAGTAGTAACGTGACTAATTTGCTCTACTGTATGAACGTCTGTGAGCGTCTTAGAGCCCACTGTGTCTTTTATTTGTTGAAAGTCAGTTAGTGTTGCATTTAATCCAACACCTCGCTTGCCCTGCATACTGCTTCTATTTGCTTTATCAAAACTTGCTTTAAAATAATATTCAATGCCGTGTTTATCACATACACGTTGACACTCTTTAGCAATCATTAAACTTTCTGTAAGTGTTTCGTGTTGGCATGGCCCTGCTATAATTCTCATTGGATTTCCTCTTGTTCATCTTTGACTACATAATACATTGTCATTAGTCTATCAAATTGTTTTTTAACATTTGCATTACTTTCTGCAATTCGCATTACATTTTTCCATTCGTCATAACTTACAATGCCTAATGCTTTTGCAGTTGCATCTGGCTCGCCACCTATTACCCAACGAGGTATTTTATTATGTGGCGGATCACGATAACGAGCGTAGACGACTCCTTCGCTACGCTCGTATATCAGTGCTTGATTGGGTATAAGTTTACCCATATCAATTAGCCTTTTTTCGCTTTAGACTTAGTAGTCTTTTTAGCAGTAGTCTTTTTAGCTGGGGCTTTTACTTTTGCCTTTGCTTTTGGCTTTTCAACTACTTCATCTTTTAGCACAAGAATGTCCTCTCCTAGTTTACCGTTTAGGTAACGTAGTAGTACACCGTATGCTGGTAGGAAGATAATTAAACCTACTGCAATCTTAATCACAACTTGCGATCCTGCAATCTCCATCCAGTTAGCGGCCATATACTCATCTGCTGAGTTATTAAACGCTACTGCGAAGAATGTGTATGTATCGATGATGTTTGCAACAACTGTTGACAATGCTGGTGCTAACCACCATGCTGACATCTTCTCTCTAATATATTGGAATACATATACATCGAGCATTGTACCTACGGCGTATGCAGTTGCTGATGCAAAACCAATACGCATTGCTACTGACTGTGGAGCACCTTCAGCAAGTACTACTGCGATTGATCCAATAATAGCAAGTGGATATGCCGCCGCAATAGTTGCTCTAGCAATGTTCTTGCCTAGCATTCTAACAGTTAAGTCAGTTGCTAATACCACAAGCGGGAATGTAAACGCCGCCCATGTTAATTTAATGCCTGCAATTTCTACCGGAATAGAAACTAAAGCATTTGAAATAGTAATCACTACAACGTGCAGAAGTGCAAGTTTAAGCATCATACTTTTATCAATGTTACTAAACATATTTTATTTTCCTTTTTTTACATTGGTGCCTGATGTACGACGAACAATGTCGTCATGATTAAATTCAGCCCAATAAAGTTCAAAAGCGACACCGTCTTCTAAACCTTCAAACTGGTGAATTTTTCCGGGCTTCACTTGTGTAAAGTCCCCTGCTTCAAGAATAGTTTCGTCTACTAATCCTTGATCATCTTGCCAAACTCGAACAATCATCTTGCCCGATTCAACAAAGAATCCGTTCCATTTATATTGATGTTCGTGTTCTGAACATTTGTATCCTGCTTTGTATTCAATACGGTGAAACTCTAGTACACCGTTTGCGTGGATCAATTCTGTTTGACCCCAAATCTTTCCTGCTTTCATTTTAGAATAACTCTCCATATTTGATTACTTCCGTTTGTCTTGTAATATCTTTGATGAAAAATGCACATAGCGGTTCTTTTTTTGTTTCCATAGGTACAGTAAGAAGTTGTCCATTACGCATCTTAGGGAAGTACCATTTAACATCGTTATAATAATTAATTACCTTTACTTCTCCAAACTCAGGTTTGAAGCTGGCTAGTGGATTAAACAAAAATGCTTCAAATCCTCTGTCGCCTATACTTGTTAAAGGTAATACTTCTAAATCGTTTCCACTTTCACTACAGCCTACAGCAATGTGCCAATCAATTGGCATTTGTATTTCTGTTTCGCCAACTTTTAAAACAACGCCAGGTGAGCTAAATGATTCTAAGAAAATTAAAGGAATATAAAAGAAATCAGGATTTTCTTTATCCGAATTATCTAATACACTAAATCTAATGTCTTCCTCAATTTGATCAGGTAATGTGTTTAAATCTAATGCTTCATTTTCTAATGTTAATATTTGCATATATTAGTTCCAGTCTATTTTTTCAATTGTAAAAGGATACTCTGCCTCTTTATAAAACTTCTTGCGTTGAGTCAGATGTCGCTTCGCAAACTTGCATGTTGATGTCAAGTCCCATATTTGTACGAAGTCTTTATCTTTTGCTTTACGAACGCCTCTACCGATAGATTGAATAACTCTTACAAAACTTTTACCTGGCTCAATAAGAACTAGGTTAAAGATACGAGGTATGTTAAGTCCTACTGCCGCAACTCCATATGTTGCAATAATAACTTTATTATCTTCGTCTTTAATTTCGTCATATGTTTCTTTTCTGTCTTTTACTTTAACACTTCCGCTTACAAAAGTGCTATCTGGTATTAGCTCTGCTAACATTTCGCCTGCACTAATCCTATCAACAAGGATTAGAGTATTGCCTGATTGTGATACCTTATTTAAAAACTTAGCAATATATTCAATACGTGCTTTGTTTGTAACAAGGTATTTTAATTCTGATTGATAATCGCTGTGTGCTACAGTATCAAGTAACTGACACACATTAACATGACAGTTTGATAGTACACCTTTGTCTTGAAGTTCTTTTGCTGTAATGTTGCCTATTACAGGTCCTAAACTTGCATGTATACTTTCAAACTCAAACTTCTCTTTAGGTACAGTACCAGTAAGTCCCCAACGAATTGGAGCATTACGTAAGTTACGTGTTAACAAGTTTTTAAGTACTTCTGCTTTTGCTTGGTGTACTTCGTCAATAATAATTGTGCTCACACCTTCAAGAAACTCTGCTAGTGATAATACTGCTGAGCCGTCCTTGTGCTTCTTGTCGAGTATATTCAAACTCTGCCAAGTGCAAATAGTATGAGTCTTACCTAATTGTTTCCTATCACCAAAGTACACACCCACATCAAGATTACAATTAATGTAGTCCTCTTCCGTTTGCTCGACGAGACTTTTATTGGGGACAATAACAAGGCTACGCCCGTATTTCTCTGTCATGTGACTTAGTGTTGCTGTGGTGATAGTCTTGCCTGCACCAGTAGCGATCTGTTGCAAGCTCTGCGGATTGTCAAGGAAGTTATTAATAGCTTCAACTTGATAATCACGCAGGATAATTTCTTCGCCTTCTGCTGGATGACCTTCTGGCCAACGCACGCCTTGGTCTGCCCAATAGCGTTCATTACAATGTGTAAATTTTAAATCAATAGGATGTCTTCTATCCTCAATATCAACTATTTGTACATTATTTCTATCAAGAACTTCTTGTACTACATTAAGATGATTAACATAACCAGTACCGCCAATACCAAAGAAAGCAACTTTGCCATCCCAACGTCCTAGTTTATATTGTGGCATATAACGTGCATATGGTACTTCAAACTTCAATGCACTTGCAAGTTTTCTTCGTACGTCTACCTCTAGTCCTTCTAGTTTGATATTTACTTCGTCTTCAATGACTAGTTTACATGTTCGCACGTAAGTATCTCCTCTCGCCTCTATCCCAAAGTCCGCCAATTGCAATCTCATCATATGTAATACGCAAATCAAATCCGTCTACATAATTAGTTACATTGTTAAATGTTAACTTAGAACTATCAAAAGATAGAACACAGCTCGCTTTCCAATCTGCTTGTAATAACGGCTTTGGTAATTTAATACTACTAATATACACTACTTTGGTATCTTTGTCAACCATATTATTAAGTTTTTGTTCTTTAATGTAATCATTAATTGGATCATTGCCCGGTTTTCTAAACATTACACTCATTTGTTCAGTAGGAATAATATGTTTAAGTATATTATGTACTGCAAATAATGTATCATGTGCATTGTGTGGATTTAATGAAACTAGCATTGGAAGTCTATTAATTTCAGGTATTGCTGATAATAAGTCGTTTAAGTTTACACTTTTATTATTAAGTAGTACAACTGCATTATCTCTTTTAATAATAGTTTGAGCTACAGTACTATGTTGCTTTATACTCTCATTAACTAAATGTTCATTAAATTCTTGTAGTCCGTACAAGTATCTTCTATCATAATATAACGATAATGTATCTTTATCACACTCGCCTAATTGATTTTTTAAATCTTCTTTTGCTATGTCAGGAATATTTGAAACAGTATAATCATACACACCTGGTATATAATCATCTCTATTCTTTTCGTATTCTACTAATTGATTATAGATATTAATTATATCATCCTGTACAGTAAATTTAGTGTTAAACCTATTTGCTATTTCAACTACTTCAAATATATTTTTAGGAGTTAATGGAAAGCAATGTGTATTATCTTTATAGTAATGACTTTTTTGATTATGAGTATCTAATTTACGCAGGTCTTCTATCCTATCAATAACTTTTTTATTAAATGGGAATCTAATACCAATTACTTCATTATCTTGATATTCAAGTATCTTGATCCAATGCGATCTATCTATTTCTCTTAATGGATATTTTAGTACGTCAAAAACACTTTCGTCAATATCGTTTTCTTGCCAACACCTAGTATAGTTTAATAACTTGCCTTTAAGCAATGCATATTGCCTATCAGTCAACGGAATCTTCTTAGACAACTGCTTATTAATACTAACTAATATGCCTTTGTCTACGATTGACGCTTGACCTTCTTTAAGCAAAAAGGATAGACAGTCCTCACATGTAGATGGTTTTTCTAACTTCATGTGTATATTATAACTTAAATTAACTTAGAAGTCAAGTGTTTTAGTGGAATTCCTTGAGATATTTCTCCAATAGTATATTCGGTGTGTGCATAATCATTAAGCCATTGTGTTCTATCACCGTATAAAGGATTCTCAATATTACGTAAATTTTGTTCTGCTACATCAAATGCAAGACTACTTGGACCAGTAAATGCAGGTACACCGTTAATAATACTATGTATACCTGGGTTACTTGACCAACTAACTGTAGCCCATATGTTGTCAAATTGCATGTCAAAGTCATCGTATGACCCTTTGATTTGTAGGGGTTCTTGTCTTTTTACATTTTTAAAATCATGTTCAATAGCAGGTACAGGGCAACGTGGATGTGGTCTAAATATTATAGGACGTTCAGTTTGAGCTCGAATAAATGTTATTGTATCGTGTACCCAAGTAGCCATTGCTGGCATATCTTTCCACTGTAAACTCTTATCATGTTGTCCTGCTATAAGAATATATTCGCCGTTATACTTCCAAGGTTTTAGTTTTAATCCCAAAAGGCTTGAGCGAGTATTATCATTGCCACTAGGTAGATAATCCCCATCACGATTAATTCCATTAAGTCCTACCTTCCATGTAGTGCCACGTTTGATGCCACCTACTTCTAATACTATTGTGGGTTTTTCATTTTCCCAGATTGGTTTGTTTCCAGCCATTCTTCCATGAAACAACACACTCCAAATAACATCAACATCGGCACTATGATCATTATACACAACAACATGCCCGTTACTACTAAGGCTGTTTGCAAGAGCGTCAAAAACAGGCTTGCTATTGAGTGCACCATACTGTGTCCATAAACTAAATTTCATTCCAATACGCTTCGTTGCGATTGCCCATTAGGTCTTTACGCTTCGAATGTCCATCGTCCTTGCGGGCGCCTTTCATATGATCAATCCATTTTCCCAAGTCACTGTTAATAAGTGGATGTCCTCCTCCACCAGTCTTAGCAGTCTGTACATAAATGTTTTCACTGTAATCATGTACACTAGCATCAATGTTTCTCATTAAGTTTAGTATGTGTCCAAACACATAACTGTCGTGCCATTCTTCTAATTCAAAGATACCATTGTCTGCATCTTCGTAAAATCTTTCAAACTCTTTTAAAAACTGTATGCACATTGGATGATTCATATTCATTCCGTAGAAGCCACACTCTGGCCACGTTTGTGATCCTTTACCTCGGCCAACATATGTAATCCATTTGTCATCTGGTAGTTGTTCTGCAAACTGTTCATAACTCCAATTACTGTGTACAAATGTATCAGCGTCCATCCATACTACCCAATCGTTATTATTTTCGCATGCATCAAACACTGCATATACCTTGTTAGCAAAACGTATTGCGTCCCATTTAAATTTCTTATGCCAATCTCTAGGACGTCTTGCTTTAATATCATCTGGTGGAATGCCATTTGCTTTGTCTACGTTGCCCCAACGTGCTTTGAATGCATTTAGTTTTGGTAAAGATTGCTTTGCATCTAAAATTAAAATATTTTCTTCATTAGGGTTATTTGGTTTACAATCTTCTGCATATACAATTAATTTAATTCTAGGATCAACTCTTTCAGCAAAACTATCAATCATACGCTGTCCGTATTTTTCTAATCCTGGTTGATGGAATGTTGTTAGTACTGTTATCTGTTTCATCTGTTTGCCCAACTTCTCATATGTCTCCAACACTCTCCTGAGCGTAGTTCATCTAATCGCCAATGCATCATTGCTAGTCTTCTTAACCATGCTTCTCTATCAAAGTCATAACTTGGATTTTCAATATCTTTTATATTTCTATTTGCAACTTCTGCTGACTGACTTCTAGCTGGATCAAGTACAAAAATAGGAACACCTTCAATTGCCGCTACAACTGCTGGACTACTGTTGTAACTAATCACAGCATACGCATCGTGTAAATCTTTTAGTAGTGTGCTGGTAGGACTTGATATGTCTACTTTGTGTCCAATAGCTCGTAGTTGCTGTACATGCTTTACAACTTTTTTATCTCCAGGATGAAATCTTACTACTACTTTTCTATCTGTATATCTTTTAATTTCTTGAAGTAATACATGCAACCAATTAATAACTGACAGTCCGTCCATACTCCAGCCTTGATCTCTTTGGCAAGTAATTAAAATATAGTCGCCAGTCTTTTTGTAAGGTTTTAATACAAGTCCTAAATCATCTCTTAAGTTTGCCCAACGTTGTGGTAAAATTTGACTATCACAGTATTCACCTGTGTTAGGAAAGATACCATCAAAACTATAACGTAAATATGTTTTTGTGTTACCTCTATCGTATGCTAAAAATAAATTACTGTCAGCAATAATAGTTCTTTTACTAATACTTGCCTGCCCATCTAATACATTACGTCTTAAATTTAAATGCGGTACATGCTTACTTCCTGGATGTACAAATCCTTGTAATACAGCAACATCAGAAGGTTCATACGTATAAGAATTAATAATTTGACCTTTGTCGCCTGATGCTTGTACACCTTGAACAAAGTATTCTAATAGTTTAGGCTTTTCAGGATTTTTATTTCCTGGAGGGATTGCATTCATATATGCATTAACTTTTAGTGGACTAGTCATATAATTCCATCTCCTCAATCATCTTTAGTGCAACACCTCGATTCATCTCATCTAATGTATATTGACAATAAGCAAGGTAGTGCATTACGTTTAAGAATTTATCTTCATCTGGATACTTTGGCGATTCTATATGTGACAAGCTACGATTAGCAACACTATCAACACAACTAGGTGCTGTTGTAAATGCAGGAATACCATAGTGCATTGCTTCTAGTGCGGCCATACTTTGGTACGTTACTACAGCATGAACTTTATCTCTAGCACATTGAGCGGCAACACTATTGTCTTTGATTCTATCTGGTCGTAATCCTTTTTCTCTAACAATAATTGGACGATCAGTATATCTACGAATTTCATTTTTTGTTTCTTCAAGCCATGTATTTTTATCAATATTATAAAACTGGCAAGGTTTTTCGCTTGGTGTAACTAATAAGATAGGACCACCTTGTAGTGGCTTGCGGCCATAATAATTCATGTATGGAGCATACTGACATATGTCAAGATATCTATCACTAGGCGTATTTGGTTTTATTTTTGTATGTTGAATATTATTTTTTACAATTCTATAATATTTCTTTTTCTTCATTAAGTTGCCCATGTATCCGTTATCAATGTAAAAAAACGGTCTACCAGTTTCCCAACATTTATAAATTTCTTTACGCTTTGTCATACTACGAAATGCTACAGGAATATGGGTAGGCCAAGGACTCTCATTAACTTTACTTGATATTTCTTTTCTATCAATTACTAAGGCATTAGTACCATGTTGCCAATGCTTCATAATCTCATCGTCACCATTTAGCATTAACATTTTAGGTAGAATAGTATCGTCTTGTTTCTTTACATATCTGTCCATAAATTATATCTCGTCTTCCATCATATTAAATAATTCAGTTTTCCATTCAGCATGAAATTCACAGTCTCTATAGTTTTCAAACCAAGGTCCGCCTTCGGTATAGTGTATTAGTTTTGGTTTTTCAATATCATCGTATACACCTACTAAGTAGTTCCATGTATGATCTAGTTCGCCAATTTCTTCATCTTTTAACCAACTAAAGCGATGCATATATGCTCCGTTCAGTTCGGGTTCGTTTACAAAGTCTTGATCAACAACTTTGTTACTAGGGTGTCCACAGTTCCATAAAACAACACTTGACCAATTTTTACGTGGATAGATTGTTTGTTTTTGTCCATCCATTTTAAATTCTTCTTTAACTTTATAATCGTGTTGCACACACATAACAGCATACTTGTCATCTGCTTGATCAAATAGTTCTTTAATGTCTGTTGTAAGGATCATGTCGCAATCCATAAACACTGCCCAACCTGTAAAGTTAGTAAGCTCAGGAATAAGAAAACGTGTAAAAGTAAATTCAGTTGATGCTAGTTTATCAACTGGTCTTTTATACCAACCTGCTTCTCTTAGTTCTTGCTGTTTAAGTGGAATTACTTCAATGTCTTTATTTCTTGCAAGAATACTATGCTTGCATACTTGATAAGCCATATCTTCTCTAGTGTCATATCCTACGAATACTTTCATGGGTCATACCTTTCTATATCGTCTTCTATCAATTTGTCTGTTTTACCTTTCCACACTTCTACAATGTGTGCAGGCTCATCGCTGTCGTTACACCCTTGATGCCAAACACCTTTTGGAATATCTAAGGGATTAGAAGGATGTAGTTTGTTTATAGCACAGCCATCAAATGGATCACCTGAAGTAAAATTCATTTTGACATGTGCGTTACCACTTACTATGTTCCATGTTTCGCTACGATGTTCGTGTCGTTGCATACTAAGTTTACTATGCGGAGCAATAACAAGTTCTTTAACTTGAAATCCTTCTCCTTGATATAGTTCTCTATAGTGTCCCCATTCACGTTCTATTTTAGGTGCTTTCCATTCTTTAAGTATCCAACTGCTTGAATTCTTTTTATCTTCGCCACCTACACCAAATACAAAATCGCAATAATGTAAATCACCATATGTAGTCATCTCTGGTATATTGGAATCTGTTCTATCTCCGCCATTAGCGAAAATAATTTTTATATTACCGTGTGTTGCTAGTGTTTTATAAATTGCACCACATGCTGTATCATCTGAATCATCAAAGCTGATTACTTGATCAACTATAGATAATCCTTTGATAATTTCAGCACGTTCTTCAAAAGGCATAAATGGTCTACCTTTTTTACGTGTAAGCCATTCGTCACTGTTAAGTCCAACAACTAGTTTGTTACCTAGCTCTTTTGCGGCTTTAAAATAAGCTAAGTGTCCTGAGTGTAGTGGGTCAAATCCACCTGTAACTAATACTACGTCCATACTGATATTTATGTACGTAGTTATTTACTTGTTGTTGATTTGATACCCTGTACTTTTGTAAAATATGGTTTATAGGATCGTAACCACGTACATAGTTGTTTACACATAATAGCATCATTAGGCCACCAGCCAATTGTATCTTGCAAACTACAAACTTTTTCTGCGGCATCTGGCTTAATAATATAAGCACTATGTCCTGGTAATCCTTGCGGAATAGTTTGGTCCGCTACCCAAGGAACTTCTTGTTCTCCTGAGTTATCTAACTTGTCGTATAGTTTCCAATTAAACGTAGCATGGTCTGGATTGTTAATACTAATAGCACCACCTTCAAACTCAAATGGCTTAAACTGTCTATAGAAAATAGCATCATGTTCAAGTATCATAATAGTTTCATTAAGCTCAACACTCTTTTGCCATAGTTTATAATGACTGCCTGCCGCCGCAATACGTTTAGTCATATCGTATGTCTTGTATGCTTTAAGCGTCATGCCTGTTTTTGGACAAACTTTTTTCTTACTGTAAGGCCATTTCCAATCTACTTGCCACATTGTTTCAGGAACAATAGCATCAAACTTTTCAATATCTAATTCTGAGTTTGTATCTGTAACAGATTGAATACATCTATCAGCATGTAACTGACTGTCTTCATGACCCGGGATAGATATTACAAATGCTTTCATTTTACAACTTTTAAGATATAACTATCTTGCTTCTTCTTAGAGCGCCAGTCATGATGTGTAACTGTATACTTGCCTACTGATTCAAGTAGTTTGTTCCATTTTTCAGATGTAAAATCATTTGGATGACTTTTAATCCAAGGATGACTCATTTTAACTTTGTCTAAGTTCCATACATCTTCAACATAATAAGTGTCTGTAAACTCTATAAGATTATCAAAAGTTTTTTGTTGTCCTTCTGGAGTATGCAACCCATCGTCAATAATAAAATCAAACTTCTGTCCTAATGCTTTAAAGTGTTCGTTACATTCAGGAGCAGTACTGTCTAGTTTAGCATAACTTACTCTTGGATGTTTAAGCATAGGTAAATCTTCAGGTGCAACTCTACCAAATGTGTCAATAGTGTAAATTGTAGCGTTAGGAAAATATTCTAACCATACATTGATGCTTTCGCCTCTAAATGTTCCTACTTCTAAAATATTAATAGCATCATTGCGCCTTGGTTCAAAGTCTGCTTCATACAAGTCGCTGTAACTGTGCCATATTTTTTCGCACCCATACTTGTCAAATAATTGTTCCATAATACTCATAGTTGTACCTCAAATTGATCGTCGTGGAAGTTGTTTAGTGTGTATCCTGTGTTCTTAATGAATTGATCTACAGCATTTTTTACACCTAGTTTCTTAGGTCCGTAGTCGTCACCAAATAGTTTTCCACCAGGCTTAATCATACCAACTGCTCTAGTTAAGTCATGTAAGCAACCTTCGTATGCATGACTAGCATCTACATAAATCCAATCTAACTTTTCATCAAATGTGTCAAACCATTTTGCTGTTGACATGCGATGAATTGTTACAGGACTGTCTGCAAAACGTGATGCAACACTTTCATAAATTTTATTATAATAACGCTCGAAGCCTTCTGTAGTTGCTTCTCCTGTAAGTTTTGAATAACGTTCTAAGTATGCTGTGTATCCACCAAACTCATTAGATCCGTTAAAAACTTCAGGTGCCCATGCATCAACTAAGTGCATATGTTTAGCACGTTTTAAAAACTTAGCAGAACTATCGCCTTTCCAAACACCAAGTTCAGCACCAACACTTCCTTCTGGTATACGCTTCCATGTTGCGTCTGTACCTGGATTCTTTCCAAACATCATAATTATGCTCTCCTATACATCTACTTATTTTATCTTTTGTACAAACCCATGCATACTGGTATGTATATCATTAGTCCATTCACTCATTACTTGATACCAACCCCATTCGTTAGGATATAGTTTATGTTCTTTAACTAACTTACGTACTAATGCACGATCAAAATGTTTACGATGATGTATTAAAAAATCACAAGGTAAAAATCCGTGCCAGTCGTCGTGTGGGTTAGTCTTATCTACTTGTTCTATTAGACCTGAACCAAATTTTGGTCCTCTATTTGGTCTTGTCATAAAACCTACAGGTCCTTTTTCATGTGCCATGCGTAACCAATTGTGTAAGTCGACTTGTCTATCTATTTGTGTGTTCCAGTCAACTCTAATAATTAAATCATGATGTTGAGGAATCTTAGTAACATGATCAGCATGTGCAATAATTGGAGCAATACCAAAATACAAATCGTCAAATAATTCTTTTGATTTTACATACTGTGCGTACTTGGCATGCTTAGACTGTGGTGCTACTTCCATAGGATGATAATGCCATGTAGGATAATGCATTGTAGATAAGCGTTCATGCATATCTTGCGGAATAAGATTTGTTTTATTAGTCCATGTATGATAATAAAAATTACAGCCTGGCAATTTTTGTCGTAGTTGTTCTACAATATTACTACCTTTGTCATTAACTCCGCTAATACAAATTGCTATATTCATTTGAAAAACCAATTTTGTATATTAACTGCCATAAGTTTATGGCTGTCAGGACCTGGATGTGGATGTGGTTTATCTAATGCTTCGTCTATACAAAAATGTGTTTTGTAATTAAAATATTTAAAATTAAGATTCTTCAAAAAGAATTTATTAAAGTAGTTAGAGTCTGTTGCATTGTCTGTTGCATGTTGTACAGCTTGTACATGAAAACTTTTAATGCCTTTGTTTTTAAGGAATGCATGTACAAAATTCATTCTAATCATTTGGTTTAATGTTGCATTCCAATCTTCATGAAAAATTTCGTAGTATGTTGTTACTGTTCTCTTAAACTCATTTTCGTTTTTATCAAACCAAAAAGTTCCTGGCATGTGATCATCTAAAAATCCAGGCAACATATGTAATTTTTGTTCGCCATCGTCATTGTAAATAGTTTCTCTATCATTATTTGACCACATAATAACTACTACTGTATCTTTTGTATACTTAGAGTAATCAACTATTGCTTTAGTAATCATTAAGTTACTTGATCCAGGCTTTGATACATTATCAACTTCCATTCCTTGAAGTTTACCTAATACGCTAGGCCATGCTTGTTTACTAGCTATAGGTCCATTTGAACCATCTGCCGCAATACAATCTGATAATCCATGACCGTATGTAAAGCTACATCCAAATGTAACTAATTTATAGTCTTTCCAGCCCATATGTTTTTCCTTGCTCCTGTATCAAAATCAAAATCCCAATGATCGATATCTTTCTTATACCATTTTGCTACACGTTGCATTGTGTTGCTATTGTATAATGTTCTATAATCTTCTTTAATACTTGTTACGTTTCTTGATCTTGGCATTTCTGTCATACCAAAATATGCCATTGTGTCTTGTTTTAAATTTTCAACACGTAGTATGTCACAACGTACATTGCCTTGATTATCTACTACATGATCAAGTTGAGGATGCCAGCCTCTAACAGCTCTGTACCATGTATATTTTTTATCAATCCATTTATTACGTTCACCTAAAAAATGTTCTAACGAGCGTGTGTCAGCATATGACGGATCGATATTTCCACGTTGTACTGCTTCTTTTGCAAACAAATATCTACTAACAACTTTGCTCCAAGGGTTACGTACAACAGCAAATGCTTGATGTTGATCTGTAATATGACTGCTAACATCTCTCCAACGTGCATGCTCTACACCTTTAACATCACGTTCATTATAACTTTCCATAGTGTGTTTAAAGTCTTTAAAATTTGCAATCCATTTGCGATGCACAGGAACAATATGTTCTAAGAATGACTCACTGCCTCGTATAGTCATGCCTGCATTTTTTGGAATATGTATAAACAGTTTCTTCATTAGTACTTTGTATAATCCTTTTCTTCAACAATACCTGACTTTGTAATTATGTTAATCATCTTTTTAATTTTTGCACGATCATCATTTTTAATGTAAACATCTCTAGCAAGTTTTACAAATTCTGAACCAAAACTTTTATCAGCTTCACACTGCCGTTTTCCGTTTTCAATATCCCATAATTGTTCGTTAATTTCTTGTAGGTGTTGTACTAATACATTAACTTCTGGGTCACTAGTAAATGTTTTATCTTCTAAATATTCTAGTTCTTTACTAACATTGGCAAGTTGGTCTTCATCCGTAAGTTTCTTTTGTTTAATTTTAAGTATAGTAATCTTGTCAAATAGTTCACCAACAGATACTTCAATTGATACCATCATTTATTTTTATCCCGTTATCTTTAGCCCTATGCATATGATGACTCCAGCGGTCCTTAGGGCTCAATGTATATATGTGAATGTTCTCTGGAGCAAAGTAAACTTGTGACATATGCATAAACCCACTGTCGACACCAACATGATAAGTTGCTTTTGACATAGCGTATGCAATATGTTTTAAACTGTCTCTTAATAATATGTCTTTTGATTCACCACCTACAGTAACTACTTCATAGTCTTTATACTTGTCTAATATTGCTTGACGTTGCTTAGGCTTAATCATACGCTTCTTAGATGTGCTATCAAACTGTACTGTAATAAACTTTTTAGGAAGTTTAATATCTTGTGGCTCTGCTTTTAATTGTGGAAAGTGTGTAAGGTATGGAGTTAAATCTACACCTTCTTTTGGTTCAAAACGTTGCGGATAGTCTGCATATATTTGTGCATGTCCGTCATAAGTTTGTCTTACATGATTTACAAAGTCTATGTTATCTGTAGGTTCGCAATCAAGATGTGGCATAATTACAACACTTCCTTTAGGAAATAAACTTGTTATTTCAGGCCAACTTTCAGGCTTGTGTCTATTCCATTGATACTTTGTAAGATGTAAAGTTACAGGACTCTTTTCCATAAGGCCGTAGTTGTAGGATAGTAATACGCTGTGTATCCTATCACCTAGTCCAGGTGCACCGTAATGGAAGTTTTTCTTTACAGTACTATAAGCTCTCATTACTAAATGTTTCAATTTATTACCCGCATTAAGTCTGTAACATTCTCACCTTTTTGCGGTAATAAATCTTTTAAGAAAAAATGTATAAAATATGCCTTGGGTATTTGTGCATCATCAATACCTTTAAATAGTCCATTCCATCTCCAGTCCATATTAAGTGTAGGAATCTTTTCTTTCTTTACCCAATAGTTAAGTAACATTTGATCAGTTGACCATTTGCGATATCCAATGCCGTCTACAAAGTCTTTGAACTCTAGTCTGCGTATAAATTGTTCTGCTGTTTGTCCTTTTAGGTATGGTAAAAACTTTTGGCAATTAATAACCATCATTCCCATATTGTAAAACTCAGCACCTCTATGATCCCATTTCCAATCTACATCTGTTAAGTTTTCAAATGCGGCTTTTGAATATTTTCTAATTTTGCTTTTGTATTTTTTCGCACAAGGTAGTTCACGTTCTGCTACGGCACCAAATGCATACTCTTTAGTAAGGTCCCAAAAAATATTTGGTGCATCTGGTCTTATATAGATATCGCTATCTATAATTGCAATTTGTTCGTACTCATGTAAGTGTGTAAACGCATTTTCTTTTTCGTATATAGGCATGTAACCTAAACGCTCTACTGCTTCTTTGCTACGTCCTGTTACAGCCATGTCTGGTCTAATCTTAAGTATAGGTTCACGTTGAACAATATGTTTCATATTGTATTTGTTACAATAGTTTGCAACACTTTGTATACAGTGTTCGTACAGTTTGCTTTGTGAGCCAACTGCTACTTGATAAACCATTCTCTTCATGATAAATCCTTTGTAAAACTTACGTTAGTTTTGTATGTAACTTTACTGTACTTATCGAAACGCATATCTACAATTCCGTCGCACAGCATCCAGTCTGCAGGCATTGCTCCGTTAGCATGTACCCAGTTTAATATCTTTTTTGCACCATAAGGTGTAATACGATAAGCTCTAGCACCTTCATACCAATTGCCAGGTGGTATAGGTTTTGCTTTTTTGAATCCTTCAAACTTATATACATCACAGTCTTCGTATTCACCCATTGGCTTTTTAAAAACAACATCGTGTTCAAATATACATATTGGTGTATTTGTTTCGTGGCATTTTTGCCACAACAAGTATTGACTTAAAAAACATCCTTGTGTACCTGGTCGTGCAAGTAATCGTTCTGCTTTTTTGTGTTGGTATACTTTTAAATTACAATCAGCAAGGCCTTGTTTCATACCGTTGACACCTTCATATAACTCTAAGTTCCAACCATATTTGGTTCCTGTTTCTAATGCACGATTAGCCATACTAACACTGTCAGGATAACTTGGTAGGTAAATTATATAACCTTTCATTTGTTTATCTCTATGCTTATTTCTTCCATTACCTTTTCGTACCAATGTTGCGGTAACCATTTTAATTGTGCTTGTTTAAATTTTAATCCTTCTTTTTTATTACCTTTGCCTGTACTAAAAACATTATTCTTTTTAATACCCCAACTATTCCAGTTGTATCCAATATGGTTATAATTGTTACCCATGTTTTTCCATTCAGCCATTACTTGACGTAGTACTACTTGATCTACAAACCAATAACATCCGTTTTCAAATGCTGTGATCATTCTTCTAGCAAATAGGTTACGCCATTCAATTCCTTTAGTATCTATACCTGGACTTAATGCACTAGCAATAAAAATATGTTGTTCTTTTGGTTTGGGCATAACACCAACAACATTAGTTACTTCTTCAAAGTCATGTCCGTGAAAGCCATTACGTAATATACTGTCGCAATCAATCTGTAGTATTCTTTGGTGTGGATGTGTAAATATTTCTGCCATACGTATAAATCTTACACTGGCTAGGTATGTGCGTCTAGCAATATAATCTAAATCATTAGTTTTAAAAATTTGTATTCCTTCACCCATCATTTTTTTATTCTTAGGTAAGTCTTTATAAAACTGTTCGTTAGTATCTTCCCAAGTATATGTAAAATTGTATTTGCCCATTAGGTCTTTTAGTAAGGTATGGTCAATATTACCTTCATTAATAATATGACAATGTACGTGTACCCAACCTACTGTTCTATTAATACTTTGTTGTAGTGCAAATCCATGACGATCAAAATAATCGTAATCACAACTAAAATAAATTATATTAGGTTGTTCTCTAGGACACATATGTCCTCTTAGTTCAGGAAGTTTAAACATCTATTGCTATTCCTGGTCTATATCCGATAATGGCATTCTTTTCTCCTCTGCCAACTTTTCTAATCATTCTATAACCAAGTGGAGCAAGTATATGTCTAATTGTATCAGCAGTATGTCCGTAACGTATTGGATGGTCTTTACATTCGTAAAGTATAATTGGTAAGCAACGCTTAATAGTTTCAAGTCCGCCTTGGGCAACAAAAGGTTCATACCCCTCTGCATCAATTTTAATAAAATCAACATCTTGTAGATTGTAAAAATCTAAAGGCATAACTTGTATATCGCCGCCTTCAACATCTGGAGCAACATGTGTACTAAAACTTTTGTTTGTTGTTTTTATAGAAACATTATGTTTGCGTTGTCCAAGACCTACAGGATACGTTGTTACATTGCCTACTGCACGAGATTCTAAATTGTAATTCATGCATTTATAAATTTTTGGATTAATTTCATATGCGTGTACATGTTCAAAACTTTTTGCCATTTGAAATGCTGTAATACCTACATGTGCGCCAACATCAACTGCTGTGCGCCATTTAGCACAATAACTCATTGCTGTCATTAATTCTATATTTTGGTAATTGTTGATATCGCCATTACCCTGCTTCTTTGCACTCTTTAAACAAATATCATTTTTAAGTGAACGCCACCCATCTATTTCAGTATACATTATTGCTCCAATTGATATTTAAATGTTACTGCCCAAGCATCACCATTTGCATATTCGTCTCTTCTAAATTGGCTGTGTGCAATATGTTCTAACATTTCTGTTCTATCAAAACCATATTGTTTTTGCCAATGTTGTACTGCACTTTGTCCTAACACTTCAATTGGCTTGCCTAAACATAATGCTTCGACTACTGCCATGCTATGATATGTAATTACCTTTTTAGCTTTCATCATCATAGGAAGTATCTCTTGAAAACGTTGTCTACGCTTGCCTTCTTTTTCTCGTATAATTAATTTTTCTGGAAGACTGTCATACCAACATATTGTATCTCTACGCCATGTGTCATAATCTTCTCCTAAGTACCTAAATATATTACTGTTGTTAGGCATTACTAACAAATTGTAATCACCTTCTTCATTCCAATCTTGCCATAAATTATCGTCTATTTCTAAGTGATTGATCCTGCTTTTACCTACAGGTGGACGTACATGCACATTCTGTAGTGCATTATAACTTATTCTATAATACTCAGGTCTTTTGTGTCTATGATTACCTATGTATCCGTTATCTAAATGAAAGAAGTTAATACTAGGATCTTTACGAATAGCATCAAACACCCAATCATCAAACGGATGACTAAATGCTAGATATCTATCTTTTTCAATTTCTTCTGGACGTTCTATTGTTTTTACATCACAATGTTTATAAAGATAAGAAAACAGTTGTCCACGTAACTCTTTAGAACCTTTTGGAATTTGAAATTTATACTGATGCATCTTCCATACCCGCAACTCTCAGTTTGACAACGTTTGTTATCTGCCACTGTTTTTGATCAAGACCTTTCAATAAGCCTAACCATTTGTTACGAAGTAATGCAAACTCATTAATAATCTTTTCATAGTCAACAACGTCTGCTTCGCCGTCAACATATTTTTCAACATCTCTGCTGGACAAAGCACGTTGATAATTTTCAAGATATTTTTTAAAAAATGAACTACGTAATCTACGTAGCTCAATATTTAGGTAATTTAATATGGCTTCAATTTCTTGTAATTGATTGAAACGCTGTTCAACGATGCCGGGCATTTCTGCCGCGGCACGTTCAACATTGCCTTTTAGTTTTACTTCACTTCGGGCTTCAATAAGTTCATCTTCAAAGAACTTAATTGCTGTGGGGATCTTATTGATATCTCTAGCTACTTCAGAGTAATATCCCATTTAATCTTCCCATTCTTCTTCGTCATCATCTACATCTTCTTCAAGATCTAAATAATAGTTAATAGCATTGTCTAAAATATCACAACTACCTAATGCATCTCTAAATGTTTGATCATCTGCACCATAGTCGGCACATGTATCTACATAAGTTTCAGCTGTTGTTTCAATTGTCTTTTTATCAATACTATCTTTAAATGTATTCCACATGTCAACTACAAGACTACTATCCATATACTTTACTCCTGTTCAATAAGTTCTGCTTCTGCGACAGCCTCTGTTTCGGGCATATCGTCATCGGTATTTACCACAGGCGCAGTTTTCTCGTCGTATTCTGACATAATAAGATTCATCTTTTCAGGAGTCATCCATGCCTTACGATAATCAAGATGTTCTTCACCATTTAGATCGATATACTTGAGTCTGTTGCCTTGCTTTGTTAACAAGTCTTTCTTTTCAAACAGTTCAATAAGACCACTATAAGGATTCATACCTGTTTCGTATGGAATCTTTACTTGTACGCCTTCAAACGGTTTTGCATAACGAGTTTTCATTACTTTACAACCTGCTCTAATACCACGTACTTCGCTAATCTTATTACCAGCTTCATCTTCTTTTAGTTTCATCTTTTTCATTGCAACAACAATACTTGATGCATAGATAAAGCCTTGTCCACCACTGATCTTGTCATCTGGATCAAACATATCTTGTGATGCATATGTGTGGTTAGTACATACTAGTCCTACGTTATAACTACCAATCATGTTAACAGTATTACGTACAAGTGATGTAAGTGCTTTAGGCTTACGACCCATGTCACCTTTCATATCACCTTTGTTAAACTGATCAACATCTGTTGGAGTTAGTAACATACCTAAACTATCAACTACAAACAATACCTTAGGACGATCTTCCTCGTTCATTGCTTTATAGTCTGCCATAAATGTACTAATAGTTTTTGCTACATCATCAATCATTGACATGTTTAGTTTAAGAAGTTTATCTTCTCCTGTGTCAACGTCTAATGCTTGTAACCAACTTTCATCAAGTGCGTTCTCTGAGTCAATTAATACTACAAAGATACCTTGATCTTGTGCGTGTTTTACAATGTTACCTGCACAGAAATAACTTTTACCTGCGCCAGATTCTCCTGCAAACACTGTTACCTTACCTAGTGGAACGCCTCTATGAAAGTCGCCACTAATAAGATAGTTTAGTGCGTATGAGCCTGTACTAATCCAATCCGTTGGATCATTAAAGCCACTACTCATACCTGTTATACTTTTAGTCAAGTCCTTACGGAACTTACTAACATCAAATGATTTAGCCATAGTTTCTCCTTATGTAAAGCTAATGTAGGGGAAATTAATCCCCTACAAACGATTAATTATTTTATGATTGACGTGCTCTAATCATTGATAAAATGTCTTCAGCTTTGCCTGACGGTGCTTCAGCTGTAGTTGCCGCAGGTGCCGCTTCTGCTACTGGAGCTTCTGCTGTCATACCTGTTGCCGCTGGTGCTGGAGTTGCCGCTGGTGCCGCTGGTGGTGTTGCCGGAGCAGGTGTTCCTGCTTTAGCCTGTGGATCACCTGTTCTTGCCGCCATTCCCGCTGGACGGAAATATTGACCAAAACGATCCATGTCATATGCTTCACCATCAACTGATGCTTCAAACATTTCCTTCATAACTTTTACTTCAACTTCTGAAGGTTGTTTTGGAAGGAAATCACTTAGATTAAACAAACCATTAGTATTAACTGCATTCATTTCAGCATCTGCTAATGGACGCTCTCTACGTGCCCAGTTAGATGTTGAATAGTCTGCATAACCACCTTTGGATGTTTTGTTAAGACGGAAGTCTACACCAGCAGTATAATCTGTTGGTAATTCTTCCATGTCTGGATCCATTAGTGCCGCTTTAATAATTTGGAAAATTTGTGGACCAATTATGAACCTACGTACAGGATTCTCTGGTGTTGAATCCTCATTAAGAGCATTCTCTGTTACAAACCCTTGAAATACGTATGAACGCTTTTTCCAGTACTTACGACCCATGTCTTCTAAACTTGGATCTTTAAACCATGCACGTACCTCATTTAAGATATCGCATGTTTGTCCGTACATTTCCATACATGGAATTTGCACTTGTACAGGACGTGAGTCTGTCTCACCTTTAATTCCTGCAAATGGAAGTTTGATCATCAAACGTTCTTTCCAAAAGAAAGTATTTGTCTCATCTCCATCTGGAAGGAATCTTAGAGTTGAACTCTGTCCTTCTTGCATGTTCCAAAATGGGAAAATTGCGTTGTCGCCACCTGACGATCGATTGCCGCCAGTATTTGATTCTTGCTCTTTGAGCTTTGCTCTGATTTCTGCTAGTGTTGCCATAATATAAGCCTCCTATGTGTTTTATTGCCTTATAGCTGTTTTGTATTGCCTACGAAGTGCATTACTTTATATATAATACACTCTATTACTTATAAAGTCAACCTTTATTTTGACTTTATTCTGAAATTTGGTTATCTTAGTCCTGCTAGGGATTGGATACGTGCCATTTCAGTATCTTCCAAGCGTAATAGATCTGCCATTACTGCTTGTGCTTCATCAACCATCTCATCACCGTACTGTTTTTGTACTGCTGTTAAGACCGCTGTTTCACCTTTAGGGAAAGCATTGCTAGTATAATCGTACATACCTTTAATGAATTCATCTAATGGAATCTGGTTCTTTTGCTTTAATTCGTCGCCGTGTCCTTTTGGACTGATATCGATTGTTTTTGCATCTTTATCGCCTTCTCTGGCCTTTTCGCCTTCTTCATCGCCAAACAATTTTTGATATGCCATATATCCGCCCAGTAATAGTGCAACTGCTACTGCACCTGGTATAGCATATTGTTTTGCTATGCCTGCAACTTTGTTTAGATCTGGAATATTATCTAATGCGCCTGCCGCCATTGTTTTTAAATCATCTGCTGTGTTGGCTACTTTAGTTCCAATATCTTTGATAGCTGTTTGTGCGGAATCAATTGCATCGTTAGCACCACTTATAGCACTACCAACACCTTGAACTGCATCTACTGCGCCGCCAACTACGTCTGCTGTGTCTTGTGGATTAGCCGCCGCTACTCCGCCTATTGTTGCTTTAACTGGATTCTTTACACCCCATTTTAAAATTTCTTTTGCACCTGTTGCCATACCTGGTAATACTCTAGGAGCAACAAGTCTTAGTGCCGCACCTGCCGCTGGAATTAATAATCCTAGCAACGGTAATGCTTCATTAACTTGTTCTTCGTCTGTACGTTTGCCTAAAATCTTTTCTGCATTGAGTTTACTCATTGTAGTTTTATATTTTTTACCTGCAAACATAAACATTTTTTCGCCTTTTGATGCCGCATCAGCCGCACACTGAGAAAACTTTTCCCACATTGCTTGTTGTTCTTCTGCTGTCATCATTTGCTTTTCTTTTGGTTCTTGTTCATGTTTTGACTGTGCAATAATGTCGTCCATTTTTTCAGCATATGCTGTTTGTGGATCAACTATGCCTTCATCTGCATCATGAATGCCGTTGCCATTTTTATCAACCCAATGTCTTCCATTTTCATCATGTACATCATGTGGACAATCAGTTGTTGGATTGTGCATTACATCTCCGCAATGTTTACAGTGGTATTGTTCTGCTTCCATTTCAGACATTTCTTCGCCTAATGTTTCTAGGTCTAAGTCTTCTACTTTGTTTGCTTCTTTTACTAAGTTGTATACATATGGAAATACACCTTTTAGTTCTTCATTAAACTGTCTAATAGTAAGTTCGTCAATCCAAGTATTTGAAACATCTTCTGGAACTTCTTCTAGCACGGTTGTTTCGAAAGTTTCAAATGTTTCTTTGTAATATGATTTGCGTTGTAATGACTCAACTGTCTTTTTAACTGTTGCTAGTCTTTCGTTTACAACGTCCATGTATCCTGCTAAACCTTCAGCCATTACACTTGAGCGATTCATGTATGTCTTAAATTTACGCAGTTTGTTTAATTCTTCTGATAGTCCAGTAATATGTTTGCCAAAATCATCATATGCATTTCCACCTTCACTTACGTGCATAGCCATTGCTCTTGCACCGTTCATATGTCTAAATGGATATCTAAATCTTTCGCCTGCATCACTTTCAATATAAATGCTGTGTACATTTTGTGTGCGGCCTGCAACATTTTCGTGGTTAACTGGGCCAGCATGCTTTACTACAAGTCTTGCTGTTCCAATATCTTGGTAACTAGTTCTGCTAGTTCCATACATCTTTGATTCGCTCATTTGTTTCTCCGTGCTTAGATACTGATAATCTCTTTTGTCTAAGTTTGATTTGGTTATATCTCTTGTATCAAAATTTAACATTCTCTTTTTTGCAAATACTCTTAATTCTTTTAAAAGGTCAAACCATTTACTTTTAAGTACATGTTCGTCTTCTGCAAATAAATCTTGACCATACATTACCGTAAGTGCTTTTTCGTCAATACTTACACTAACTTTTTTTCCACTTGCAAAGTCAAATTCAAAAAATCTAGCTTCTTTAGGTTTGTTAGTTACTTCAGCAGATTCGTTTCCTACTGTAATATTAGGAAAACGTCCACGTATCTTATTAAATAATTCGTCGGCTATGGTCTCAAGGTTTTTCATATTAATATTTATCAATAACCGCTAACAAAAATTGGCATTGGCGGTTCGTATGATTCTTCTCCTTCTGCTTGCGTAAACGTACTGTATATACGTGGATCCCAGTCTTTCATTACTGCCATCATTCTTAGTGCAAGTAATGTAGCACTAACCAAGTCATCATTAGCTCCCGGCTTTGCTCTAAAACTAGTACCTGTAGCAACATAATTTTTTAGTTCAGTAATTAATGGGCCACTGTTAATAGTTATCTTATTATTTTCAACCATAGTTTTTAAACGACTACATGCTGTAATCTTAGTACCATGTGTAGTATTAAATCCTTTACGGAACTTACGTACATGTCCTTTACGCATAGGTTCACTTACAAATAGTCCGGGTATATTTTCTTCACCAAAATCGTTAATAACAATAAGTGCGGCTTCTCCAATACTATTGTTTTCAACACTCCAATAAATGTTATTACCAGTTCCTTTAGAACTATCTTGTATGTGTGTGCAAATATCTCTTAGTATTCTAATTTGTGCAGGTATAGGAGTTTCATTATGACGCCATTCTGCTACTTGTTTATAACTTGGAAGTTCGAATACTTGAATTGCGGCATAGTCTCCACCTGTACCCATTGCTGGATCAAGTGCTACTGCATAATTTTGATCTGCTGTTGGTTTAGCATACCAACGTGTTTGCCCCATATTCATTAGAGGATTTTTTGCTTCCATTGTCGATAGATGAATACTATTAATTAATGTTTCATCATATACTAGGAATTCGCAACCGTATTCACGTCTAAATTTCTCTTCACCAATACGTCCAATTTCGTCAACTTTCCATTCTTCGTCTCTATCAGGGTGTTCATCCCAACTGCATGTAAATCCATGAAATCCGTTTACACCTACTTGTTGTTCATTGCCGTGTGTGTCATATCTGTCTTGTGATTGTTTCCAAATAACAGCAAACGTATCTTCATCACTATTAGGTGTGCTTGTAATAATAGCACGACCACCTGTTGCTAGTGTAGGTGATATTGATGTCCAAAATTCTTCTGCAATATTAGGATTCACAAATGCAAACTCGTCACAGTATAATAATGATATGGACATACCACGTCCTGTGTTGCCTGTTGTTGTAGCACTAACAATACGTGATCCGTTTTCAAACTCCATTGAGCCTTTGTTATAGTTTGTAACACCTGCTCTAATATGGTCCGGACATGATTCATACACATAACGTATACGTTGCATAATTTCTTGTGCGCCTGTATACTTGTGTGCGGCAATTAATACAGTTTGATCTGGGTGAAACATTGCATACCATGCTAGGTATATTGCGGCAGTAGTAGTTTTACCAGTCTGCCTTGGCAACATGTTTATATTAAATCTATGATCGTGATAACTTTGAAGTAATCGTGATTGATATGCAAAAGGTTCAAACAATAATTTACCTTTTACTGGATGTTGAATATAAGCAAACTTACGTGCAAAGTGGTCGTAGCCATCTTTAGGGTCCATGCATTTTGCAAGGTCCTCAATTTGTGCATCAGTGTATGTTTCTGTTTTATTGGCTTTCTTAATTAAGACGCCGTCTAAAGAAGTACTCATACTAGTATTTAACCAAAAAAATAGGCCCATTGGGCCTATGTGAGCAAAACTGTAATTTAAACTATGCCGTCGCCGGTAAGTTTGTCACCTAATACACCGCCAAGAACTGCACCGCCAATTGATCCTATTGGACCTAATGGTGCGCCTAGTGTAGATCCAAGATATCCGCCAGCCGCACTACCTAGTACTCCTGCATTTAGATCTTGGTCACCTTCGACATCGTCTTTACCTGGAATTTTTGGATCGTCCATTTTTGCTGTCTGTACAATACTAGGACTTAGTCCTGCGTTAGTCATCATTTGCATTAGTTCAGCAACTTCGTTTGGAGTTTCTGCATTCATGTTGATGTTAACACTTGCTTGCTCGTTAACTGGTGAGCTGATATTATCTAACTTCTCCAGTAAATCACGCATTATGTTGCTACTAGTGTTGCCGCAAGAGTTACTAATGAACCGCTTGTATCAATGTTATTTGGTCCAACTGCTGTTACTGTACTAGTTGGATAGTTTGCCGCTGTTCCAATTCTTCTAATACGTGTTTGTAAGTCTGCCGCTGTTACACTGTTATCACATACTACAGTCATTGTACCACTGTTGTCATTAGTAGTATGATAAATTAAAGGATTAATTTCTTTACAAATTTGCTCTACTGTTTCATCTAATGCATCGTCTTCTGCTCTTAGATCAACTGCTGTGCCATTTGCAATTTTTACTAAAATTTTAAAAGCAAATGCGCCTGGGTAATGAACATCACCTGCCGCTGATTTTCCTGATCCGTTTACTCTTGTTTGTCCAGCCATTTAATTACCCCTTGTACTCTGAATATAATGAAGAAAGTTCTTCTTTAATTTTATCTGCTAGTGCTCTTGGGTTATCGCCGCCTGCTACTTTTGGATAAGATTTTTTAGATTTATTTAAATCGTTTGAAGGAGGATTAGTTACATCTGATGCTGGTGAATACTGCTCATCTGGTGAGTTAGCATAATCTTCTTTTTGTTCATCATCGACCATTGCCGCTCCTGCAAGTCCGCCTGCAATTTTAGGTGCTTGTGAACCTATTGCTCCGCCTAATCCTGCACCAATTGCCGCTCCAGCTGGACCACCTAATGCTCCGCCGATTGCTCCGCCTGCTTTTGCTCCCATGCCCATTGCCGCTGTACTTGCAACACCGCCTGTTGCTTTATCTAATGCATCGCCTGCTACTGCGCCACCTGTTGCTCCTAAGCCTTTAGCAATTATACCTGCTTTTAAGTCTTTGTCTCCGTCAACATCATCTCTGCCTGGAATTTCTGGATCATCGTCCATTGCACCTAATGCTTTAATGTGCTTTTCCATATCCATTCTTGGTGCTAGTGGTTTATCACTAACTGCTGTTGGATTCATTCCTGCATTACGCATCATTGACATAAGCTGTCCAACTTGTCCAGCATCGTCTGCTGTCATTGAAATATTCATTGATGCTGATTCTTTTAATTCTTGTTTTTTGCTAGGAGCTTCGATAGCGTCCATTTTAGCAATCATGTCTTTAAGGTTCATTATTTGCTCCCTACTGGTGATACAGTATTTTCCTTGTCGGTGATATCTGCGCCTTCACCTGGTTTAACATCTTGTAACGGATCATTTTCTTTTTCTGATCTAGCAGTTTCAAGTTCTTTTAATAGTGACATAACACGGCTTGAACCAACATCATCTTGTGCTGAATCTCCGCCCATATCTTCTGTTTCTAGTTTGACTTGGTATGGCTCATCATCTTTAATTGCTTGGTACATTTCTTGTGGTTCATTCACATTACGTACTATAAGATGAGCTCTGTCAATATCACAACACTGTGTGATATATTCTCCTAACACTTGTGGTGTTGTAGGATAATTTAATCCAACTTCGTAATATGTAACTTCACAATTACTAAGTTGTGGAAAGTCTAACGGGCGTTCTTGAATTGGCGTTTTCTTGCCTGCACTCATTGACGCTACGCTATAACGGTTCAAGCATGTCTCTAAACTATCCTCACAATTTTCGGGTAGTTCACCTGCTATTCCAATGTTAAATTCGTATATTTTTTTAGCTTCTGCTAGGTATTTTTCAAACATGTTTTCGTCCTTATTAAATTATTTATCCATATTCTTAAGTTTTTCGAGCAAACTATTACGGTCTGTTACTATATAACCTTCGCCTGCAATCATTTCATCATCAGGTTTACCGTCTTTGTCCATCTTCTCTTTCTTAAGTTGGAGTTCTACCATTTTAAGTTTTTTATCTAACTTAGCAACTTTAGCATCAAGTGATGTTTTAAGCATACCACCTGCTACTTCAAATACCCTGCCTGAGTATCTTGATTCAACGTTCATACCTAAATCCATTAGATCGTCATAGGCATCCATTGCCTTTTGTGCAACTTCATTTAGTTCTGTATCAGCTAATTCGCCTAAACCTTTTACTGCCGGCAATGCTCCAGCAATTTTATCAAACTCAGCAATATCTCTCAGAGTTTCATTCTGTTGAGCTACTACGTCTTTTCTGTCTTTCTTCTGATCTTGTTTGATAATTTCTTTACTATCAGGTAAATCAAGAAGTTCTTCTAATTTCTTTGTCATTATATACTCACATTAACTGCTACTATTATTTATCGTTTTCCGTTGTGGAACATGTCCTTTTCTGTAACTACTCTAAAAGACATTCCTTTAGACTTACAGTAAGCCCTTGCGGCTTCCCATTTGGCCATATTTAATGCAACTGCTAATTGATTGTGTCTAGATTTGCCAGCTGATTCCATTGTAACTTGATTATCTGGTTTTACTTCTATAAGTTCAACCATATTTCTACCCTTTTTAGTCTTATACTGTATAAAAAAATCAGGAACATATATTGTTTGTTTACCTGTTAACGGATTTCTATATGGTATTTTTACTGCTTCACTTGCCCATGCTTGTATTGATGGGTTCTCATCGCAAAATTTACAAAACGCAAATTCCCAACTACTACGATAAGTTGGCGTTTTACGTCCTACATACTTGTCTGGGTTTTTAGGTTCGAATTTTCCTTGTGCAAAACGTGCCATGGGTTACCCCATTATGTTTCTTGCTTCTAACGGAGTATTTGTATTAGTTACTCTAAATCCTAATGTACTAATTTTTTGTCTATTAAAATTTAGTACAGTTGCAACAGCAACGCTAAGTTGAAGTTTGTCTAACCCTTTAAGCGTATCTAATAGTTCAAATATTTTAACATTATCTATTTTTGCTTGTTGTAGTAATATTGCTCCAGTAGACTGTGCCGCAGGTCTATCAAAACCTTTTGATTCTAAGAAACCTATCACAGCATCTACTTCATTGCTTGGGTATGCTAATTGTTTTTGATAGTAAGTATTGAAATACCTTTTTACATCACTAGCACTTGAGTTTGGTTCTTTTACTGGTAAATTTAATTGTACTTTATCCATTATGTTCCTATACCTTTTCTAAAACCCACCTGGGTTTCCACCGTCTCTTGGACCAGTTGGTGCATTTGCTGATACTGTATTTGTTTTTGATTTTGTTGCTCCAGATGCTAGTGCGTTATTTAATAACGATCCGCCTCCAACAATAGCCGCCGCTATTGCCGCTGTCTTAGCTGAGCCACTACCTCCACCGTTTGGTGTAACAACTCCTGCAACTCCGCTTACATCAATGCCTGCTGTTTTTCCAATACTACTAACTACGCTACCTAGTAATTCACCTTGAACACCAGCAGTATTTAATCCACCTGCATTTTTTATTGTGTTTGCCGCTTTTAATACTGTACCAAAGTTTGCTGTACCACCAGTAATATCACTTAATACTCCAAAGCCTCCTGCTAATACTCCACCTACTCCTAGTAGACTTGAAGCACCGCCTCCTGCTAATGAGTTTGGACTTGGTGTCTTATCATAATGCTCTTCTGCAAAACCTTTAGGTCCGCCGTTACCAATTGGGCCTCTACTGTAATGAACTGTTTCATAATCAATTGTCATTGTACTTTGTACAGGATCACTTACACTGTTGTCCATAGTATCATGTTGCCATTGACTAATTATTGGATTTATTAATTGAAATGATGTGTAATTCTTCCGAGCCATTTGAGTGATAGTAATACTATCAAAAAATGGAGCAAAACTATCGTTGTCAAGACCGTATCTGTATTGTGGTTGGTTTAATCCTCCGTACGAATTACCTTTATTATATTCAGGTAATGCTGATCCAGACTCTGGTGCACCTGCTGGCTTAGTAGCCGCATAATTACCATCTCTATAGTAGTATCTATAGTATGCTTCCCACATAGCAGTTGTAACACCCATATTATCATCATGTAAACCAATAGTAACTGGTTGATAATCAATACGCTTTTGTACAACTCTTTTTCTATTGTATTGATGTTTAACATCTGTTTGAATGTTGTATGCTGGTAACTGTGCAGACTTAACAAGCATGTTAAGTTCATTCAAATGCTTTTCTGCTAATTGAGGAATTACTGCCGCCGCTTGTCTGTTTATGTTAAATGTAACATGATAAAGAAACTTTACCTTTGGTGTTAATCTGTGATGATCATCAACAAATAGCCTCGCGGCATGTTGGTAGTCTCCAAGGTTGCCTTTAGGGCTTAATGCCCCTGATACAACGTTGTCTAAAAATCCGTTTAAAAAGCTCATACTAATATTTAGCCTTTTTAATAAAGTAGGTAGATAATTCAGTCATAAAAAAAGGGACATAAATGCCCCTTAATTTAAATTTTGCTTTGCTTAGATAGCGCCACCGCCTGTGATAGCAGTATTAATTGTTCTACCTACTGCTGTTCCTAAGCCTGTACCTTGTGGTGATTGTATTGCATTATCGTATCTAATTGTTAACGCTACTGTTACAACTTCAGAAGTTGCATAGTTTAGTGTGTTATAGTTAGTACTTTCTAAGTAACAACCGTATAATTCAAATGTTTCTAATACTGTTGCCGCATTTGCTCCGTTACCACCGTCTAAGATTTCAATTCTAGTTACAAACTTGTAGTCTGCACCACTTGCCGCACTAGATTGCTCAAAGAAATCAAACTGTTTCTGAAGTTGTTCGCCAACCATTTTCTGTACGTTGTTGCTAACATCTTCACGCAAGTTAAGTGTAATTGGTTCCCAAGTATGCTTACCAGCAAGATAAACTCTGGAGTTGTAAATATCAACCGTCATTTGATCAAAACTAACGCTAGGTCTTGTTACGTCCATAACTTGTTTTGTTAGCTCTGTTGACGGACTCGATACACCAAAGTTTTCTAAGCTCACTCTAAAGCGATACTGTAGTTTGGGCATTAACAACCCCTGATTAGATGCACTTGCGTTACTATCTAAAGGTACTGTTAATTTTGAAAGTGTTGAAATTGCCATTATATGCTCCTGTTACTTTTATTTATCTGATTATAGTCCACTAATTTCGCCTGTATTTTTCAATCTCAGCGGAATGTAAATAAACTCTACTGCTTTAACAGGTTCAATAGCTATGTCTAAGTATAGTTCATTTCTATCAATTCTGCTTGGAGTATTATTAGACTCATCACATACAACTAGGAAGTCATACAACGCTCTTTGTGACACTAGCTCTAGCATTAAGCTGTCTGCTTGCGCCTTGATCTCATCACGTGTGATTTTATCGTTTGGTTCAAAGATGTAAGGTTTAGCAAGTTTCTTAAGTTGTGATCTCAAGTAAATTACTAGTCTTGCTACGTTGATTCTGTCTAATGCACTTGCGTTCTTTGCTCTTGTCTTTTGACCAAAGTTAACAAGTCCTGCTCCTGTTAGGAATGTAATTGGGTTAATGTTGTTAGCATAAAGTGTATCACGCTGTCCTTCATTAAGTGCAATTGACTTAAATTCGCCTTCTGCATCTACATATCCTGCCGCACTTGCATTTGTAATTCCACCACGTCTTGTTCCTGCTGGAGCAAACCATGGAAACGATACTTGATCGCTTAATGCTAGTGTTCTTAGAATACCGTGACTTGGTGGAACAACTACGTTGTTACCTGCATTATCACTTGTAAACAAGCTAGGGTAGAACATACCTAAATATTCGTCTCTAGTTACTGCACCGTTGTCATTATCTTCAACTGCTAGTGCTGTGTTTGAACCCCAATTATTTAATGTAGTTCCGTCACTTTGTAATCTTACTGGACTGTCACCTACGATAAATGCTGTTAAGCCTCTATCATTGTTAAGTGCAACCATTTCACCAATTAGTTCTGGATAACTTGGAGTTGCCATAACGTTAAACAATCTAGACTCATCATCTCTAATGTCTTGGTTACTGTTAACCATTGCTTGTAATGCTTGTACAATAACTTTACGCTGTGCTTTACGTCCAAAGCTACCTGAACCATCAACTTGGTTAGCTGATTCAGTTATCCATCTGTGTGGATAGTATGCCGCCATGCTCACATCACCCATTCTAATATTGTCCTGAGTAACATCTACATGATTGCGTACAAATTTCTTAACGTTAAATCCGCTTCTACGTAAGTTCCAAAGCAACATTCCTTTTGGATATAGTGCAGGATCTGGTGCGTCAGTGTCTAAGTGATCACTAACTAACAGTTCTGCAATAGTTCCGCTTGGTGCTACTGTAGCTGTACCGCCACTTGTACCATAACGTGCATCAGCAAATAAAATACCATCTTCTGATGTTTGGTCGCCTTCGTCTAATGCTAACCATTTTGCTAAATCTGAATTATATTTGTGTACTTGTGGATAGTTTTCTAAGTCTGCTGTTGATACCCAAATATCACCTGTTACTAGTGCAGATGAACCATCTTGTTGTGTAGTTGGTTCTGTAGCACTAACAATTGGTCCTAGTGGATCAGCTGAACTGTAAACGTTCTGATAACCTTTCCATGTATTACCATCGTGTACCATAATATCAACTTCGTCAACAATACTGTTGTACCATAATGCACCATCAGTTGTTAATGCTGTTGGAGCATCTGCACTTGCAGTTTGTGTTAAGATCTTCCAGTTTGAAGCGTGGAAGTCATAAGTTGAATCACCTGTTGGTGCCGCATATAAGTTTGCAGTACCTGCTTTTGTTGTGTAGTTAAATGCCGCAAAGCCAATTAATCCTAATGCACCGTTTGTATCTTTAATGTGGATTTCTCCGCCATCGTTGTGCTGGATAATAACTCTGTTACTTGCGTCTACGCTTGCAACAATGTTAACAAATCCTGCCGCATTAATTGCATTAGCAATTAAGTCTGCATCACTTGCCGCGCCAGTTGCTGTTACGCTTAATGCTTTGCCTGTTGACATAGCCGCTTGTCCAACAATACTCTCTGACATTTGGAAACCATATGACTGACTGCTTAACTGTGTTGCTACTGCACTTGAAGTAATCGAAGTTGCAGTTGAACTGTTTCTTGCAAAAATTGTAAAATCAAATTCTTCATTTTCTGCTTCAGTTGTGTGTGCTTGTACATATAACTGTCCTAATGCAAGTCCAAGTCCACCAGTTGTTTTATCTAAATTAAAGATAGCATCTTGGTGTGTCTTGTAAACAGGAGCTGGTTTGTCTTCCCATAACTTAGTTGTACTATTAAATGCTTTAACTTTCATTTGTACACCTAAATTAGCGTCAGTTGTTTTAAACCAAACACTACCTGTAGGTCTTGTTTTAGTATCTGCTGTTTTAAATCCTGGAACTGCTGTGTGTGGAGCAATTTCAAATGCTGGTGAGTAGTAAGTACCTGCTGTTAAACCTAAGTCTGCTAACAATGTACCTGAAGCACCTGCTGAAATAGCAATCGCACCGTCATCATCTGTTGATCCGTCAGTTGTGTTTGAACCGTCACCAAAAATGTTTAATTTTCCGTCTACAACACTTGCAGTTACACCTGTAATACCTGCGCCTGTAATATCAGCCGCATACTGTGTTACTGTAGTTCCTGTTGCCGCTAACGTTGTGCCGTTAATTACAATAGTGTGTCCAGTTGTATGAGTACCTGTTGAAGTACCTGTTACAGTTGGCCAACTCTTAACCCAATCAGCTGATCCTACTTTGACCCATGCTCCTGAAGAGTTTTTGTAGTATACTTTATTAGTAGTAGTTGTTGTTACTACTGCATAGTCGCCTACTGCACCTACTGCACCTTTCGGAGCGCCTGTGTTAGTTTCGCCAACTAAGTTAGATTTGTTTGTAATAACTAATGGAACTTTATTAGTGAATGACTGTCCACCAGTAACAGTTACGGCATTGCCGTTCCACTCAAATATTCCGTATTTTGTTAATGCTGTGTCAAACCAATATGTTCCGTTTGCTGGATTAGCCGCTGGTGCATTTGCACTTGGGCTTAATTCGTCTAGATCAACATCTGCTCTTACAACAAATGCTCTGTTACTAACACCCAAATATGAATATGCCGCTTGTAAACCGTATTCGTTTAGTTCGCCGCCGTTTACTGGATTGTTACTAGCATCTGTTTGGAAGTATGGATCTCCGAACGTGTCTGATAAATCTCTTTGTGATGTAATTAAAAATGGTACTCCGGCATTTGCCTTTGTAGTACCTCTTGCTGTACCTGTTCCTGCCGCGTTTTGTTTGTCTTGCTTTGAAGCAACAAAAAGCATTGGAGTAGTACCTGGTTCTGCTGGTGTGTAAAAACTCTCGTCAATTACGCTAACTTGTACACCTGGTGATATTAAAGCCATTTAAGTTCTCCTGTTATAACAACTGTTAAAAGTATTTATATGATTTCTCCAAAAACATATATCAAAACCCCCATAAAAAGGTACCACAAAGGGCAGGTAAATACAATATGAGACCTTTATGCGAATGCGGATACCGGCCTGCGGCGGTAAACTATAAAAAGAACGGTAAAACGTTTTATCGTAAGCAGTGTGATACTTGTTTACATCACGGCAAAAAAATGTGGGGTATACCTAAATGGCATCGTGCTGGTTATAGACAGTTAGATACTTGTGAAAAATGTAACTATCATAGTACTTATAAAGAGCAGTTTAATGTTTACCACATTGACGGTGATCTAAATAATACGTTGCGTAGTAACTTAAAAACTATCTGTGCGAACTGTCAGCGGTTGATGCAGAAGCAAGGCGCAAAGTGGAAACAAGGCGACCTTTTACCTGACTTTTAAGATCTGCAATAGTTCCTTCATTATATATATTATGTTCAAATGATGCTTTAGCCCAACGCCATTCGCTTGGGTGTACATCAGTTGGTTCAATGCCTAAGTCTTGATATTGTCTAAACCATACAGGATCAGGTCCACGTTTAACGCACCAAACTTTTCCACCCATACCTTTAATAACTTCTACTTCGTTTTCAAAGCGTACATCAGGAATAACAAAATTCTTATTAGGATTATCAATAATAGTCTTTTTAACAAAACTCACCCAGATGCCATCATAGAATCCGTTACGCATACAGTCAGTACCAAACTCTTGTAATACTAGTCTTGGAGTTATACTACGTCCTGTTTCTTTTGTCCAAAATGTATCTTCTTGTTCACGCCAGTAACGACTGTCTGGAGTTTCACCTTCTAGCATATCACGTGGCCAATCAAACATTAAAGATACTGCGTCTTTAAGTTTGTCTGCAAAACTAATTTTTTCAAAGCTGTGATCGTCAACTAGAATATCTGCTACTGTACCTTTACCGCAACTGATTAGTCCACAAATTCCAATAATCATAATGAATCCTTAATTTATAATGTATAGTATACGTTATAATTTAGCAGAAGTCAAGTATTATTTTAACCGATTGTGAAGCCGTATCCTACGCCACCAGCTACTGCTAGTGCTAGATCTTGTTCAAGTTTTTCCATTTCAGCTTGTGCTTCAGCTTTTAAGGCATCACCGTTTAAAGATGTGCCGCCTTGTGGGCCTGCGACTGTAGCAAATTTACTACGTGCTTCGCCTAACATATATTTGCACTTTGCAAGTGTATAGTCTTTGATCCATTGTACAGCCATATAGTCATCTAACAATTCAAAGTCTGGTCTGTAATTGTAACATTCTAATAACAGTTCTTCTTCTGCACGAGCACGTTGTAGTATTGTAAGTTTTTTATTTGATCTATTCCATTTAAATTCAATGAATGATCCAAACATACGTCCTACAAGTTCTTGGTATCCTGCAAATGCATTATAAGTTGATAGTCCGCCCATGTTACTACTTGCTAATAGATATGTATTTGTATAAGCCATGTTAAATGGTTCAAACAATGTACCGCCATCTCCGCCACCTGTGCGTGATCCAATTGATCTTCTAAAAATTTGTCTAACTTCCATTACTTCATTTGGTAGTACATAATCATTTTGATCAATTACTGTAGGTAAAAAGATGTATGATTCTTCAACACTATTTTCACTACGCTGTCTAAATTTAGTAAATGCTGTGTTAAGGGCACTTTCATAATGCTCTGGATCGAGTTCAACATCGATCATTCCACCACCGAGACTTAGTTCTACGTATTTGAAAACTTCTTGTTTTTTTGTATTAATGTTTGTTGACATGTATCTTCTCCGTACAATGTATTTATGCGTTACGATAAATACTATTGTTATGCCGAGACTTAGTTTATACAAACCCGAAAGAGGGAAAGATTATTCATTCTTAGATAAGACTATAACAGAGATGTTTACCGTTGGAGGTACCGACGTCTTTGTACACAAGTACTTAGGACCTAAGAATCCAGATGATGCATCTGCTACAGCTGATCAACCACAGTACGATGCTGTAAAAGAAACTAATATACAAGACATGTTGTTTATGGAGAACAGAGATCGTAAATACGATCCTGACATTTATACAATGCGTGGTATATATAGTGTTTCAGATGTAGATTTTGATATGAGCCAATTTGGTTTGTTCCTACAAAATGATATTATTTTTATGACTATACCAATTAATTATAGTGTAAAAACACTAGGACGTAAAATTATGTCTGGTGATGTTATTGAACTTCCACACTTAAAAGACGAAAATGCACTTAATGATTTTAGTGTGGCGTTAAAACGTTATTATGTTGTTGAAGATGTGAACAGAGCAAGTGAAGGATTTTCACCAACTTGGTACCCACACTTATATCGTGTGAAAATGAAACAAATTATTGATAGTCAAGAGTTCAAAGAAGTACTTGATTTACCAGCAGAAGAAGGATCATCACAAACACTACGTGACGTACTTAGTACCTACGATAAAGAGATGCAAATTAATGATGCTATTATTTCGCAAGCAGAATCTGATGCTCCTAAAGCAGGTTATGATACAAGTCATTTATATACCCTACAAGTTGATGATAGAGGCGAACCAGAATTAGTAACAACAGATAGTAGTGAACTTGATGCAAGTACACAAAACGAATTAGCAGATAGAGTTAACCAAACACCAGAGCGTGAGGGCTATACAGGTTATATTATTGGCGACGGATTAGCACCTAATGGCGAAGCATTTGGAAGTGGTATTAGTTTTCCACTTACGCAAGCTGAAGGTGATTATTTTCTAAGAATTGATATGATGCCAAATAGATTATTTAGATATGACGGTAGAAGATGGGTTAAGATGGAAGATAATGTAAGAATGACAATGACAAATACTAATACAAAACAAACACAAAAAGGTACGTTTGTTAACAATACAAATGAATCAACTATTGCAGGTGAAACTGTTGTAGAAAGACAAGGATTAGGTAAAGCTCTAAGACCAAAGGCGGATAATTAATGAGAATAATTAGACATAATATTGCAGGAATAATTTTTGCAGGGCTAGGTGTATATTTTTTATATCTAGATATGATGCCAATGATGCATATGGATCACGATATGCCTGCACACGGCAATACACTGTTTGGTATAGGTGAAATGACATGGATGTGGTTTACAATGGCCATTGTACATTTTTTCTTAAATGACTGCGGTTGTAAATCTTGTAAAGGTAAAGAGTAATGCAACATTTTTATGATGGACAAATACGTAGATATGTTACTCAGTTAGTAAGACTGTTTAGTAACTTTTCATACAAAGACGGCGATGATAAAATAGTTCGTGTACCTGTTATGTATGGCGATATTACACGTCAAGTTGGTCATATTTTAAGAGATAATTCAGAAAACAAAATACCAAGTGCGCCGCGTATGTCAGTATACATCACGGGGTTAGAACAAGACCGAACTAGAACTAGTGATAGTTCTTTTACTAGTAAAGTGCATCTTAGAGAACGTGCTTACGATTCTACTGGTAGTGAATATTTAAACACACAAGGTAAAAATTATACAGTAGAACGTATAATGCCTAGTCCATATACATTAAATGTTAATGTAGATATTTGGTCAACTAACACAGATCAAAAATTACAAATTATGGAACAGTTATTAATGTTGTTTAATCCTAGTTTAGAAATACAAACAACAGATAATTATGTCGACTGGAGTAGTTTAACTAGTGTGGAATTAACTAGCACAAGTTTTAGTAATAGAAGTATTCCAATTGGAACAGAAAGTGAAATTGATGTTGCACAACTTAGTTTTACAACTCCAATATACATTAACATGCCTGCTAAAGTTAAAAAGTTAGGTATTATAACAAATGTTATTATGAGTATATTTGACGAATCAAATGGTAATATTGCATTAGGTATTAGTACACCTGAATTAAAGGCATATTCTGATGCTCCACAAGAAAGACCAACTATGGATAAGCAGACTGATCGTATACAAAGAGATACATTGAACCTATCAGTTAATACTGCTACATACAAAGACTATGATATGGTTGTAATGAATAACATTGCACAAATAATTGATCGAGGAAAAACAGGAACAGTAACTTGGACTAAATTAATAGAAGTATTACCAGGCGAATATAGAGCAGGATTATCACAGTTACAATTACAACGTAAGATATTAGAAGGTGAAGATACAAGTATAAGTGTTAACGGATCAGTAACTATTAACCCACTAGACGAGAGTCAATTGGTTGTTGATTGGGATGAAGATACTATACCTACTAACACAACACTAAACTCGCCAGCTGGTAGAAATAATACAGGTTCAATTGATTTTATTATTAATCCTGGTAAGTATAATCCAACTGATGCAAAAGCGGCAGGACTAAGATTGTTATTATTAGGTGCTATTAATACCAGTGATAATGTAGGTGTAGCAGGTTATGATGGGCCTGATGCATGGAAAAATGCAGATAATACAGACTTTGTAGCAGGCGAAAATGACATTGTAGAATGGGATGGCTCTAATTGGCATGTTGTATTTGATGCTAGTGCAGACACAGGAACTACAACAAAATATATAACCAACCTAAATACTGGTGTACAGTACAGATGGACTGGTACAGAATGGATACTTTCATTCGAAGGCGAATACCGAAAAGGCACCTGGCGCCTCTCACTCTAAAATAAGTACTTGTATGAGTCAAGAAATTATATGCAGTGGTGCCTTATTTTATTCACTTAAAACACAACGGTTTTTATTATTACACCGCACACAAAGCAAACAAAAACATGTATGGGGATTAGTAGGCGGTACTAACGGTAAGAATGAAGCTCCGTGGCCTGCACTACAACGAGAAATACACGAAGAAGTCGGCGAATTACCGGACATAATCAAAACAATTCCATTAGAAACTTTTATTAGTACAGATGAAAAATTTAGTTTTCATACATATTTGTGCATATTAAAAGATGAATTCCTTCCACAACTAAACGAAGAACATGACGGATATGCATGGGTAAGTTTTGGAAGATGGCCTAAACCATTACACATGGGATTACGCAATACATTACAAAGTAAAACCAATCAAACTAAATTTGAAACAGTGTTTAGTTTAATTGATTATTTAGAACAGGACAAATAAATGAAACAACTTAAAAATATTACTATTGTTGGCGGCGGTTCAGCGGCCTGGTTAGCGGCCGCATACATTCAAAATAATATGTGGGATATTGAACTAACAGTAATCGACAAAGAAGTTGGAAATCCTATTGGTGTTGGTGAAGCAACTGTACTTACATTCCCATCATATTTAAGAGAGTGCGGATTATCTTTAACTGAATGGTTTAAAGATATTGATACAACATACAAAGCAGGTATTAATTTTCCTGGTTGGAGAGATCCTAAAGGTAGTGTATGGCATCCTTTTTATTTAAATAGAAGTTATCTTGATAAAGCCGCTACACAGTATGATATTTGGGCACAAAAACAAGATATGGATTTCAAAACTGCCGGGATGCCTACATATGAATGTAGTCAAAATAACAAAGTAGATATGTGGGGAGCATTCGACACCCTAGCATTCCATATTGATGCTGGCAAACTGACACAAGTATTACAAAGACATTGTGGAGACAAGATTAATCTAATTAAAAGTGAAGTTGTTAATGTAAATCGTAACGAACAAAATGATATTGAAAGTTTAGATTTGAAAAATGGAAAAAAACACTATTCAGATTTTTATATTGACTGTACAGGCTTTGCTAATATTCTTAAAAAACCTAAACGTGTAGAACTATTAGGTGAAGGTAGATTGTTTACAAACACTGCTGTTGCTGGACATGTTCCGTACAATGATGTAGAAAAAGAACGTGTACCATATGTAAATTGTCCTGCTGTTGATCACGGTTGGATTTGGAAAATTCCTACACAAACACGTTTTGGTAGTGGTATGGTTTTCAATAAAGACATAACAGACATTGATACAGCAAAACAATATTTTTGTGACCACTGGGATGGTAGAATTAAACCTGAAGACTTAAAAGTTATTGACTGGCTTCCTTATTACAGTGAAAATTTCTGGGAGAATAATGTTGTTTCAATTGGCCTTAGTGGTGGATTTATCGAACCGTTAGAGTCAACTGGACTTGCTAGTATGACTAATGGTGTTAAAATGTTAGCAGAGCGTATTCCGCAATACGCTTACGGACAAGCTGATATAGACTCATATAACAAAGATATGCAATACTGGTACGAAGATGCTGTTGACTTTATTAATAGTCACTATGCTGATACTAAATGGGACACACCATTTTGGAATTATGTAAAGGAAACACATGTTAAGTCAGACAAACATTTATTTTATGAACGCTGGTTAAAAGATCCAAACAGAAAATTTTATACTAATGTACAGTCTCGTACATTGTTTCATCCTCCTAATTGGCACTTGTGGTTAATACAAATGGGATATCCTATTAATGTAGATTTAAATTACCTAAATCCTAAAGAAATAGACTTTATCATGCGTGACTTTTTGATAGCAGAGCAACATCGTATGCACGGAAGTGTTAATCACACTGATGCTATTGAAAGTACAAATATAGGGTTAGACTGGGCTGAACGAGCAATGTTCAGAGGAGATAGAGGAAGTTTAGTATGAAGATAGTTGTTGTTGGAGGAGGCACTGCCGGTTGGCTAGCGGCTCTAATGATTTCAAAAATTAAGCCCGAAAACACAGTAACAGTCATTGAAAGTTCAAAGATTGGTATCATAGGTGCAGGCGAAGGATCAACAGGATCACTAACAAATATTATCCACAATGAGATGTGGGACTTTGGTTGTAATGAACAAGACTTTATTAAAGAGTGTGATGCTACAATTAAATTAGGTATTAAACATATTGGTTGGGGACCTGACAAAAACAAACATTATTATGGTCCTATTGATGGCACACCAACTAGTAATGATGTTGTTGACCTTATGTTTCAACATGCTTTAGGTTACAGAGATCAAGACTTATTACATATTGCTACTGAACTTGGGTATAAAATACATCATAATAAAAATAGTTTTGTTGAGCCTGCAGGCAATCATGCATATCACTTTGATGCACACAAAGTAGGCCAATATTTTAAGAAGATTTGTGAAACTGTTACACATATTGACAGTGAAGTTGAACAAGTTATGCTTGAGTCAGACACTGGATTTGTAGAGTCAGTTAAGTTAAGTAATGGTAATACTGTTGAAGGCGACATGTTTATTGATGCTAGTGGATTCAATCAAGTGCTTATGAAAGCAGTAGGCGGAAAATGGAAAAGTTACAAGGATAATTTGCCTGTAAACAGTGCATTACCATTTTTTTTGCCGTATGAAGATGATGAAATTATTCAACCTGTAACTAATGCATGGGCACAAAATAATGGTTGGTGTTGGCAAATACCTACAAAAAATAGGCGTGGTTGTGGATACGTATTCAGTGATGAATTTGTTACACCTGATCAAGCACATGCTGAACTTGAGCAAACAATTGGGCGTAAAGTTGATCCAATTAGACTATTAAAGTTTGAATCAGGAAGGCAAGAAACACTTTGGATTAAGAATGTTTTATCAATTGGATTGTGTGCGGCCTTTGCAGAACCATTAGAAGCAACAAGTATACATACAACAATTATGCAATTAAAAGATTTTGTGTTTAGTTGCTTGTCTACTAACAGAGATATCACATGCAACGAAGGAACCGTTAACAAATACAACAACGACAAAGCTCATATGTATGACACAACAAGAGATTTCTTAGTAGCACATTATACATGCGGACGCAATGATACAGAATTTTGGAAGTATATTGATAGTGGAGTAACAACTACAGAGTTTGTAAAATCAATACACGAAGTTTGCAAACATAGAGTACCTAATATGACATTATTCCCTAGACCAGAAGGCGGAGCAGGATGGCCTTTGTGGAGTTATGTACTTGCAGGCACAGGTAAATTAACATCTGAAGTTGCTGAAAGAGAATTAAAGTTTAATAATGATATAGATTTTAGTGACAGTGCATATCGTTATCATGTTGAAGTTTTTGATAACCACACTCAACATTTACCAGACAATACACAATATATAAAGGATATGTAATGAAAGTTTTAGTTATTGGCGATGTAATTATCGACAAATATATCTACGGTACATCTACACGTATCAGCCCAGAAGCACCTGTTCCTGTAATAACTTATATTGAAGAAAAAGAAACAAGAGGCGGTGCAGGACTTGTATATGAAAACTTAAAAAGTTTAGGCGTTGATGTTGATATGTTTGAAACACAAGGTCAAGTTAGTGTTAAAACTAGAATAATTTGTGACGGACATTATATCACACGTATTGATGATGACGCACAAGCAAACGGAACAGAAGTTTTAAAACAAGTAAAAGAAACTAATTTTTCTCAATACGACTATGTTTTACTAAGTGACTACAACAAAGGTGTATTAGATGAAGCAAGAGAAATTATTGAACATATTAATACATTTAATTGTAAGATAATTGTAGATCCAAAAGAAAACCAGTGGTTCTACGAAGGTGCTTGGTTAGTAAAACCTAACTACAGTGAATTCGAATCATTAGAATTTGATAATTGGCAGGGTAATATTATTACTACTAATGCTGGTGAAGAAGTTATTGCTACTATTGATGGTAAAAGATATGAAGTACCTGTTGATAATTTAGAAGTAGCAGATGTTACAGGTGCTGGTGATTGTTTTTTAGCAAGTTTTGTATATGCACTTACTAAAGGGCATGATTATGAAAAAGCAATTAAGATTGCTGTTCGTGGTTCGACAGAAAGTGTAAAACATGCTGGTACATATATTCTTAAAAAAGATGATTTAGAAGATGTAGTTGTATGGACTAATGGAGTGTTTGACATACTGCATATAGGCCATTTAAAGCTACTTAGACACGCATACAGCTTAGGAAATAGGCTTATAGTGGGTATTAACAGCGATACAAGTGTTAAGCGTTTAAAAGGCGATTTAAGACCCATTAACGATCAGGACACCCGCAAGGAATTGCTCTTAGAGCTTGGTTTTGTAGATGATGTAATTATTTTTGATGAAGATACTCCGTTGGAAGCAATGACCAAATTAGAGCCAGATATTATAGTAAAAGGTGGCGACTATACCTTTGATACTGTGGTAGGAAATCATCTAGCTGATGTTGTTATATTCCCTACTGTTGAAGGACATAGCACAACAAGCATAATTAAAAAGATTGACAACGGTAATTAAAGATAGTATAATAGTAAAAAGAGGTACAAATGAAAGTATTAGTAACAGGACATAAAGGATTTGTTGGTAGCTATATTGCCAATTATCTACAATCAAGAGACCACGAAGTTGAAGGCTTTGAGTGGGTTGAACATGTAGTTCCAGACGTATCATCATACGATTGGGTAATACATTGTGGAGCAATATCAGATACTACTGAAAGAGATGTAGACAAAGTTTGGGCTCATAATTATGAATTTACATTACGTCTATTACAAGTTTGCGAAAATTATAATACTAATATTCAACTTGTAAGTACTTCTGCTGTTTACGGTAACAACACTAGTTTTAAAGAGTCAGATCCTGTTTATCCGCAAACACCTTATGCATGGAGTAAGTACCTAATTGATAAATTCTTAAAAGAAAACGGCTACGAAAATTTTGGTATGCTTGTACAGAACTTTAGGTACTTTAACGTATACGGTCCTGGTGAAGGTCACAAAGGTGATCAAATGAGTCTAGTTAGTAAGTTTCAAAAGCAAGCAAGTCAAGACGGAGTAATTAAACTATTTGAAGGTAGCAATAAATTTAAAAGAGACCTTGTAAGTGTGCATGACGTTGCTGTTGTACATGAAAAAATGATGCATGAAACTGATACGTGCGGTGTATTTAATTTAGGAACAAGTAAAGCAGTTAATGTTGAAGAAGTTGCTAAATTAATTGCTAAAAGATATGATGCAAAAATTGAATACATTCCAATGCCAGATCATTTAAAAAGTCAATATCAAGAATACACTTGTGCAGATAATGCAAAACTACATAATGCTATAGCAATAAGACACTGGCATACAATCGAGGAGTACATTAATGGAACCAACTAGACTAGAAGGTAAAGTAGACAAAGGCTGGGGTTACGAAGTAATTTGGGCAACGAATGATTTATACTGTGGTAAAATTATGGTATTTGAAAAAGTTGGTTCTAAGTTTAGTATGCACTTTCATAAAGAAAAAGACGAAACATGGTTTGTTAACAACGGACGTTTTCTATTAAATTATATTGACACAACTACTGCTGAGTATAAATCACAAGAACTTACAGAAGGTATGACATGGCGCAATCCGCCACTAATGCCACATCAATTAGTTTGTATGGAACCTGGAAGTAGTGTTACTGAAGTAAGTACACCTGATAGTGTTGAAGATAATTATCGTATTGCACCTGGTGATAGTCAAAAGTCTAAGCCACAAATGGAAACAGCACCATCCGAAGATGATGCTGATGGTTCTGTAACTACTACCCCTTAAAAAGATTAAGCCTGAGCTTCACCCCATTTAATAATAATATTCGCATCTACTGCCGCGCCTGACGTTTTATAAACGTTCAATGCAAGCACGTCTGGACCATTTGGGAAAGTACCTCTACCACCTAGTGTAGTATTTGTAAGTTCTTTCAATTGTCCTAGATCCAATGTAGATCTTTCTCCAGGTTGAGCAATGAATGAGAACACTGTTTCTCCTGGCTGTGCGTATGGAGGTTGTTGGAATTTAAAGTTGTACAAGTCGCCTGGGCTAAGTGTACCGTTGTAACTGTTGTTAAAGCTAACTCTATAGAATTCAATACCACCCGAACCTTGGTTCCCAAATAGTAATGGTCCTTCAATATTTGACACATAACTTGATGATGGCATACTAATATCGCCTTGGTTAGTTGGTGCACCACCAGCATCACCAATTTCAGTACCTGATCTTGCACCAGCCGCGTCCCAAACATTTTTAAGGAAGAATGCAAAGTTTGAATTAGATTCATCGCCACCTTTTTGGAATGTTTGTGTAGCACCGTTACCTGAATTTGAATTTGAATTACCTGAGAAGTAAACTAAGTATCTTCCGTAAATACTTTGGTCAACAATCTGTTGAATTGTAGTACCTTGTGGGAAGTATTCGTTTCCTCCGCCATCTGCGTTAACCTGGTCACCAACTGATAAGTTAGAATCTTCCCAACTGTTTGCATCAAAATATGCGTAATTTCTGTTTGTTCTAAATGACCACCATGGCATTAATTGTGCTGTTGTTGTAACCTGTGGCATAACTGCCGCTGTACTATATGTCGCTGTATCACCACTGTTCCAGTTAACAGAACCACCTGATGCAACCTGTGCAAAACTTGGCTGTCCACCTTGTGCTAGTCCTGACAATCCAGTCCAACCAATGTCTCCTGGGTTAAGTGGATAGTTCTGTGGATTCAAAATACCTTCAACAACAATACCGCCGTAAATTGGAGCGTTAGAATTTTCAGGATCAAGTCCATCTGATGTAATCTCTAGACCTTGCATAAGCAACTGAGCTCTGTTTAACAGTTCTCTATCACCTAAGTCACCAACAATAGCATTACTAACACTAGGTGCTAGTCTAAGTAAGAACGCTGTTTGTCTTGTTGTACTAATGTTTAGTCCTGTTTCTGTGTATGAGAAGATGTAACCTCTATCATCATCAAAGCCACCGTCTGTAATAAACGCTGAACCCCAGTGTGATATAAGTGGTGTAATACTGTTACTAATTAAAATAACACCAGTACGCTCTGCGTGTCCACTTGCTGGACCTGCGTTGTACTGTCTAGTTGCACCAGCTTGGAAGTTTTGTAGTGTAGTTCCTCTTGTACAGTTTGTTAATCTTTTTAGTGTATGATCAATAGTTGTGTAACTAATAATTTCGTTATCAATATACACTGTTCCGTTATCTGGGAAGAACTTAGATTCTACAACTGGTATAAATGTTTGTGTAGCATCAATGTCGTCGATAAGAGCTGATGATGCACCTTCGTTTGTAACTTCATAACGCACTGGTAAGTTACCTGAACGCATAAACGCTTCTGTGTTTACGTTTGAGTTACGCATTCTGTGACAGAATACAAAGTTACCATCAGCACCACGTGCCATCCAGTCAATAAAACCAGCACCATACCAACTGTATTGAATACCAATCATCTGCATGTATCTAACATCCATATTGTATCCACTCTTGCCAGTGCCGTCCATTCTGTCTAAGTTCCACTCTTCTTGTAAAACTTTCTTATCTGTAATTAAGTTTACTTTACATGATGCAACATTGTTAACACCTCTGTAGTCTGGTGTTACTGTTATTTGTGTTTGTGAATCAACGTTTGCAACAACGTGTGTCATTCCTTTGATAACAATTCTATCACCAGCTTTTAACTGATCTCTAAATCTTGTGTTAGTACCTATCATTAAGTTAGAGTCAACTGTAACTTGTGCAGTACCTGCAATTTGCTTTGTACTTGTACGTTGTGCAACACTAATGTTCGAGCCATCAAACTCCCAATAAATTCCGTTTTGATCATCAAAGATACCTGAACGGACTGTTGCTCCATGCCAACCAACAACTGTCAGCTGTGCCGCAAAACCTAGTACAGCATTTTGTGTACCTAGTCTGCGTGTTGATAAACATTTTAATGTTCTTTCGTCAATGATTTGTGTAACAGTATATTCACCGTTATAACCTGCTGATTCAACACCAATAAGTCTAACCTTACCACCAACTTGTGCGCCGTGATCGTTATCATCTGTTACAATAGTAATGATTGCACCAATACCTGTGCCGTCTGCTGTAATAGTTCTTACGTCATAACTTGGTGCAAACAATGCACCAGTGGTATACATAATACCTTTACCTGACTGGTATCTAATATATTTTTTACTCTGTCTAATTGCTTGAGCACCGTGCTGTGGTCCGCCTGTTCCTAATTGTACACCACCATCATATGGTCTGTGAATAAAGAAACTATCTGGACGTAAGTACACGTTACCTTGGATTCTATCTTCTGTAGAACTGCCATCAAATTCACTTACAGATCCTGGAGCTCTTGTGTTATATCTAATCTTTTTACTAGTTGGAACATTAATTGCAATAAACGAACCTGCCGCTAGTGAGTGATTATTTGAGCCTCCATCATCTGAGTTAACATCAACAACAAATGTATCACCTGGCACAATTCCGTGTGCATAAGGCCATGTAATTTCAATAGTTGATAGTGCTTCAAAGTTAACACTTGTAGCCGCATCAATTGTAGTTGTTGTAAAGTCTGTTAGTGTAACACCGTTTACTAAGTTTAGTCCACCACCTGCAACTGCTGAACCTGTAATACTTGCTGTGCTTAATCCACCGCTACCATCTTTGGCTGTTACAATAACTGTTGCATCTTGTGCTGGAGTTGCACCACCTAGTGTATTACCTGGAATAGTAATTATGTTACCAATTTCGTATCCGCTACCACTTGCGTTAATAGCAAGACTATATACACCTGAAGTTCTAGTAATATCAAATGTTCCGCTTGAGCCTGCATGTGCTACATTACTACCTGCTTGTCCAGTAAACACTGTTGGTAATGCTGGTGCACTACCTGTTATGCTTACTGTTGAAATAGCACCAGTTTCACCGTTTACACTATCAACTGTAATAGTTGCATCATTAGCAGGAGTAGATCCGCCAATTAAATTACCTGCTATTACATAAGTTTGACCTACATGATAGTTTGTACCATTTGCTGTAACTGTTGTACTATAGCTTGATCCGTCGTTTGCAATATCAAATGTTGCACCTGAACCAACTAGATCTGTCATACCTTTATTTTCAAATACGCCAGCGTCTGCCGCTGATGGTGTTGTTGATTCGTCTGCTCCTTCTACACGTACATCAGTGATACCACCAACGCCGTTAACTGAAACAACTCTTAAATATACATCGTTAGCTGGACTTGATCCGCCCATTAAAGCACCACTACAAATAAGTGTATCTGCTGTTGTATATCCTGTGCCGTCTTGTCCAAAAGATTGATATGAATACACACCGCTGGTTACATTAATAGCAAACTGTATTCCTGATCCTGAACCACCTGTAAATGCTAAGTCTGATCCGCCAAAGCTATAACTTCTTGTTTGACTTGGAGGTGTACCAATACTCCATCCACCATTATCTGGCACTAGTGCAGTAATTGATCCGCCAGCGCCAACACTTGTAACTCTAGCAACAAAGTCGTTTCCGCCATTGTTTTGGTTACCAGGTTGTCCTACACCACCTAATACAGAACTACCGCTAATAAATATTCTATCACCAATTGTATAGTTTTGTGAATCGTTTGGAGAGTTAACATCTACTGTTGTATAACTTCCGCTGGAATAGTTGATATCAAACTGTGTGCTTCCCATTGAACCACCGTTTTGCGTTAATACTGCTGTTGGTCCAGTGTATGCAATAGTTCCACTTAATGCAGTTCCACTTACACTTGCGGCTGTTACACCACCTGTACCGTTAACTGCTGTAACTAATATTGTTGCATCATGTGCAGGTGTAGTACCACCTAAGTTATCACCTGTAACTAATAGTTTATCACCTTGAATGTATCCTGATCCTGCTTGTGTTACTAAGTCTATTGAATATGCTGTGCCAGTTCTTGAAATTGTAAATTGTGCGTTTGAACCTGCAGGTGCTGTAATTGTTCCTGTTACACCTGTATAAGTTTCTGTGTTACGTATAATTTGACTTGTAAATGAACCACTCATACTAAGTGTGGTACCAGCAATGTTGTTAACAAAGATAGCATCTCCGCTACCGTTATCAGCCGCTAGTCCTACAACAATACCTGTTGTACTTGCAACTTCAATATCAGTATTACCAATATTAATATCATTTACTAAGTTTAATGGTAATGTATTACCGTCTGGAGTACTTGCAATAGCAGTAACCTGTGTTCCTGTTGGAAATGCCGCGTTAGCAATTGGAGCACCAACTTCTGGTACATCACCTGTAAACGCTAATCTGTTTTCACTTGTTTGTGCCGCCAAACTTAATGTCATAGTACCATTTGTACCATTACTGAATACTGTAAACAATGGCTGTCCAACACTTGCACCAGTATAGAAAGCACCTTTACGTAACTGTGTATAAGTTGTTGAAAGTACTTCGCCGGAGTTTGTACCAACTTTTGCTTTAGCGTAATATGTAAATGTTGTAGTTGATGGAATGTCGTCAATAATAAAAGAACCTTCTGACCTTGCCGCTCCACCTACACTATCTTCAAGTGCTTTAATTGTAATCGGAGTACCTGCTTCAAATCCGTGTGCGCCAACTGTTGTAACTGTAATTTTTGACGAACCAATTCCTGCTGTACCTGCTGAAGCATCTGTAATAACACTTAGCACTTGTGTATCAGTACCTGGAAGTTCGTAAACACTTGGATAACCACGCATCATACCAATAGCTGACCATTTAGTAGGCTGTAGTCCGTACTCAAAGTCAGCGTCAAGCATACTTAACGGTGGAGCAATACGCATACGTTCAATAGCGTCTGATCCAAAGTCATATGGTCTTGTAATTTGTTCTGGCGAGTCAATAAAGATTTGTAATTCGTCTGTTTCTGATTGACCTTCAGTATTATGTGTAAGATCTAAAATTGTAACAGCATCAGTAACTTGTAAGTATTTTGGAAAGTCGCTGTCTGCATTTTCATTAGATGAAGTACTATCATATTTTGGTACATAGCCACTTGAATCTCTTGGTGTAACATCGTCAACTCTTGTTACTCTACCACCTTTAAGTACATCTGTAAAGTTATAGATAACTTCTGTTTTAGTTGTGTTAGTTACAATTAATAAGTCACTAGCATCGTAGTTACCTTGGAATCTAACATGTCCTAAGCCTTTACGTTCAAATGTTGGTAATGCACCTGTACCCGAAGTCAATACATTTATAACAATTCCTGAAAGTGTTTGAATGCGTGAGCCAGCTTGGGCTTCGCCATTTACACCGTTAGTAACTTGTGCTACGTTTCCTTGGTATGGTGTTGACTGTGGACTGTTAGTGAATACGTGATTAATAATTAGATCACGTGTAAATTCTTTTGCTTTTACTTCTGCTACTCTGTCTCCATCAACCTGTGCAACATCTTGTTCCCAATATGTATGTGAAATTCTTGTTGTTTCTTCGTTACCTGTGTAGCGTAAGTCGTGTGCCCAAGCGTCAATGTTAAATCCTGTGTCTCTTTCACATTTAGACTGACTGTATGTATAACCTACAAATCCTGTTGCGTTATCGTTTACTTGTTGTAATATCCAAGCCGCAACTTCTTTTTGTATAAAGTCTTTGTTAGTTGTAAGCAATGCCCATGCATTCGGATATGAGTTATCATTTAATCCTAGTCCTGGGTAAAACTTGTAATTATAAATCTTTTTCTTAGCCATTCTTTATGCTCCAAATGCTACTGCAAGGGCTGTTGCCGTTGCGTCTACATAACCTTTACTTGTTGCGTGGGTGCCTACAGTAGGCTGGTTAATCAAAACCACGTTATCTGCGATATTAACATCACCTTTTACTGATGCACCATTCATATTTATAGTCGATGCTGTACTATCCGGATTAGCCGCCATATCAATTGTATGTACTCTAATCTGCGAAGGAGTATTATATCCAATTTCTACATTGTCAATACTACCTGGTAAAGCACCAATACTACTAATTGTTAGTCTACCATTAACTACAGATAATGATGTATTACCTAAATAGTTAACTTTGAAAACACCGCCTGTTACAGCAAGGCTTTCAAAACTGTTTGATACCTGTGTACCTGTGTCATCACCTGTGTCATCTGCAGGTGGAACATAAGCAACAAACGGAGTTCCGTTAAGCAAAATACTTTGAACATCAATAGTCGGTGCAGTTAGCTTACCCGATTTATCAACTGTAAAGTTAGGACTTTCAAATCCGTTTTGTGCTTGGAATTTATCGTTAATTACTGTTGCCATTTATCCCTATTTCCTTAAATTGCACTCAATGCTTTCACTACAATAGTACCTTGCATTGAACCGTGTACTGTACACTGATATTGATAATTGCCACTAATATTTGCTGGAACTTGCCAATATAATGTACCTGATGTTTTAGCTTGTGCATCTGATCCTGTTGACTCTTCTCCATCTAATGCAACGTGTATAAGTCCATTACTATATGGTGAACCTCCACTTGTTTCAATTTGGAATGGATGATTTGCGCCACTGTTAATTTTAAATGCAATCGTTGCACCTGCTAAAGCATAAATTGTTGGATCTTCTGTATTACCGTATTGACTAAACTTATATCCGTTATTACTATCAGCTGTTACAGTTAACATTGTCATTGCAGGATATGCAATCTGATCGTATGTATGTGGACTATCAATCCAGTCTGAACCATCATATACTAAAACATTACCTGCTGTTGCGCCTGTTAAGTCTGTATCTGATAAACTTGCAAACGTTGGAACTGTTCCGTTAATAGTAACTGTGTCACCTGATACTGATGTAGTAATATTTGTACCACCTGCAATAGTTAGTGTATCAGTTTTACTATCAGCCGCCGCTAGTCCTGCGTCTGATTGTACATTACTAAATGCGTTTTGGTTAGCTTCACCACTTAGTGCATCACCACTATAATTAATAGTTAGTGTATCGCCAACAACACTAGTTGTAATGTTTGTACCGCCAGCAACTGTTAATGTATCTGTTTGTGAATTTGCTGTAGTAGTACCTGAATCGCCGTCAACTGTTTGGAAAATATTTTGTAGTCCGCCAGCCGCTGGTGTAATAAAAGTAAATGTTCCATTACCGTTTGCAGATAAAACTTGTCCACTTGATCCGTCAATAATACTTAAATCAACTAATGAAGCCGGAATGGATGGCTTGTTGTTTAAGTTATCAAAGTTTGTAAAGTATGAACTATCAAATCCGTCTAATGTGTCAGCGTCTGTTCCGCCTCCACCTGATGTAGTATCTGTTCCTGGTGCCCATTTGCCACCGTCCCATTTAAGAACGTTGCCTGTTTGTGGTGCCTGTGATGTTGTATCAACATCTGATAAACTATTAATGTTTCCTACATAAGCAACCGGTTTTAAAGGATCTGTATAGTTAGGAATTGCTCCTGCACTTGCATCTAAAAGTAGTTTGCGCCATGCACTTGCATGTGCAACATAAACTGTTCCACCTTCATGTACGTGTAACATTGCACCATGATATGTGCTTGTGCTAATTGCGTTCATTTGGTTTAACGTTGCGGCATGAAATGCTACTTTGTTAATTTTTGAATCGTCATTTTGTATATCAAGTTCCATACTTGAGTTTACAATATCTTTAAGATTTGTTCCGTCGCCTAAAGCGTTATACAGCTCGTCTGTGTTAGCATTAACCTTAGTAGCACCTGCTCTAAGATTATCACCAGTACCGTCATTTGCGGCTGTACCTAAGTTAATTGTTGATTTTGCCATTCCTTACACCTTATCAAATGTTATGTTTGTATTATCGAAATACGTAGTTGTTGCATCAAAAGTATTTACCCCAGACTCCTCTACAGTGGATACATCTGCGACTATTGCAGGAGGAGTAAGCTGATGAATAGTTTTTGCATATGTAGCATGAAAAATTAACTTTGCACCAGCGTAAATATTTGACGTTGGACTAGCATTAATTTTTACTTCACTTGCATCAACTGTGACAGATAAATTTACTAATTCTTGGTTAATACTTGAACGTCCGAATATAGTTGCAACAGCTCTATCTGGTCTAGCAACTACTGAAAGTTGCATAATTTCTTTTTCATTTGAATCAAACTCTACTGTAATTTGATACACTGCACTGCTATATTCACCTAAATGAAATGAGTCTACAACAGTATTATATTGGACTCCAATCCAGCTACCTCTGTAACTAAAACTTGATCTGCTCGGCAGATGAATGGTGTTATTTGCACCTTTACTAAAAAGATTTGTCAGAAGTTTATTCATTGTTCATGCTCCATATTGTATTTATCGTTTTACAAAGATATGTAACAGTACAATTTATGTTAAATCTACTAGGCTATGAGCAAATTGATTTAGGTTATCAAATGTTTCTGTTTGTTTTTTAAGGTCTTTGTTAGCAAATGTATTTAACTTCTTAATTGTTTCAGCACCATGGCCTGTGCGTACTAATATAGGCTTTGCTTTAGCCTTTACAGCGGCTTTTAAATCACTAATTTTGTCACCTACGTATACACCATTCTTCCAATCAACCCCAATTTCTGCTGAGGCACGCTTAAACATACCTGTATTAGGTTTAGCATACACATCATCTTTTAGATTAGATGTGCTGTAATACAATCCGTTAATACTCCTACAACCTACATTCCAAAGTAATTCTAACATATAGTTGTTAACAATATCAACATCTACAGGATCCATTATACCCTTTGTTATGCCTGCTTGATTAGTTAAAATAACTACATCGTAACCTTTGTTGCGTATCATTTTAACTGCTTCTAAACTACCTTCAATAGGTGTAAACTGCTCAGGCTTTGTTACATATGTGCCTATGTCTACATTTATTGTTCCGTCTCTGTCTAGTCCTATCACAGGTGTACTCATTTTAAGGTCTCCATCTATCATCTGACCAGCCGTGTATTTCAGAGTTAAACCAGTCTAATTCGTAAAGTTTTATTGAATCTTCAGCTGTTAGTGTTTGCTTCCATTTGTTAACAAAGTCTAAAGTTTCGTTATTTAATTTGCATATCTGCTCTTGTACAAAGTCCGCCGCTTCGTGTGTAAGTGGGTGTACTTCGGGCTGATGTAAGTGTAGTAGTTCTGGATTTGGATCAGGTATACTAGTTGGTCTTGTTTCAAAAAACTCGTCGTCAACTCCAAAGCCTAGTGCATTAAGTATTGGAGGACATGTAGTTTTAATATCATCTTTATATTTTTCTAATATAGCTCTTACATCTTCTAATTCTAAATACTTATTTTTAGTATTAAATTCTTTACTAAGTTCGTCCCAACCTTCAGTAGGTTCCCTAAATCCTGTTGATATAACTTTGCATCCTAGACTTTCTAATGCTTTATGTGTACTGCTTATCAACGCACAATCACGCATTGTAGCCCACGCCATGTCAGCCCATTGCCACATAGACTCGTAACGCCAACTATTAAGTACAAAAGGAATGTCCTGCCCTACTGTTGCTTTACTAAAGTTGCCTGGAGTGTGCCAGCCTTTGCCCATATGAAATCTATCTTCTCTAAAAAAACTAGACCATTGCAATAAGATAATATCATCTTTATTAAACTTATGTTCAGTATGTGCTTCCCATAACCGAGTTGAAATATATTGATTACCTGCACCACTACGTCCCCAGTTCTCTCCAATAGTGGCGCCTTCTTGTTTATAATGATGTATTAGGATGTCAGCCCATGTAGGATAAAAATATTGTGTTAAACTACAACCAAAGGCAAATATTCTCATGTTAGTCTCCGCAACAATTGAAGCATTAATTTGTGCGGAATAGTTTTTGTTTTATCAAATTCTAATTTGTGTTGTATTGCTTGTTCAACATGATCCTTTGCACCTTGCGGAACTGTTTCATATTGTTTTAATATACTTTCGTTATCAAATAATCCTAAGCCATGCATTACTAATGCATAGTTGTATTCATTAAACAAAACTTTTTTAGTATGTGTAGTCATATCGTCAGCAATTGGCATTCTAACTTTCCACATACGTAAATTTTTATCTAAACTATCTGGTATAGGTGTTTCTGATACTGCTTTCCAAAACGGTGTATCTCTTCTTTCAGTAATATAATGTAACACAATAAAGTCTCTAATGTTATCCATAATAGCATTAACTTCGAGATTGTACCTATTAATTGTTTCTTGATTATGATTTATAAGACGTTGTGCTAATAAAAATGTTTGATTAATGCTACTACCAATACTACTTGCTTCTAATGGTTCTACAAAACTTTGACTCAGACCAATAGCACATACGTTACCTATCCATGCTTTGTCAAGTGTGCCTGGATCAAATTTAATATGTTTTGCTACTTCAACACCGTGTCCTAAATATTTTTCAACTTCGGTTTGTGCTTGTTCGGCTGTAATAAAGTCACTATCAAATATATAACCATTACCTGTACGTCCTTGAACAGGTATACGAAACATCCAACCAGCATCCATTGCTTTTGCAAGTGTCCATATTGGGATTTCATCTCCTTCTGGTGTAGGAAATACAATAGCTTCTTTCATTTTAAGATACTTACTATAACTTTGCCACTCAGCACCAACTGCATCAATTAATAACCTAGCAAAGCCTGTGCAGTCAATATAAAAATCATACTTATATAATTCTTTTTCGCCTTGTATTGTTTCTACTTTGTTCCATTCACTAACATTTACACTAGTAATCTCGTCATCAATAACATTAATGCCTTTATCTAATGAAAACTTAGTTAAAAAGTCATTTAACTTTGCAGTATTAAAATGATATTGTGCTACTCCGGTATCATTAGGACGCTCGTCCATAAATTTATTAAATGGTGTTGCATTATTCCAAAGGTATTCACCTGTTAACTCTCTAGCATCTACCTTTTCACCAATCAATTTAGCATATGCAATTGGTGCGCCTAGTTGTTCAGCAACATATGGCTCATGAACACTTTGTAAGTATGGTTTCTCACTCCAGTCTTCAAACATAATACCAGATTTAAAACTAGCATCACATTCATTAATAAGTTCGCCTGTTTGAATACCAACAAAATCCATAAAGGCAGACCAATGTTCTGTTGAACCTTCACCTACACCAATAGTTCCAATCTTAGTAGATCGAATTACATCAATTTCAAAGTTTGGAAAACTTGTTTTTAATATTAACGCTGACACAAAGCCTGCTGTGCCGCCACCTACTACTGCTATTTTCATTTTGTTCCTAGTGATCTAATGTATACCATCCGCTTATAATGTACTTAACGCCTTTGTAGATAGGATTGCCTCGATGTGGATGTGTAAACGATGTAGGAAAGATAGCTAGTCTACCTGGAACAGGTTTAATTTTATGTCCTTGGTAAAGAAATTCTGTTTCACCGCCTTCTTCAACACCATTTAGATATATTGTGTATGCTAATACCCGTGTGCTTGTTGCTACATCAGCATTTTCGCAATGCCATGCATGGTATCCTTGGTGTGGTTTTGTTTTTTGAACGCTCATACCTTTTGCTGTATGTTGAAATAGCAATCCTAAGCTCTCATATTTCTTTTTATACTTTTCTAAATATGTTTTGTTTAGTGTTTCAAAGAAAAATTTACATAAATCTTCGTCTGCATGATAATGACTGTTGTGATTTGCCCAATCCATGTATATACGTTCGTCTTGATTCCTATCAACACCTTGCTGTTGTATTGCAGTCATCTGCATTGAAGATAATTCTTCGAATCTTTTGATTACTTGCTTACACCAATCAATAGGAAAGATGTTATCGTATACTTCTACTCCATCAAAATTATCATCCATACTATTCTCCTATATAAAAAACTGCTGATTCATTCTGTAGTTATCATCTACAAACATACCCGGCTTAACATATGCAGTATGTAATACTGCTTGATTGTATAATACCATTCTATTAAACTGCATTGGTATCATTCCAATCATTTCCCAGTCATGTGAACTATCAGTAATGTATTGTGTTACTGGAATCTTACCTTCTACATCCATAGTGACATTAAAGTCATTGTCTACTACACTTTCAGTATAAAAGTGTTTGCCACCAAACTCGTAAAAACTTGTGCCGCCAGCAGATTCGTTTTCATTGTTTAGATAAATTGTACTAGCAAGATTAATACCTGATCGATTATCTTGATGTGGTGCAAGTGGGGGTAGTCCTTCTGATTGCATAACATTAATCATAAATGTTGCATTCATAAAGCTTCTATCCATGTATCCTGGTTCGTATTGATACATTATCTCCGGAAAAAACTCTGATGCTAAGTGATGATATGGTTGAGCTAGACTTGATAACTCGTAAAATGCATTAATTCTTAGTGCAGGGTTTCCGCCTCTAATACGTCTATTAACAGATGCTGGAATATCTAAAGCAAGTTGTCTTACTAAGTGCGGATTTTTATAAAAGTTATCAACTACTAATACATGTACACCTGCTTTTCCAAACTTATGTAATCTTGTGTCGTAGTTTTCATTAACAGCAAATGTTTCTTCTTCATTAATTGTGTTTTTAATCATCTTGTTTCTCCGATAGTACAAAATTAGCACTAATTGTTGACCTTATTTGGTCGCTAGTATTATTAGATACGTAATGTTCTAAGTTACTAGGAAAAAATACAATATCGCCTTCTTCTAACGGAGGTGTTACTCTATTATTGTATCTAAATGGTTGTGTTGACAATGCAGGAAGACCTGATTGATGTAAAAAGTCATAGCCCTTGTTATAGAATACAAAGTTGCCACTATCTTTTGGTGTGTTCATCATGTAAGCACAACTAATTTGTGCAACTCCTACATGGTTATGTACTTCTTGATATGAGCCAGGTTTGTATTTGTTAAGCCAACACTCAATTCTATAATCTAATTTTAAGTCTATACTAAAGTTTTCAAGATATTCGTTTAGTCCAGTAATTGCTGATCTAATAAACGTCTTAAATGGTAAGTTCGAAGCATCAGGGTTACCATATGTAGTATCTACAGGACTGTACCAAGAAGGTACTTTGCTAAAATACTCATCCTTATCAAGTATATCAGCAAAGTCTTGTTGTACTTGTTCATGCTCCGGTAATTTTATCTTATATACTGGAATGGAATATAAGTTTACCAGCATTAGTTTTTCATTTCAATTAGTTTGCCATACTCAGGTAGATAACAATACTCCATTTCACTATTGTATAGTGTACGTACAGCATCATCTAATGTTTCAACTAAAGGTTCACCACCTAAATTAAAACTAGTATTAAAAATAATTGGAACACCTGTTTGTTTATGAAACTCTTCAATAAGCTCATAGTAGTGTTTGTTTTGTTCTTTGGTCACAGTTTGAATTCTACAAGTACCATCAACATGAATGATGCTTGGAATCTTTTCTGCAATGCCTTCTTGACAATCCATAGCATACATCATATGCGGTGTTTGCTCTAATCCACGCATATCAAACCATTCGTGTGCATGTTCTAAAAGAATACTTCCCGCAAAGGGTCTAAAATACTCTCTACGCTTTACTTTGTTTACATAATCCTTACCATCTTCGTGTGTTGGATCAAAAAGTATGCTTCTATTTCCTAATGCACGTGGCCCGTTTTCGCTTTTGCCTTGAAATAATGTAACAATATTTTTACTTCTGATCAATTCGATAATTTTTTTATTATCTGCATCTATAACCGAAGCACCATACTTGTTTGCAGTGTCTTCAATTTGATCATTAGTATACGTGTATTCAAAACCTTCGTAGATTGTTTCTGCATAATGTCTTACAGTTTTGTCTTTAGTAGTTTGATGATATACTAACATAGCCGCACCCATTGCTGTGCCTGCATCGTTACTAACAGGTTCAACATATAACTTAATACCTTCTTTATTCAACTTATCAAGGTACCAGTAGTTTGCAACACAGTTAAGTGCATAGCCTCCACTTAGTACTACATTTTTATTGCCAGACATTTCAACTGCTTTAAAAATAAGGTTCAATACTTCTTGTTGTGATCCTTCTTGTACTGCATATGCTAAGTCTCTACGGTTTTCTTGGGTAGTTAAGTCAGTTTTATTATCAATTGTATCTTGTGCTGTTTCTAAATAGTCATATTTTGCTTCATTTATTAAAGCCGCATTTGGATATGTTGGAATAACAACGTTTCTATCACTTGTTCGCCATTTGCCACCATTACCATCAGAATAAATTGGAGGAATATTTAAGTTTTTCTTACCATATGGCGCAAGTCCCATAGTTTTACCTGCTTCAATAGGTTGGAATCCACAATATTGTGTTACTGCTTCGTATGCTTTAACAATACCTGCACTGTCATCTAGTACAAGTTCATGAAATCCTTCTTCACCTTCGCGGTCTGATGGAATATACGGAATACGTGTTCCTGGAAAAGGCCCGTTACCGCCTTGATGCTTATATAAAGTTTTAAAGTTATCAGGATATGCACAATTAAAGATACTTTCACATTCCCATGACATGTATTCTTCGTTAAACACTCCCATGTTAATGTTCATTGGTATAAATGTACCTGCTCCATCAACAATAACACTTACTGCTGATTCAAATCCTGAACGATAAAATGCACAGGCCGCATGTAGTTTATGATGTATGTGACTTAGGTCAATTACTTGCCTATGATTATGTTGGCCATCTGCTGTGTAAGCATTATCGTTTCTATCAATTAGTCCTAGTTTCCTTGCTAATCCTGTATACATATCACCACCACTAAAGTCAATCCTACTTGATTCTGCTAATGGTTGTGTATGTGCTACTACAAGATAATCTAATTTATCTGTATAATCAAGAAATTTAATCATTGCGGCAAGTGGTCCACCGTCGTATTTTTTACGAGTTAGACGTTCTTCTTCGATTGAAAATACAATTTCACCATCTTTTAATAATACGGCGCCGCCGTTATGTCCTCTTGTGATTGCTCCAATCCACTGTGTCATATTGTTTCCTTTTATGTTTCTTTATATACTGTATGTATTTGCAATCTTGGTGATTGCTGACAAGAACTGAACCTTATCATTAGTCAATTTCTACATCATATGTAAAGTCAACTACAAATACCTTTCTTTCTTCTAATGTAGGATATACGCCATGGTAAACTTTACCATCCATAACCACTACATCTCCTGCTATGCATTTTATCATATCACTTACTAATTCACCTGTTACAGGATTTACGGTAATTGCTTTTAATTTACCATTTAGTGGTGTTTCTGTGCTTATTGATATTGTGTTTAAGAACATAACACATGTCATTGTGCGTTGTCCTCTATCTTCATGTGTATGTAATCCTGAAAAAGTATTCTCTGGGTATGTTAACCACCAACACTTTTTAAATTTTATATTTTTAAACTGAAACTTTTCTATAGACTTTTTAATCCATTCTAAATATACACCTTGTTGATCTACATTATAAGGATATGCGAAGTCGTCGTCTTTATATTGTATTACTGCGCCGCCATAATCTATATGTGACTTTGGTGGATTATCAAATAGTTCTAAAAATTTACTATAGTCTGTATATTTGTCTTTACTAATCCAATAGTCAGGTATACGTCCGTTATAACATAACCAAAAAAAGTCTTTGTCACCTTGATATGCAGTATCTAAAGTTTCTATATCCACTATATTACACCTTCATATTCAAAGTCTACAACAAATACGTGTCTATCTTCTAGTGTAGGATAAGATCCGTGCCATACTTTACCATCTAAGATTACCATTTTGCCTTCAATAGGCTTATGTGTTAAGTAAGTGATTTCACTGTTTGTTGGCTGTAGTGTAGTTAAACAACCTGCTAAAGGATATTCTACACTTGGTTTTGGTGTGTCTAAAAATAACACACTTGTTAGTTGTTTTCCAGGTTGATGTGAATGTAATCCGCTGTATGCACCTGGTGGATATTTTACGCCCCATGCTTTTTTAAAATCTTTAATACGGATAGGCAAATCTTGTAGCTGAAACTTAATAAACATTAAGTACTCTTCTCTAGGATCAATGTCTGTAGGATACTGCATATCTTGTTTATAATATAAAGTTCCGTTACCATAGTCAACATGTCGATCGTTAGAATTATCAAACAACTTTAAAAACTTTTTATAACCCGCATAGTATAAATCATCTACTACCCATGTATCAAGTGCTTGTAACCTTTCTGAATTAGGATCAAACATTGTTGAAATGCCTCCTAGAAACTGATCTGGTGATTGTGACGGACCTCCCATTTTACTGACCTGTATGACCTAAGATTTTTGCTTGTTGTTTATTACCATGTGATGCCCCATCTGCATGTACTACTCCATGAGTTGGGCATACGTTTTCTGCTTGTGTTTCTTGCGGTTTGTAGTTTCCTGTGTAACTTCTCGGTTTCCCCAAACGCTTGCGAGCACTTGTAATAATTTTTTTAAAACTTTCATCGTTTAACTCCATAACTTCATCGTTAAATCGTTCAATTGAATCTTCCATTGTAAGTCTAATAGGACTAAACTTACGCTTGCCTTCGCCTAAATCAATAATATCAAAGTCTGGTGAATTTGGATAAGAAATATTAATAGGATATGTACTACCAATAACACTAGTACACGTAGTACCTAATGCTTTTGCCATATGTTGTCCTAAACTATCACATCCAATAAAATGATCAGCA
>Ga0208793_1000046_pt1 | contig 78864 bp, 87 predicted proteins | sample 17_taG_FD_184092 | JGI IMG/M metagenome (GOLD analysis project Ga0208793, IMG submission 184092) | Marine viral communities from the Subarctic Pacific Ocean - 17_ETSP_OMZ_AT15314 metaG (SPAdes) (version 2) | ecosystem: Environmental > Aquatic > Marine > Oceanic | place: Pacific Ocean | collected... | reverse complement strand
TCAACTATATGGAAGCCTTTAGGTAATTTGTTTATTTTAACTTTTGCCATAATTATAATATTTCTATGTCAGCACCTGCTGCTATTAATGCAGCTAATGTATCATTATCAACTTCTATTTCTCCACCCTGTTCAAAATTAGTTCCTAGGATTGAATTAATACCACCTCTTATTTGTTGACCTACATGGGGAAAAATAATAGAGGCTTCTTCCATTGCACCCAAGCCTGCTGCTTTTCTTAGTTGTTGTAATTCATGAAAATCTCTTGCTAGGTCGTTAGTATTATATGGTTTATCTAATCTTAATTTTTTTAGTTTTTCTCTATCATTAGTACCAATAGCTTGCCTTGCTTCTTTATTGAATGCAAGGGCATCAAGATAAGCTTTCATTTCTGGTGTAATAGGTCCTCCATCTTGCATTTCATCTTTATGAAGATAACCTAGTTTCTTCATTCTTTCATGATCAGCAGGTTGATTGGCTTTATATCCTTTACCTGTTTTAGGATCAAACATCATATGTGCTTCAAACTCACCACCTTTTTTTGCAGTTCCTGTTGCCCCACCAAACTGAGTAGGAGATCCTTGGAAGTTCATATAGTAACCAGTTGTTCTTTCCGCTTCACCTTGTAAACGTCCATCATTTAAACCATAATAACCTTCACTCATAGGATCAGACATCTTAGTATCATAAGCAAAATCAGCACCACCCATCAACTCAAGCTTATCATATTGTCTTTTAAAATCACGCTCTGCCATCCTTCTATTATAAAAACCTGCTCCTTTGACAGCAAAGTTTGACATTGCTGTATAAGCATTGTATAAAGGACTATCTGCAATAGCATCTAATGTACCGCTTAAAGGATTAGACACTCTGGCTTCCGGTAAAGTAATGTCACCAAATTTATCATCTGCAGTTCTAACAGGCGGTTTATTAGATACGGGTTGTGTTGGTTGATTGCTTGATTTTCTTGGAGGTGTAGTATTCATTAAATCCTCCATGTAGTTTGTTTGACCAGAATTTTTCATCATATCCTGTAGACTATCTGTATAAGGATTGAAATCTGATCCACCCATATCATACTCAGCCCCATCTTTACCATACATCCAGTCAGGAAGATTATACTGTGCTTTTGGTAAAGATTGTTCTCCACCTCTAGCTTTTTTAGCAGCGGCCCTATATAAGTCTTGCATAGTGGCTATTTCTTCAGCTGTTTTACCAACAACTGTTTGACCTTGCTCTCTATTATATTCTTCAAATGTTTGACCATTAATCATTTTGTCTACAGTAGTACCTAAAATACTTGCTTTTTCTTTATTAGAACTTGCAACATTTTTGTCTGTTTCTGCCTGCCATTCATCAAATTGAGTTTGTGCCCAATCTTTAATTTTCATTTGATTCTCAGGTTCAAATACACCTTCTGTATTTACATCATATTTATAAAAAGACGGTAGCTTATTAGCCCATTCTTCTTGTCTTTCACTATATCCTCCAAATGCACTTTTTGCATCTGCAAACATACTTACACCAGTTTGTAGCGTATCTAAAAATATATTTGTTTTTGGCGGTGGCATTAAAGGAGCTAAACCTAATGTAGGATCAACACCACTATAGAACTCAACAGCTCTATTAATATTCTTGTCTAAATATTTATCATCAATATCTTTTTCGTCAGGCAAGTAAACACCATTTATATATTGTTTTTCTCCTCCAACTGCATAGCTTCTAGGCTCTCCACCTGTTGGAAAATTATCACTATCAATACCTGTTTTCTTTAAAAAATCTTTAACGTCTTCTCGTCTATTTCCTATGTTCAGATAATCTATATCTATCATATCAGACTTTACATCTGAAGGTATGTCTTTTCTTTTTAAGAATTCATCAAGAAGACTGCTTCTACCTTGCTGATTTCCAATAAGATCTTCTGTCAAATTTCCTCTTCTGCTTTCTATTAATCTTTCAATAACATCTGATGGGACATCACCTCTGTCAATCATAAATCTTATATCCTCATCTTCCAAACCAGCAACATCATCAAAGTACTTGTCTCTTATCATTTGATTATCAAGTAAATCCCGTGCTTCTTTTTCTGCTGCTGATTCAGCTGATCTAGCTGCTTTGTCTTCTTTAAATACATTTAGAAAATCTTCTATCTCTTTTCTCTCAAGATCATCAATTTGACTAAGCCCGTTATCTGCATCATCTAAATTTTGTTTAAATATATCAATAATGCTAACACCCTCAGGTAATTCACCGGGTGCTCTTTTTAATCCATCATCAACCTTATTAAGAAGTTTAGGTGCAAGTTTTTTACTACCTGTTTTTAATCCTTTCTTTAGCAAATTCTTTACAACACCTGCACCAATATATGTAGTAGGATCTAATACCATATCTGTTGCAAGAGCTCCCCAAAAATTATCTACACCTAATGATTTAGATACACCCTCTTGAGACGGATCATCATCTAATATAGTAGTGTTACGTATATCTGGTATAATATTACCCCAATCAAATGAACCATCTCCTTTGTCAAAAACACCTTGTACACCTTCTCTTATAAAGTTAGCAGGTATACCTAGTACCTGTAAAGCGTCATCAGCCAAGTATAAAGGATTAATATTATACAAAGCATTATCCGTTAATTTTTTTAACCATGATCTATTATCTGCTGTAATAGTAACTTCATCCAAATCTTGCCTTTCAACGTCACCATTAGCATTTTGCCAGTAATCATTAATTGTTTCTGTCCCGGCTTGTGCCATTGGCATCATCATCTGCTCTTCAGGAGATCCTTGTTGATCTTGAGTTTGTAAACTTTCATTTCTTGCAAGTAGTTGAGGATTGTTAGATACTTGATCAGGCTGAGAAGGTTGATTAGATTCTTCAATAGAATCAAATAAAGCTATTATTTGTTCTTCTTTCATTCCTGCAACCATTAATGCTTGCGCAATCATCTGAGAATCAACTTGATTTTCTAGTAGACTTGAAATAACATCTTTAGGATCTTGACCTTCTTGAACTGATTGACTTATAACTTGAGTTATTTCCATAACCTTTGGATCAACCTGTGGTTGCTGCGTTTGCTGCTGCATCCCAGGTTGCTCAGGTATCATCTGTCCACCTTGTTGTTTTAAACTTTTTTTGTTTACTTTCAAACTCATAATATTATATTATTAATATACAAATAATTACTTAGAATCACTAATTTTAAAGGTTTAAGAACGCTTAGATAACTCAGTCATTATGTAATTTGCAGGAGTCATACCTACTGCTTTAGCATCTGCATAATTGATTCTATTTATTTTATCATAATTTTTTTTATCTTCATCTGATCCAACAAACCCACCATTTACATATTTCTTATATCTTCTATATGGATCATCTTCACCACCAGTTTTTAGCTTTGGTTTAATAAATGCATTATAGTTCCCCATAAATCTTTCTTTATGATCAGCATCTGTTTTGTTATAAAATTTCATATAATAGTCATACATTGCATTTGGGTCTTGTGAGCTAGGTAAACTCTCAGGAGATCTAGCGTATTGCATTCTAGCAGCAGCCATTCCTGCTAATTCATCTCCTGCTTTTAATGCATTGTTCATATTTGTAGGATCTAAACCCATTGAACTTAACCAATCAAACATCTTTTTTTGTTGAGCTGTGTATCTGTTATTTTCACCTCTAGGATCAAACAAATCATTGTAGGCTGCATCATCTATAGACATTGGTCCTCTTGTATAATTTCTACCATATGCATCAGAATTTCCACCAAATGAATTTTCCATAGCAGCAGTCATTAACAACAATGCTTCTAAATCTGAATCATTATCTGAATTAGCAACTACTCTCTTTAATGCAGCATTTAATCTTTCTCTTCTTTGTTTAGACTTATCATCAATATCAAAATATGGATCATACTCTCCACCATTTTGTTTATATATATTGGGGTCAGTCATATCAAACATACCATTGTTACCTACTGCTGATTTTAATTGTTTATTAGATGGAAAAACAATTTCCCAAGCATTTTCAATTGGCCTAATATTACTTATACCTCTATTTTGATTTTTTATTGCAACATCATATTGTAAAAGCTGATCTACTCTTGGAGCTCCTTTTCTATGAAAATTAAAAAGACTTGTAGGTAAATTTTTATCAATTAATTCTCCAACTTTACCAAATCCTATATCTCCCCCAGAGTTATCTATTAATTGCTTTGACGTTATAGGATTATTTCCCCTTCCATATAATTCATAAAGAGTAGGCTCAATTTCTCCATCATGAAATCTTTTGCCAGATATTGTATAACTATTTGCGGTTGTTTTACTAGGTGTTGTATATATCCCTGCTCCAGAATAACCTGAGTCACCTAATTGATACATTGACTCATCAAAAGCATCAAACTTTTTAGGTGATCCATGATAAAGTTTCATAGGTGAGCCATCAGGATTTAATAATTTACTTTCACCAAAAGCTGCTTTATAATTACTACTTTGTTGTTGTACCCATTGCTCAGGTGTACCTGTAAACTTAGAGCCATCAGGATTCTTCATCCAAGTACCTTTTGCTTTACCAACCTTTTCAATTGTTGCATACTCTTCCATGAGGGGTTTATTATCTGGTATTGTTTTATTCCATTTACCCCAATTAATTTCAGATACAAATTCACCTGCATCATCAACGCCTTTAAAATAATTTTTTATTGTTGGTATAATCTCATCTGCATATTTAGCTCCACTTTTTATGAGCTGTTTAATTAACCCACGTTGAGCTTTTGGTAGATCTTCTCCACCATACTTCAATTTACTTTTTAGTATTTGATTAGACATATCCCATCCTTGTTCTTTTCCTATTTCACCTAATTTATTAGCTATGTTTTTAAATGATTCACTACCATAATAGTCTGCATAACCTGAATCTTTTATAAACCAATTCTCTACATAACCACGGCCTGGAAAATCACTAACAGATGCATGACCCCCATAGGGTTGCCATAATCCTTCTGATGTGCCTCCTACACCACTTCCTCTTTTACCAGCCAATCCTGAAGATTTATAAAACAATTGACTCTTGCCATCTGGTAATGGCACATTAACAATAGTTCTGCCACTCACATCACCTAAGTACTGAATATCACTACCTACTAAATCATCTATGCTATATCCTACATCATCAGCATACTTTCCTTGGGCTTTCATTGCATCTAAAGCAGTTTGTATAGTACCATCATCTACCTTTACAGTACCATAATTTGTAGGTGCATCTAGTTGTCTAATAGGAAACATTTCATATAAACCTTTTTTAGAAGTATTGCTAACAGCTTTAACTACATTATCTGATCTTTTAGCTACATCGTCTGCTTTTCCAAAAACACTTGGAGCCCATTTTTTAGCTTGTTTTAATAATGCTGTTATTATACTTTTCCCCTTTTGAGCAGTTGGTAATTCTTTTCCATATCTTGCGTTTAATACATTAAAGCTTCTTTCTGGGGTTTTGCTATCTGATATAGTATTAAATAATTCTAGTATCTGATCATCCGTATAAATTTCTTGTAACTGTTTATACTGCCCACTCTGTTGCATAACCTTGATCATCTCAGGAGTTACCTTAGAATCAAATATACTTGGTAAGTTTTTGTCTATGTTTCTTTCACTACTTCTACCAAAGTTTTCATCCTCTTCATAAAAATATCTTGTAGCATTTATTCTTGATCTTGTTTCTGTATCTCTATTTAAATATCTAAGACGGTCAATTCTTTCTTCAAGAAATTCTTTATCATTAGGCGTTAACCCTTCAGACAATAATAGTTCATTAAGTTCTTTTTCTTCTTTCTTTGCACGTTTTATTCCTTCTTTACCATATTTTTTAATTAGTTTACGGTCAGATAAAGGTATATTACTTACTTTAAAATAACCCTTATTATCAGGGTCACCATCATCAGTAAAATGTGACAATTCATGAACAAGAACGCTATCATAACCATTGCCTATTCTAGCCTCTTCCAATAGTGAAGGGTTCATTGTTATTTGACCATTAATATACTGTCCTAGAAAACCATCAACTTCATCATCAGATATATTTACATTCTTAAAGTTATTTCTTGCAATCTTAACTTTATCTTTAAATTTATCTGAGGTAGAACTAGCATTTAACATTTGATTATGCATTGGTGAATTTGCCCAATTAGTCATAAACTCAATTTGCTTTGTTGGCGTAGAAGTGCTACCAGCATCTTGAGCTTTAGGTAATGCACTACCACCACGTTGAGCCTTAGGTTTCCAAGAACCTTCTGCAAACTTTATTGCACTTTCTGCATCATCTCCAAATTCTATAAGCTCACCTCTTTTTTTTGCTTCATTATATATATTCATCCAATCTTTCTCACCTGACATATCTATCCATTCTCCATTAGAGTTTTGGAATAATGATGGAAACCCATACCATTTACCATCAACTGTCTCAGCTTTCATTAGATGTGTAGACACACTTCCATCCTCATTTATTCTTACACCCTTTCTTTTTGGAATTTCTATGCCATTTTGAGCCATGGGATATTCATCTACATAATCTGCATTTTTAAAATAGTGTTCACTACCAGGCATCATCATTGTTCCAGGACCAATGTTAGGTTGAGCCCACACTGGATATTGCACATCTTGCATAGTAATGTGATTACCTTCAATACGTGTGTTTTTTCCTGGATGATTCCATTGTCCTTTTGGATCAATAATTATTTCATTTGGTCCTCCTTTTAATCCTATGCTTTTATTTCTTCCCATTATCTTTTTGATAGTAATAATTTAGTATTGTCTAATCTTAATAGCATTTTTCTATTTCCAGATTCTTGTCTTCTTAATAAAACATGATTAGAATAATGTCTAAACTTTTTATGCTGAGTAGGACTCTTAAAGTAATTTAGATTAGTTTGATTTAAAGGCCTAATGTATCCATTACATTGTGTATCAAATACAGATTGTTCTGCGTTAGAAAATTCACCTCTATCATTTGTAATATCATAAAACTGATTTATTCTAAACTTATGTTCTACTTTACTAGAAAGAACAGTTATGTCATTAGGGCTAACTATAGGGTATGCATTCTCTGCCCATGGATTATTAAATGGTTGCATTTCTATATTCAGTAATCCTGATACCTGTTCTGTATTATAAATAATTGCTTTATCAAAATTAAATAAAAGATCTTCCCATTTATCTCCCCCACACATATTGTATTCTGGTTCTCCTTTATAAACAAATGTTTCTAGTTGATATTCTATACTTCTAATAGTATTTACTGTCTGACCTGTATTTGATATTAATTCTATTTCCCACGGGAAACTTTCACCATAGTAATTGGCAAATAAATCACACCTTACATTATGTCTCCAGAATGAACCAACTTGGTAATTAGCTTGCACAAAGTCTGCATAATAATAATTACACAATGGAGGTGTAGGGTCTACCCAGTTAGGGTCTCCTATAAGACCTAATTCAGGGAATGTATCTGGGCAACTTCCTAATGTAGTTGTTGTTGTATTTGTTGGACCTGGTGGACAGTCAGGACATTCAACCTGTCTACAAATAGGTGGATTTACATCATCACATGTTCCTGTAGGATCTGTATAAAATCCGTTAGTAGCATTTGGATATACTAAAGTATACCCTGCTGGACAATCACAAGTAAATGGAATAGTACAAACTTGAGCTGCTATTTGTTGTGCTGTAGCCTGCAATGATGCTGGAACACTTGCATTCATTATAAATTGATTTGGCCCAGGTGTTATTGGAGGACCTGCATTATAATATGCATTAGCTGGACCCGCACCAGCACCAACTGTTATTTGATCAATAATGGTTGAATTATTTGGACCATTTGCATTTGGACCTACAAATACAGACATTAATTCTTGATTAACTGGACCACCTGCTCCAGGTATAACATTTGGACTTTGTAAAGAATTAAAACTTTGTGGAGTTAATGTATTGTTACCTGAAGTAATTGCATTACCATCTGTTACTACAATTAAAATTTGTCTAAAGAAAGGATCAGCACTTCTTGCTGGATAGGCAGCGGAGTAAGCTGATCCTGCTTTATTATTAAGCTGTGCTAACCCATTAGTTCTTGCAAGTTGTGCATTAGTTTGACCACCTATACCATTTTGACCTGACCAGTTATTTTGAAACCAAGTTCTTGCTTGAGCTCCAGTAACAGCTCCTAACATAGACTGTCCTGTCCCAGTTGGATTTCCTTGAGCTGAATTAGTTGCCCAAGCTAAAAATCCTATCTGCATAGTATTTGCAGTTAATGCTGCTTGTATAGCAGGATCATTTATAAAAGCTACCAACCATGTTAATTCTGCATCTGCTAAAGTATTTTGACCAGGGCCTGGATTACCTGTACTACCAGATGCATCTATAGCAATTACAATATCTAATAAACAATTTTGTGGACCACCTGTAACAGTTGCAGGTATATCATCTACTGTTACTTCACGTGGCTCAGTTATATTTATAATATCTTCACATAACCCAGTTGTTGAATTAAAAGTATAACCTGGAGGGCATTGTGGTATATCTGTCTCAATAGTCTTTGTTGTAAAGAAATGATTTATACTTGGCAATGCAAATTCAGGATGCCAATCATGAAATGAAATCCATGCTTTTGCTTTTGGATCATAGCTTATGGTCCAAGAACAATCATCAAAATATATAGGATCTCCTATCTCAACAGCAACTACATTACCACCAAGAGTAATATCAATTGGTGCAGTCAATCTATCTGTAAGAGTTGCTCTTATTGCATACTGAGATTTCATTGAATAGTCTTTTTTCATAAAGTAGACTATATCATCATTTGGATCATACATGACTTGACAACCAACTCCAACTACTGGATTGTCTATCCATTTTGTTTCCTCTGCTTCTGGGAATTGTTTTAAAAATTTAGAAGGTAAATATTTATTAAACCACCATTTCATTCCCTGGTTTGATATAGCAATTAAGCCTTTGCCTGGAGTATATTGGAATATTTTACCTTGAGCTTGGGATATAAAAAATAAACCTGCTGCTGTGTTTATAACACCACGTTGATTTTCTAGTGATCCATACTCATTTGATAAATCACTATTTACTATATTCTGTAAAGGCTGACTAAACAATCCACCATCACCTATTGTTATTTTAGTACCAGCATCTGTTTTTAAAGTATCAACACCCTGAAATAATTGTGGTGATTGATAAGGGAAAAACATTAATGCTCCCGTCTTACTAAAAGGTTTTATGACAGATACTTTATTTTTAAAGTCCTTGTAATTAGCAAATAGATACTGCCTCCAGTAATCTCTTCTATCTTCTTCTTCAGCACGTAAGGAATATATTAATCTCTTAGGATAATTGACATAACAATTTTCTGCAACGTATGGGTCATAGTCTTTTGTTTGTAGCTCTGCAAACGTACTGTTTTGACTGATAAATTTAGATGGACTTAGAGACTCGTCATACTTATAAAAGTTATCAAATTTTTCTATTTCAGCATGAAACAAATCATCTAAATCATTGTAATCATACTTGTCATAAAATCTTCTTTCTTTTGGTTCTTCCCAATCTCTATACGGTAAGTTAATTTCTGTTTCAACATAAAAATCATTTACCCCATTTATGTGACTATACATGTATGCACGGTTCATAGCAAACGCACTATTCAAACCATCAGAAGTAAAAAGTGATAGTAAGTTCCATCCACAAGTATCACCTCTATCTAAGTAATATAATTCATTTGGTAAAGTCTCATCAATATCATTACCACCAAACAGTTCATTGAATCCAAAAGAACTTATTGTAGTGGCCATACCGGCCATATCAAACTTTCTACTGTTAAGCCAAAATCTTGGAAAAGGTACATTGTATCTTAAGTAATAATCATATGGATATCCATCATACTGACCAATTAAAAAGTCAGTAAAAATTGGCATAATAGATTTTTCAGTGTAGTGAGAAATAAATACATCACCACTAAATAAAGCTTTACTTGTATATTTTAAATTAGCTGGATCTGATTGATCTACTTTTTCTACACAACCTCTTTGCTGTATTTGTTTTATACCATCAAGTTGACCATACTGATTATCCATGTTAAACTTTAATGCACCATACAATGCAGATATAGGTTTTTTATATGGACCTTCTGGATTTTTTAAATTACTTTGCCAATTTGGTGTTGACGCAGTACCATTACTATTAAAGAATCCACCTAAAGCAAATCTAGATTTATCTTCTACACCATAGTTTGAAGATATATTATCTTTAGTTGAAATTGCTACAGTAGTAGGTCTAAATAAATTATTTATTTTATATTTATTTTGATCAAATGTTTGGAATGAAGAACCTATATAATTAGCTGCTTCATTTAATGTTCTAAATGTTATGTTTAAAGGATGGGCATCAAAATCATTATAGAACCCATATGCATTATATTTTAAAACATGTTCCTGAAAAGAATTTAGGTTATATAATAAATCTATTATTTCTTGACCGCCAACTGCAATATTTTTTTGGAGTAATGCAAAACCAAAAGCTCTTTTAAATAATTTACCTAAGTTTGATTCTGAGGTATCTAATGTCACTCCTTCTTGAGAGCCACCACCCATAAGACCACCATTAGCAGTAGAACCTGTATCTGACATGTTATCTATAGCCAACTGATTTAGTCTTTCTTTTGTACTATCTCCAAATCCTGTTAAATCTTGAACATCTTGAATGCCACCAGTAAACAAATCTAAAAGGCCACCTAACCAGCCTCCAATACCTCCACCACCTTGACTAGATACATATGTATTAATAGCATCGTTTGCATCAGTCTGTGCACCAGCTCCTTTATAATTATTATTACCATCACCACCAGTGTGACTACTAATATTACCTGATGTACTAGCAGTTGCAACACCTCCTGGAGTTACGGATGAAGCAAAGTCATTCCAATTTCCACCACCTCCACCTCTTTCGTCAATTCTCCATTCAGGATAAGCAGTGTTAATACCTTGAACTGGCAATGCTTTAGTATCTGGTGTACCATTGATATTTCTTAAAGCATAACCTACACCTATTAATGCACTAATTATAGCACTAATGTTTCTTAGTAATTTAAACTGAGGATGCTTCTCTGATGGTTTAAAGTAACCCGATGATTCTCCAGTTATCTTACCATAGAATACTGTTTCATATGCATTTAAATATGGTTTAGTAAACATTAAATCTGGTGAATGAAATGTAAAAACATCTTCTCTAAAACCAGATAGAGGTGGAAAATCACTAATTGCAGAACCAGAAAATGGACCTCCATTGTCACAACCTGTTGTTTTTCTAACTGTTGTGTGAAACACATCAGGCCTTAAATCATTAAAAGGATAATTAGGATATAGACCTTGAGCATCACCAATTAAATTTTCACTATCTGGTAAATCATACTCACGCATGTTTTTAAACATACCTTTAGCAAGTATAGTTCTATTACCTAATCTAGACCCTCTAAGTAATTCATAACCTACTATATTTGTAATAGGACTACCATCATTATATACAGGTCTTTTTATATTTGAAAATTCTACGCCTAATATGTATATACCTGTATCCGTACCATCTGTTAAACCTAATACAGGATTAACCATTTCATTAGGCATTTTATGATGTCTGATAAATTCACCACATAAGTCTGCACCCGGATCAAATTCATTTGACCAAGTATGTGAGCTTGAGTTCCATATTTCAGGTTGTTTATCAGGATACTTTTCTGTAGATTCCCAATAAGCCATATCACCTCTAGCTATTATTCTTGATCCATCATCTTGTGCCTCATTAACTAAAGCACCTACAGAACTTGTATTATAAACTTTAAATAAAGGATCACCTGCAGGATCTAATGTATTGGGACCAGATATTATAGTTCTTTCATTTTCAACTACCCCATTAGGTAAAGTATAATCCTTAGATGCTCTACCTGGTATGTGATATGAAGAAGACCTTTCACCTGTGTTATATATCCATCTAATAAAAAATGCATACTGCTCATCTCGCATGTATCCTAATTTATTACCTGAGTTTATATAATAATCATTACTTACCTCATTGATAACCCAATTAGTTTTTATATTATTTGCAAGAGGTTGATAATTAAAATCAAATTGTTCAGTTGGTCCTTGTCTTATAAGATAATCATTGACAACGTACATTGCCTCTGATTTTTCATATGCGGGTGACTGTCTAAATATTTCTTGTATTGGTATAGATATAAGTGAATCATCTATATAGTCTATATTTATATGTTTTGATTCAGTACTATAGTTACCTATAAGTTTTGTAAATATTTGTCCTTGCTGTCTTATTAGTAATACTAAATCAAAATAAAAGTAATCTTTATCTAAACCATCAATTTCTATATCAAGTGATCCATTCGTACCTCTATGTGACCATATGGTTTGGATGTTTGATATTCCTATGTAGTCTGATATAACCTGATCATTCTCAGTATAAGCTATATAAGCTTGATAAGCTCCATTTATAATAGTACCTCCATCTGTTGCCTTAGTAAGTTTAAGACAAGGTGTATCTACTAGAGGATGTAATCTTATTTTTTCACAATCTAAAAAAGAAGTATCCTCATAAATAATACATGGATCACCTGGAGCTGATACTATATCTTGTATGTATGGTACATCATCTATGTTCATTGAGCGTGATGGATTGTTACCATCATCCCAATACACTTGCCAAGAACAGTCAAAATTTTCTTTTGCTGCACCGCTAATTAAAAACTTTTTATTAAAATTTAAACATGGATCATTAACTATTGTCTCATACTTACATTCACTATCATCAAATCTTCCTATCTCTGAACTAATATTATCAGTAGAATATACAATCCACTCATCACCATATCTATGTATAGCTCCTATAATAGTGTAAGGTATAACACCACATTGTAAATTAGCTGGCTCATTACCAATAATACCCAGGTCACCATCTGAACTATTATTTGCTGCGTTAACAGCATGGTACCAAGTATCATTTTTTTCAAAAGACGGTGTTACATCTTTATTCATTCCTTTGGTAAACATGTTAGTATTTACACTAGAACTACTTTTAGATGATGCTTGTGTTGCTTTAGCTTTTGATGTAGACTTCTTCTTTGCCATAACTAGTTAAATATATTTTATTAATTATATCCAGTTGTAGTAGCAGACGTACCGTTACTGTTTATTACTGCTGGTCCAGATACTTGAGGATTTGCAGGAGCATAACTTAAAAACATATTATAATAATTATGATATTGAGCTCTTCTATTCATTGTCCATACTTTTCTCATCTCAGCAAAGTCTGGAGTGTTAACAAAACCAAGTGCATTATTTCTTGCTGCTCTAAGTTTACCTTCAACAAAACCTATTTGTTGTGAAACATTTTCTCCTTGCCATAGCATATTTTCTAAAATCCTTTGTTTTACTGCATACTCATAATACTCATTACAGTAAGGATGATCTAGAACAAGTAAATCTCCATTAGCGTCTTCCATTGCTCCTTGATAACTTATATAAACCTTTCCTGTTTTAAATGTAGTTATCATATAACCATCTTTTATCTCAGCAACATCTAAAGCTTGTGCTCCTAATGCAGGACAAAAACATGTTGGATCGTTTACATTTTGTATTCTAAGCTGAGTCCAACTACTAAACTGTCTGTATTGTGATGGACCTACCCGTTGAACAAGTTGATACTCATTTTTGTCATTGCATGTTTTAACAACACATACATCTTTACATGTTTGACCATCCTCGCAAGGTGCTGCATCAGTTGGTGCAGGAACGTAAGGTACATCATTAAATGTTTCAACATGGGTACCTGAAGGCATGCTATTATTAATTACATAAGACCCACATCTAAATGCATAATTTATAAATGCAAAATCAGATGGCAATTGAGCTTTACCATGCTCTATATCTAAAACAACTTCTTTTGTTCTATGTATTCTTAAACCTAAATCATAGTTTACTCTAGTTGCAACCTTAATTAATTGTTGTGGTTCAATCATCCCTTCTAATGCATAATTAGAAAAGTCAATGGATACATCCTCCATTAATTGACTAAACGTTCTGTATTTATTTGATACGCCCATTATTGTCTATGTATATTACGTTTATTATCTGAATCTTCTGAAGGTATCTGCATTGATCCAATCATTGTCTGAATAACTTGACCTTCTATCTCTGCAAAAAGCGCTTCTGGAATGTATATTGGTTGTTCATATCTAGGTGTACAGTCATCTTCTAAATCACAATTCCATCTTGTAATGTCTGAATTAAATACTCCTTCTAGTTTTAATGCGTCCCATTCAATACTGGGAGAATATATATACCCATCTAACCACCAAAAATATAATGTTTTATTATATTTAAATGTGGTTGTTTTAGTCATTGAAGTATATGTACCCGGCTGTGTTGCTTGTAACTCTTGAGATCCGTCAATAGAACTTACTGTACGGATTAAAGGACCCCAGTATCCTTCTATCATACTAGGTAATCTATGCTTTGTTCTTTTTATTGTACAACCACTTGTTATTCCAGAACAACCAGCCTCTACTTTATCTACTTCTATTAATTCTACATATGGTAAAGCTTTCCACACTGAATTAAACTTCATTAATTTGTTTGCATAATCTTGTCTTCTCATTAATATCTGAGCAAACTTTTCTATCAAACTATAAATATATCTATCTGTAATAAATGCGTCTTGTACTTCTGCTTTGACTTGACCCCTTACTCTTGATACTACTTCTGCTATTGTTGACATAGTTTTTATATTTCAAATTCATTATAATCTTTAAGAGCTTCATTAGTTTTGTCAGGTGTCTTATCATAAAGATGAGCTACCCTATACTTATTTTTCATTATAACATACTTTGTCCAATTTTTTGGGTAGTCTTTGGCAACTGTTCTTTTAAAATTTCTACACGCTTTAAATCTCCAAAGTTCTCTGTTTTTAAATCTGTACTTTGTTGACCAGTTTGTATAAAATATTTTTCCTAAATTACCATCTGTTTCCCAGTTCTTGTTTTGTAAAACTTTACCATACTGATTAGATAATGCATAATTTGTATTAACTGATTTAGAGTTAGGGCATGTTCCAATAAACATAAATCCTAATGAATCAGGTAATTCAACACCATCTCTATTATCTATTACAGCATGCCATAAATTTTCATTATATGTTTTAATTATTTTTTTTAGCTTCTTATTATCTATTTTAGAATACAAAGGTTTTTTCTCTTTGAATTCTCTATATGTTTCTTCATTTAATAACCCCAATCTTTTTTGTCTGTATCTTGGAGCATTCAAATCAGGTTTTTTAAAATTATTAATCATACAGTCTACATTTATAATTTACAAAAAAAACCCCACTTAATGAAATTTAAAGTGAGGTCTTTATATTGCTTGGTAAGTTAATACGCATATATTTCCCATTGTTGGGTGTTGAATTTCTAATTTACCAGATCTTCTATTACCCACATACTTGTTACTATAGTGGTAGTAATCTGTCTTTCCTAAACTTGGAAGTGTCTTTTCTATAAAACCAGCTGTTTCATTAGATGTCATATATTCTACTTTTTTATCTGTATGTATATGACCTTTGAATAATGTTCTGTTTGTTGTAGCACCCCATTCTTTTGGATACTCTGATGCATATATCAGTGGATTATTCTTGCTGCGTTTATCACCATGCTCAAAAGCATTAAAGTTATTATGCCATACATGAACTTTTCTTTCTTCATATTTGGTATCCCAAACTATCTCATCACTAATAATAGATTTAGATAAAGCATGAACTAAATGAAAAGAAGATAATCTATCATGATTACCCGGAACATATACAACAACTAATTCTTTACAATATGCTTTAATATAATTTATAGCCCAATGCATTGCATCAAACGCTTGCATATAAGCCTCTGTAGCAGGCATACAGTTGTCTAATCCTGTTCCACTAGTGGTAGTACCATCAAATGTATCCATGTTTATTAAATCACCTCCTACAACAAAATACATTCTCTCTATATAATTAACTGGAGCTGCCTTTTGTATTAGGTAGGTAACTGTATCTTCAAAATCTTTATCTATAGTATCATTACCTTCTTTTCCAAAATGAATATCTTGTAATGATATTACACCACACACAGGATCATTTGAGACAATATTCTTTAGATTAACTTTAGGTAATTTATAAGTCTTGGGTTTCCAGTTTTCTAATAACTCTTTAAAAAGCTTTTCTTCTGGATTTTTAATCTGAGATACTAATGCTGACACTCTCCAGTGATCACCCATTTGTTTATTCCAATACTGAGATAGCTTCCACCTATCAGTATCTATTTTTAGTAACTCAATTATTTCTTCTGCACTTTTAGGTTCATGATCAAAAGTTCCTGATATCTTACCTTCTCCTTTTTCTAAATCAATTGCTTCTACAACCTGAGCATTTTCTACTGCTTTGCTAAAAAATATTGATTTCTTTTTTTTATTCTTCCTCTCAGTTAACAATTCTTTTTTGATCTTTCTGTATTGTTTCTCAGTTATACCAAGTCTTGCACTACTAATAGAAGGATGCTTTTTCCATTTTAATGATTCTAATACTCTCTGTTTTAAATTGTCCATAAAAATTTTTTTGATTATTGTAAAGATAAGAAAAAAAAAGAGACCGGAGTTAAACCCGGCCTCTTCCAACGTTTGTAGTAGAAAACCAACAAACCACCACCTGTTGTTATTTTATTGTGCTCCCGTTGAAATTAAAATTTCAATAGGTATACAACTAGAACCTAAACCTGCATCTACAACTTTAATTTTGTAAAGAGTATTTGGAACTAGATTTGTTATTTTAAAATTATTTGTAGTTGGTACAATAGGTGTAGCATTTACCAATGTCCATCCTTGCGGATTAATTTGTGTATCTATATAAATATTTATACCAGTACTATTACTCCAAACTCCATTCCACAGAACTTCTGCAGAGTTTTTAGTAACTACACCTGCATATACATTATATGGATCATGTTGAACATCATCTGATGTACAAGCACCTAAACCATTTGCTAAAATCATAGAAAACTTCTGTATAATAGAATCAAGTCTTTCACCAGAAGTTATAACTATTTTGCTACCAGGATCACCTATTTGAAAAGATGTACCACAATAACTTACACATGAAGCACATTGAATATCTTCACATCTTTCACTACCAACACTACAATCAGTGTATGAACAAGGGTTAGTTAATGCAACATCATTGCATCCACAATTACTACTATTATTTGAACAATTACATGCCATTTTTTATTATTTTATTTTAGCAGCTTGCTATAAGCTCTGCGTTTATTGTTGAAGGATCTTCATTTGCATTCCAAGATCCGCCAGTATTAATTGCTAACTCTCTCCATGGGTAAACAATTGTTCCTCCATTATCAAATGTAGCATCCACACCATCACCTAATACAATTATTTTAACACCTTGATTATTAGCTTGATTTGTTAATTGACCAATGTATGTATAATCAGTTGGAGTGAAAGCATCATCATCACCTCCTGGTAAAGCATCAGTTATTACAACAATATATTTTGCTACATTTGCTCTAAATGCATTTAAGAAATTTCCTGTTAATACTTGACCAATTGCCATATCTGTAGGTTCAGGAGAATAATTACCATCACCCAATTGTACACATACTCCATCAACACCACCATTAAGTTTTTGAACTTGGGTATTTGCTGTTGTTCCATTATTGTCTGAGAACATTTCCCATGCTGTTAAATACTGTGTTACCCCAATTCCTGTATTAGCAATTTTTTGAGTAGCAGGTAATGACGTATAGTCTGCACAAGCTCCATAATTTGGCGCATCTGAACCTGGCATTTCATCAACAGTTATTATACCTATTCTATAGTTGTTAGAACCTGAAGAAGTATCTATAGTATTAATTATACCAGACATCCCAGTTTTAATAAAATCTATTTCATCCCCCATGCTTCCTGTGTAGTCTATAATAAATGCTACATCCATACCAGCATCACAAGGTGCACTTGCTGATGCAGTATTAAAATCTACTCTGTCACACTCTTTTGTTTGACCATTTATTATAATTTGAAGCTCTGCTGTATAAGTTGTTGCTGCAGTTAATCCTCCTATTGGTTGTGTAACTTGTGATCCTGGATTGTTAATAACATATGTACCAACAACATTGTTTGATGAAGCTTCTCTAATTGTTAAGGTATACTGTGCTGTTACACCTAATAAATTTGTAAAGTTTGCATTTCCACCTGATACTGTCATATCTGTAAATAATATAGTTGGACAAGGAATCACACCATCTATTACAGATGATTCAACTGATTCACAAGTTGATGTACTATCAGTAACTTTAAAGTCTATAGAAACGCTTATATTTCCATACTGATTTAATGTTGGTATTGGAAAATTGTAACCTCCCCCGTTAGATTGTAGCTGCGTCACATCTACTACTGCTGTTGCACTTGAACCAAGTGAATCTGTTAAAGTAATAACAGAAGATCCAGCAGGTGTTGTAAATGAAGATGGTATAGATGATGATGTGAAATCAAAGTTTATAGCATCTATAGATCCTGCAGCATTTAAAACATTACTTGTTGTATATGCAAAAACAACACTATCACAACCTGTCGGACAACAATTTGTTTGTATAGATGAAACTGCATTATATAAATCATCAATAACAATCCATGCATTTTGAACACTTTGTGCAAGTGTACTAGGGTTATTATTATATCCAGTTATAGAACCGTATGTTGCTTCTGATGATAATGAACTTGTAGACCCTATCAATGAAGTTTGACTTATTGCAGAGTTAATCTGTGTTGGTGTTCCAACAGCATTTTCTAAAGCACAAAATCTTTGTTCTAAAGCAAGTAGAAGTACTGATACATCTGTTAAGTTACCTACATTAATAATACAAGTTGGTATAACTTGCTTTTCAGCTACAACTCCAGAACATGGTAAAACACATGCTTCTAATGTATTTAATCTATCACCATAACTTGAAAGAGTTGTATTTATAATCTGAATACTTTGTAAGTTAGTACATACCTGATTGGCAATTAAACTTGCAAATAAATCTAAACGTAGTTCTGTTACAGGATTTCCATTTTTATCATCATACTGCATACATGCAGGTAATGTCATTATAGGTAAACTATCTGTTGTTTGTTTTGATCTGGCTAAATTTGAGCTTGTCCCTACAGTTGTACCAGAACTATTAGCACAAATCTGATTAACCATTTCCTGTAGCACAGGTACCAAAGTTGTTGGTGTTTGACCTTGAATATTTAAACAAGTAAGATCTAATCCACTAAGATTAGGATTAGCATCAACTCCGTTAGTAATTATATCACAAACTTTAGTTGCTAGTTTTGCTGTAACATCAGTTATTGTATCACCTGTACATAAATCAATACATGCAATATCTGGACCTTGCCACACTACACAATTGGATGATATATTGTCACACCCGTTTGTTGAGGCACTTGAGCTTGTTGGGATCATAGATACTTAATTTTATTATATTGTAATGTTTGCTTGTAAACTATACAATAATAATATACAAAAAATTTTAAAACCAAACAACTAATGCCTGGTTTTAAAATTTTGTTTAAGTAAATATGTAAAGTAAGTCTAAGCTTTTTCTTCTTCTATGTCACTAATAGTACCATCTTCTAAACTAATGTTTACAGATCCATACTTTTCTTCTAAAGCTACACTCATATCTTTCCATTCTGCTTGAAGTTCAGTATGTCTAGATACAAGTTGATTTTTTACAAGTTCAGCATTACCTATGTTCATCAATAAAGTATTGATTTCATTCTGCTTTACTTTTACTTCTTCTAATTCCTTTGCAGAAATTTTTTTTGCTTTTTTTGATTTTGCCATTATAATTGGTTTTTAAAAGTTTGTATACTCTTCAAAGATAATAATATTTTCTAAACTACCAAGGAAGATCAACAACTAAATTTGTGTCTGGTAATAAATCTTTCTTAATTATGTTCTGCATTCCTGTTATATAATCATCCCGTAAATACTTTACTAAAAATACTTTTACATCATTTTTAGATAATGATTTATAATCTTGTGTTGTAACAATTCCTTCATCACCATCTTTTACAATGTATGATCCATGTACAGTAACACTTTTCTTTTCATATGATGATTTTAATGATTTAGGTATTACTAATGAACCTGTGTAAGTAAATAGTATTTCTTTTATTAAAGAATTACCATCTGTAACTAAAGACTCAATATCAAAATAAAATCTTTGGGATAACTGCTCTTTAACTACAGGCACCTCTACTTTTTTAACAACTTTCTTTTTTACTACCTTTTTCTTAGTAGGTTTTTTAATTGCTTTCTTAGTTGATACCTTTTTCTTAGTTGATACTTTTTTCTTTTTTGCCATAATAGTTAGTTTAAGTATTAAAATCTAGGACAATCACCTGCATTAAAACAAAGTTGTGTTCCATCTTCTAATGTTATTATCATAACAGGGAATTTTTGGCCTTCAACAAAAAAGTCCATTCTGTTAATTGCACTTGTTTTACCATCAAGATTGACTGGAAAACTTGCACCATCTTTTCCGGCTGGTCCCTCTGGTCCCTGTGGACCTGTTGATCCAGTTGCTCCTTTTGATCCAGCAGGGCCTTGTATTCCCTGTGGTCCTTGACTTCCTGTTGCTCCAGTATTACCGGTAGGTCCTCTAGCGCCAGTTGGTCCTTGACTACCAGTTGGTCCTTTATCACCTTGTGGACCTTGCGGGCCTTGACTACCTGTAGATCCAGCTGGTCCGGTTGCACCTCTAGGTCCTGTTGATCCGGTGTCTCCCTTAGCACCATCGGTTCCATTAGTTCCATTAGTTCCAGCAGGCCCTCTTGAACCTGTATCTCCTTTAGCTCCGGCAGGTCCCTGAGATCCAGTAACACCTTGTATTCCTCTTGGACCGGTAGATCCTGTATCTCCCTTTGGTCCTGTCAAACCTGTTGGATTACCTACCCAATCTCCTTTTTCATTAATTACATCTGCACCATTAATTCTAACATATCCTACATCAGAAACTCCTTTAAGTCTTAAATTACCAGAAGTTGTTAATGACATTGCACCGTCACTATTTGACTGTCCTTCATATTTCCAAACCCAACCACGGTCTGCATCATTGTTCATCTGGAATACTGTAGCATAGTCATTTAAATAACCATAACTTTGACCAGATTGCATTCCTATACCATAAGTAGATGAAGTACCCCAGAATCTATATTTACTTGGGTTATCACCTGAATTAGTATAGTGATATGTTCCACCATTAGGTCCTGCTGGACCTTGTGAACCAGTATCACCTTTTGGTCCTTGAGCACCAGTATCTCCCTTTGCCCCGGCTGCACCAGCTGCACCTGCGGGACCTCTTGCTCCCGTATCTCCCTTGGCTCCTGCAGTTCCAGGATTACCTTGTATACCTTGTGTACCTTGAGGACCTCTATCTCCAGTATCTCCTTTTGCTCCATTTGTACCGTTTGTTCCTGCCGGTCCTCTTGCTCCGGTAGCTCCTGCATCACCTGTGTCACCTTTTGCACCTGCTGCTCCAGTTAATCCACGTATTCCTTGTATACCCTGTGATCCTGTATCTCCTTTATCACCTTTACCACCCTGTGGCCCCTGAGACCCGGTGTCTCCTTTGGGACCTTGAGGTCCTGTGTTAGTTGGCATTGTTACAGAGTTACCATCAGAAATTGTAAGTGTTTGACCTGATACAGAAAGAGTTTGTTGATCTGCACAAATAATAACAGTACGTTCTTCTTCATTAATCTCTACGTTTGTTCCTTTACAACCTAAAATATTTAAGGTATCATTGTTGCTTTTAGCAACAATAGTTCCTGATTTATTACTTACGTTTTTAAATATAGATTGAGAAGAACCTCTATCTGTATTGGTAATAGTAATAGTACCTCCACTAGATGTAGAAGTCATTTCTGATTGTATACCACTACCTTGTGCTATTGTTAATGTTTCACCATTTGTAACAGCCGTGCTTTCTGTTCCATTACCTTCTTTAATAGTCCAAGAAGACATAGTACCTTGTGGATTACTAAATGATGTAGTTAAAGTACCACCATCTTGTTGTGTAAGTGTTAATGTTATAGTACCTGATCCTGAATCACTAAAGCCAGTAATCATATTATCATAAGCACTATTAGATTCTGTTGATCCACCTCCATCCCAAACTATTGGACCACTAACATTTAAAGATTTAGATGCTGTATTAACTGTAAAACCACTATTACTTGAAATGTTTGATGCACTATCCCAAAATGCAAGTCTTTTACTTACCCCAGAACCTGTTACATTACCAACTTGTGTGTTATCTATTTTTTGCCAAGCATCTGTAGCTTGATCAGAGAATACTGCCCAGTCACCTACTGCCCAGTCTGTAATACCATCTAAATTTGTATTACCTGCTGTAGATACAATATAGTATTCACCTACAGTACCTTTTTGACTTTGAAGTTGTGGGGAATTGGTGGCTGCATTCCAAGTTCCTTTATATTTTAATACTCCTGTTACAGCTGAATTAATAGCTGTTTGTATTTGTGCTCCTGTTGCTAATTTAGCAGAAGAAGAAGTTACTGTACCTGTAATTGCATTTACCGTAGGTGTGGCACCTGCTGTAACAGAAATTCTATTTGCAGTACCACTAACGCTTGTAACTCCCGCACTACTTGAAGTCCCTGCACCAATCAATGTTCTAACTTCTGCAGCACTGATTCCTGAATTAAGACTTGGTGCGCTTCCATTTGAAAGTATTGCTGGTGTTCCTGAATCTGTAACTTTAGCAGTATTTGCAGTTATAGCAGATGCTTGAGCACCTGTTATAGTAGTTATATTACCTGCTTTAGCTGTTGTAGAAGTAGTTCCAATTACTAAATTGGATGATCCATTACCTGTACCTGCTCCAATAAGACTTCTCATTTCAGCAGCAGATATACCTGAGTTTAATGATGGAGTAGTTCCATTAGACAAAACTGCCGGTACTCCAGTATCTGATACTTTCTTACTGTTATTTACAATAGCAGTTGCTTGTGCAGAAGTAATAGTTGTTGTATTACCTGCCATTGCAGTTGTTGATGTTGTACCAATAACCAAGTTAGAACTACCACTTCCAGTTCCTGCCCCTATAAGAGATCTTACCTCTGCGGCACTTATCCCTGAATTTAAAGAAGGGGTTGAACCATTAGATAATATTGCAGGTCTACCGGTATCTGGTAATGTATTAGTAATAGTTATAGTTCCACCACTACTTGTTGATGTCATCTCAGATGTAATACCGGTACCTTGAGCAATAGTAAAAGTCTCTCCATTAGTAACAGAAGTTGATTCAGTACCATTACCTTCTTTTATTGTCCAAGAGCTCATAGATCCTGAACCAGTTCCAGCTCCAATTAATGTCCTTACTTCTGCTCCAGTTACACCGGAAGCTAAAGTTGGTGTACCACCACCACTAAATATACCTGGCTCAGCATAAATAGTAGAGCTACTAAATGCATTTTTACCAAATGTATATGTTTGATTTGTAGTACCACTAACGCTAAACGTAAGTGTGTTACCTGATTTAGTTATACCATCAAGATAAAAGTTTGATGCAGAGGTTAAATATCTACCATCTAAATCTACTGTAAGATCTCCTAGACCTGAACGTGTTAATGTTAGAACTCCATTTGTTGTATTAAAGCTAATACCTGATACATAGTTATTTGAACCTGTCTTGTCATTAACCCATTGTACACCTGATCCTGTAGTACTAAGAATCTGACCATTAGTACCAGCAGATCCATTACTATCCAATAGTCTACCACCTGCCCCTAAAGAAACAGTAGTATCTACAGTGTTACCTTCTAAAGATAATAATCTTTGTGAGCCAGTTATTGTTGCCATATTATTTCTTTTTTCCTCTTAATTTAAACTTAGTCATTTTTTGTTTAATAGCAGGATCCATTTCTGATGCATACTTAGTTCCACACATCATAAAATCTTCTGAATCACTCATCTTGTATGCATTTTTAGATACATCACCTGATGCAGATACTTTTAACAAAAGTTTATTTCCTGGTTTTGAAAACGTATGTTCTCCAGTATCAGTACCGGAATATACTTCCCATGTTGCTCCATCATCATTAGACACATAATAACCCAATGTACAACCATTAGGAATAAAATAATCTACTCTATTCCAAAAAACAAAATCAACAGAAGCTGAGTTATCTAATATATAAGGTCCATATACTATTTCCCAATTAGGTATAAAATGATTAGCATATTTTGCATCCCATATTCTAAAACCATGTCCATCATATCCATAACCCATCTGAATCCACCATTCTACACCGCCTGTAGAATACATTCTAGTAATGTTACATCCATAATCAGTTCTATAAGATCTTCCTCTTCCACCTGTACTGGTATCTTCAACAACTGTATCATGTCTACGTAAAGCAACATATCTATCATTATCTTGATCTAAGAATCCTGGTATCATAGCTCCACCTCTATCTGCTGCAGTAGGAATAAAATTAGGATGACCTACCATTCTATCAGTTGGTTTACCACCTTGAGCATCTTGATACTTTACTCCAGCTCTAAATAAAATACCATAGTTATTACCTGGATTAGTAGAACCTTCATATGTAATTTGCAAAACAGTGGCTTTATTACCAGTAAGACATGGAGTCACATCAAGTTTAGTATGTCTACCAGATGCACCAACCCAAAATATATTAGGTTCATTTATTGGATCGGGTATAAACCATCCTTGTTCATAACCATCATCTCCCTGACCTATATCTCCCATATCTACATAAACTGATTTAGGTTTGGCTGTAGATGCATCTAATATTAGAGAAAAGTTAGCATTATGATAATAAGCATATAATATTCTGTCATTAATTTCATCATACATAATCCAACCTCTGTATCCATTTCTATCTACAGGTTCGGAGCCTTCAAACATTATATTTCCTGCTGTGGCATCCATATATAATCTTTCTTCAACACCAGTTTTCATGTTTCTACGCATACATCTTTTATAATGTCTTGCATCATAGTCACTTGCATATGCCCATTCTCCTGCTGCACACAAGCCTCCTACATAATATAGACCTGTGCTTTCTACATAACCTCCACCAGTATCTTGTGATCCTATATATATTTGAGGATTACTGTGTGTTGGTCTTGGATCTTTAACAAAGGTTGATCCTCCATTCATAAGACCACTGTAGTCAAATGTAGTATAGCCATTAACATTATAAGTCATAACTACACCTTTCTTATTTTCTTTATCAATACAAATAGATTGTAAATGATTATATGTACTACCACTATCTCTCCATAAGAAATTAGAATCAAAAAATAGCCTTGTCATTGTACCATCATCATTTAATCTACGTACAGCAAATCCATCTCCCCAACCAACTGTAAAAAGCAAATCACCATCTATTTCATAAGCTGTTGTATAACCTATTACTCTATCACCACCATCATATTCACCACTACCTGAAGACACAGTAGTATTACTCATACCTCTTTTAGTTACAGGTACAATAGCTACTTGCCCACTATAATTATTAGAGGCACATCCTACAATGGATTTTATATCACTTTTACTTACGTTAGTTGCTTTAAACATTCTTGTATTTCAAATTGTAACATTTTAATCATACTATCATTAGAACCTGCTGGAGCTACATTTACCATGTTTAACTCTTCAGCCAATGCTTCTTCAAATTCAGCTAGACAATCTAACCAATATTGTCTGTCATCTGTTATTTCAGTTCCTCTTTCTGGCATCTTATGTTGTTATTACTTCTACCCAAAACTGGTGAAAATTTCTATTTGCTCCTACAGCATGCATATAAGTTGAATTCATTCCACTATAAACTAAAGATGCATTAGATCTTGATAGTGCACCTTGAGTTGCTGCTGAATCCATATATATTTCTATATGATCTATAAACCTTGATAAGGGCAAATCATATTGAACATAATATGCAGATGGCAACTGTATCACTGACATATTAATAACAGACAGTGCACCTGCAGTAAATGCTTGACTTACTAAAGTAGGACTTGAATATATACCCTCTTTAACAGCATATACTCTGTATGACATTGTACCACTAGTATTAAATGTAGTGTCTACAATTGTCATTGTACCAGAAAAATCATCTACTGGTACTTGACCTATAATACCAAAGTCTGCACCATCATCTGATGACCAAACTTGATAGTAATCTATATTATTTGTTGTTGATTTACCAAATACAACTTCTATTGTTTGGCCAACTACAGAAGCTGATACATTACCTGGAGCACCTGGTGCTGAAGGTCTATGATTGCTTATAGCATTATCTACATATGTTTTACTTGTTGCATCTGTACCAGATGAAACTGTATCTACTCCTTGTATTCTTCCTGTACCACCAAGAGTAATATCACCACCTGATACTGTTATATCATTAGCAAAAGTAGAATTACCACTTGTATCATTTATTGTTGTTGTTTTTCTTCCTGCCCATCCACTATTCCAATTATCAGGAGAAGAGTTTATCTGCAATCCTGATTCAGCATTTATATAAACAAACTCATTTGTTTGGCCAGTAGGGTAATTATGTGATTCACCTGCGTTAAGAACAAGTTGTTGTCCTGATCTACATCTTAAATCATCACCAAGTATATCACTTGTTACAGTTAATGAATTGCTTAATGTTAAGTTTCCTGCTTTAGTTTGATTACCTGTAGTTCTTATAACAGTGCTATCTAGTTGAATTGTACCCGTTGAGGTTATTGTACCACCAGTAATACCATTTGTAGTAGCTATAGAAGTAACACCAGAGCTTGTAGCATATCTTCCGTCAAGGTCAACTGTTACTGCACTGAGTCCAGATCTATTAAGTGTTAATACTCCATTACCTGTATTAAAAGATGCAGAGCTTAAATAATAGTTTGTTGTTGTATCTTTAGCAATAATCTCAATAGTATCTGTACTTGTGTCAGTTTTTATTGTAATATTACTACCTGCTTTAAATGTAAGTGTATCATTGTTGTTATCTGCAACAATATTAGATTGACCAGCTGCTGCAATATTTTTAAATATGTTTTGAGCTGAACCTCTATCACTATTTGATAAGGTTATTGTTCCACTTGATGTAATTGTTCCTGTACCAGATAAACCATTAGAACCTGTAACAGTAACTGAAGTTACAGTACCTGATCCTGAACCCGCACCAATATCTGATAAAAGCTGTGCTTTGGTTCTATACTTCAATGCTGCACCATCCCATACTAATATACCAGTGTATGAACTGTTATCATTCGCTATACTAGTAACAGTGGATGATCCGTTTATTTCTATTGAAGATAAAAAACTTATAGCCATGACATTTTATTCTTTGTTTGCAATATACATATTTTAAAAAAAAGGGGAAACACTAAATTCTAGATTTAAATGCTTCCCCTTTAAATTCTACTCTTTATTATCCTACAAGCTGCATTACTACAGTAATAGTATTTACACCTAAATTATTAGTTGCACTAAATGTTATATCTCCTGAAGCTTGATCTGCAAGAACATGCATAAATACTTGTACTCCTTTAGGATCATAAGTTTGAATGATCCAAGGTCCGTTACCTAATTTATGATCTGATTGTTTAATCACAAAACTATTTGTAACAATTCCTGGCCCAGTAGCTGTGTAAGATCTTTTTGCTTGAGCTTTTGCTAATGTTGCTGGAGTTACATATCTAAATGTATCTGTTCCTGCATCAACTTCAGCTTGTGTTGCAATCTCTGTCACACCAACTGATCCTGTTGCAGCATTAGGTAATGTTCTTTTACTCATTGATGTAATAACACCATCAGTAACATTAATCTGATCTACAACGTCTACATCAGCTGTATCAAGATTTGTACTAGTACCAATCTGTTTGTTAAATGTGCTTGCTAGTTGTGCATCACTAATTCCACCTGCTTTAACAGTAATAAATCCATTTGCTGTACCAGCAAAAGTTGCACTACTAAATCCAGCCACACCTTTTTCGGTTGCCCCATCTGTTGCACCTACTCCTGCAATGTTTTGATCTTGAATAACAATAGCATAATCTGAAGCAGGAGGATTGCTACCTGCACCAATTGCTTGATTAGCATAAATTGTATCTCCAACCTCTACGTCTACTGTACTTCCATTAAATGATATAGTACCGTCTTTAGTAACAACAAAGAAATCTCCAGTTGTTAGGGCAATGTTACTTGCTCCTGCTATTGCTGGTGAGTTTGCTGCTGCATCATATCCACCTTGGAATACACCAACTCCAGCTACAAGTGCTTGTACTTGTCCTAAGTTAACTGCATCTTTTGATCCTGTACCATTTGCTAGAGATGTAACTTTGAAAGATGCAAAGTCTAAATCAGCAAAAGGGGCCTCAAATAAAGATAATGAAACCTTTGCTAGTGGTTGTTTAACTGTTTCACCTTTACCACTTGATACATCTTGTATTAATATTAAGTCATCTTTCTTTGGTCCTTGTGCCATTTGTGGAGCATCTTCTATAAGACCAGTTATACCATAATCAACTTCAACTGTACCTGTTGCCGTTATTGTTCCACCTTTAAGACCTGCACCTGTGCCAACACTTGTTACTGTACCGGTTGTGTAAGTTCCTAAAGTTAAATCACCAAGGATTACCTGACTTGATGAACCTGCTCCAGCAATATTAATTGTACCTGAAGTAGTAATTGGTCCACCTGTAATTGTTAATGCATTACCTGTTTCAGTTATTTCAATACTTGTTACACCTGATCCAGAGTCATTAACCCATTCTACTACACCTGTTGAAGAAACAGCAAGTCTTTGCCCGCTTCCACCAATTGCTAATTTAGCTAAAGAATTTGCAGCATCTGCAAATAATATATCTCCTTTAATATATTTATTTAATCCTGTACCTCCATTTACTTCATTTAGTACACCAGCTAGTGTAATTGTTCCGCTAGTTGTAATTGGACCACCGCTTGTTGTTAAACCAGTAGTTCCACCACTTACATCTATAGAAGTTACAGAACCTGCACCTGCATTAATATAAGTTGCTACTTGAGATAAGTTTGCAAATTTAGCATTGCTATCTGTATCATCAGAAAATAAAACTTTATCTGCTCCATCTAAAGTGACAAGTGTTCCATCACCTGCTGCTAATACAACGTTATCTGTTCCTGCATAATCAACTTCTAATGTTCCTGATGCAGTGATTGGACCGCCAGTTAAACCAGCTCCAGACGCTATAGAAGTAACTGTTCCATCTTTACCAAAGCCTGGCATTTTATCAATTGTAGTCTTGTAGATATTTTTATCATCTGCAGATGAAAACCATAAATAGTCTTCTGAATTTGGACTTTGTGAAACAGCCTCTAAGATTGCATTACCATTACCGACATAATTAATACTTACAGTTGGTGTTACAGTTGTGGTACCTGTAATACTAATTCCTTTACCTTTTACTACATCTGTAACTGTACCAACATATTGATCAGCTGAATTAATAGTGAATGTAGAACCAGCACGTGTTACTGTAGTTGTACCTGAACCTGTATATACTATTGCATCAGTACTAGCTGGATTTGAAGCAACTAAATTTAATGTTGCAGTTCCGTTACCAGATCCTGTTGCTGTTAAGTCATAAGTTGTATTACCATCTGCACCTGTTGTTATATCTACCCAGGCAGAACCATCATATAATTTTAGTTTATTTGTACCAGAGTTATAATAGATTTTACCTGCAATTCCTGACGGGTCAGCGCCAAGAGGCTGAATAATAACATTTTGTATTTGATTATCATTCAGATTTAAATTTCCTTGGACATCTAGTCCTGTTAAAAATTGTACTGCCATTTTGTTTTATTTATTTGTTATTTATTTTAGTTATTTAATTTAAAAAGACGCACCCTGAAAAAGAGGCTGCAAATGTTATTCTTAATTGTTGTGAACTTATATAATCTACGTCTCCCACTACTACTGTATTTCCACTATCTACAACAGTAACTGACGGAAAACTTCCTAAATTATGAGTTACAGTCCATACACTAGATGCCTTTTCAAAGCATTGTGTATATGTTCCTGTATCCTGTATTATTTCTTCTAAATCTAATATTGTACAAACACCGGTAGGTGTTTCTGGACAACTTACACTAGCTTTAAGATTTACTTTTGCTAATGGCTCTACAAATACACCTGGTGTTTCTGTTGCTACTACAAGCTTATTACTTATAGAGTTTTGCCAATCACATATATCTTTTTTTAATGTTGCACTTACAAAATCTGTATAGCAGCATGCTTCAATACCAAACTTAACTGACTTAAAATTAGCATAAGCTTGATTAGCAAAATTTTGCTCAATCTTAATTTCTTTCATTAAGGCAACATTGCTTACCTGGTTTGCATTTGTTATTTCTCTTGTAGTACTCATTATTTAGATTTCAAATCCATAATTTTTTGCTGTGCAAGTTCTCTACTTAATGTATTTGTTGATGCTTGTTTTACAGGCTTGCATGATTTACATACTGCTGCACCATTTTCATCATATGCCTTTTGACATCCACAAGTAAATCTTCTTCCACATATATTACAGTTACTCATAACTAATTGGTTTATGTTATATTATTTTGAACCACAATTCCCATTAGGGCATGTAATTTTATTTAATCTTTGCTTTGCATAATTATATATCTGCATTCCTTGTGCAGGTGATTGACAGTATTCTACGTTTGAAACTGCAGCATCTATCATTGTTCTTATATAACTCATTTCAGAAAGTAGTTCAGCTTTATCAGAATCAGGTTGACAAGGATGTACATCTAAGTCACATAATACTTCATAATACTGAGACAATAATTTTGTTACTCTTAAATGATTATATTCAACATACACTTTTGAATTTGGTGATACACTGTACCGTATAATGTATATACCGTCAGGAATATTTTGTTGTTCTGTACCACAATTCTCTGATTGCAAAGCAAGCGTACATGCAGTTAAACACATGTCAAAATCTTTATCTACTTTTATAAGTACAGGCACAGAATAACCTGGCAAAGTAATAAGCAACTCCTCACATTCAACCGCAAGGTTCTCAGAATACTGACTTGTATCTTTTATACATAACAAATTACAATTAGATACTGTTGGTATTTCAAGGCTTAAAATATGTCTGTTTGCCATTTTTGTTTTATTTATAAATACTATATAAATAATATACAAAAAAATCTAGACAATATAAAATAAAAAGGGCAGGAGATTTCTCTCCCACCCTTATTAATTAACAAACTAACTATTTACTAATTAGTAGTCATTTTGGTCAAATGCTAAATTGTTGCCATTATCAGCTGCCCAATCTTGCAATAATTCCATAAACGCAACCATTTGAGATTGTGCTTCTGTATCACTACATTTTACATATACTTTGTAAATATACTGATCATTATCAAATACTCCAGTAGGATTATTGAATCTTGGTACAGAATGCTGAATGTAATATGCTTTGTATGTTGAAGATCTATCAACAGCAGCTAAGATTTCATCAGACATTTCAATTTCTCTGATTCTAGCACTGTCAGCATTTCCTTGGTTATAAGGAGATTGACGGTATCTTTCAGATAAAATTAATTCTCTAATTACTTCTTCACCTTGTGTTTGTTGCATAGAACCTGGTGTTGCTGTAGCAACTCCACAATCATTACATGGGTTTCCAGTTTCATCAAGTAAAGAAACAAGAACTTCTACTGGCTCAGCATTGAAGTGATCTCTTGTATCAAAAGAACAATTTCCAAATACTGTGTCAACATAAGCTCCTACAAAATTAACTTTTACAGATACTGCTTTAACACCAGTTGGATCAGTTGATGGAACATATGTTCCGTCTAATGCTTCTGCTATAGTTATTGTAGTTGTTGTAGCTACTCCTGCTTCTGTAACAGTTACATCTACACCACCACCTTGTTTCTCAGCTACAAAAGGCTTGATTAACGGATCTGCTAATACCATTTGAGCCATTGTTGCAGCTACTAATACTGGATCAATATACTCTTGTCCTTCAACACAGCAAATATTTGCTGAATCTCCAATTGCATAAGCATTGTGATTTAAGAATCTTAATGCAGGTGAACCCTTTACATCAATTCTCATAAATTGTGTTTTACCACATGGTGCACAATCAGAAGCTAAAGATAAACTAGCTGTTGCTTGTGATGCAGTTAAACATGCTGCTGACCATAATCTAGTAATATATCTAGGATTGATTCCTTTTGATTTTACTGATTCTTTGTAACCACCATGACCAGGGTTATTTCCAATTGAATCTTTAGTATAGAAAGAACCTTGTACTACATAAGCTAAATCTCCTGCTGCAGGAGTTGCTTGACTTGTAATACTTAGTGACTTCCAATCTTTGCCATCAACTAGAGCTAACTCACCTGCGGTAAGTACACTTGTTGCAGAACTACCAGCCATATCAACTGATGATGCTACAAACGTTTTTTGAAACGCATTATTAAAATATGCCATAATAAATAAAATTGTGTGAGGACCATTACCCTCACTGGTTATAAAAAAAGATTTTTACAGTTTACTCTGTCCGTAACTTTCTTGTTACTATAATAATATACGCTTTTTTAAACTAAAAACATAAATTAATTATTTCTTTCTGCAGATTGCATTCCTCTTTGCTGCTGATACAGATTTTCAATATCACCTGCAATTAACGCAGCTGTATCATCAAGGATTACTTCTACTAAATCATCTTTAAATTCACACTCAACATCTACAGGACTTACTTGCCCACTATATGGATTTACACAACCTTCTATTTGCATAATAGTTGGTTGTCTGTAGTAAGTAAGAACAGGATTTACAATATCAAAATTTCTTTTGTATATCCTTATTGTATTATTAATCATTGTGCAGAATGTCTCTCCCCATTCAAAATCAGGGTTTTTAAGAGGGTCTCTCATAATAAGTGGTACATTAGCTTCTTCTGCTAAATATACTGTCATTGACCTAGGCGTACAACAATCATCTTTGGCTTGTGTTGTCACTCTCTTAAATTCCATATATTGATCTATAGGAAAATTATCTGTTTCAAAATAATCTGGAAAATCATTACCTGTTAAAGATAATTCAATGAGAAGAGGTTGCAAATCATCTATTCTTCTTTTAGATAATTCATCTCCTTCTTTATACATATTACCCCCATGCAAATTTCTTCTACACCATTCAACTTGAGCTTTATTAAAAGCTTCAACAAATTGCCAGCATTCAACATTGTCAAAATCTTGGCTATCTAATTTGTTTAGACGCTGTTTTAGTTTTACAAGTAGAGTATTATTTTCCATTTTTTATTTTTTATGAATTCCAGTATGGTTCAATTTTTTGCATTAAGGATAATAATGTTTCTTCATTTTTAGGATCCATTAAGAATGTAAGACACTCTCCCGGTGATTTACCTAACCTTACTCCACTATCTAAAGGCTCAATCCATCCACCTGCTTTTGTAGCTAAAAATCTATAAAACAATGCATCTTTAATAAGAGCTCTTAGCTTTATTTCTTCCATTGATAGTGTTGCAACATCTAGAAAGTTTTGAGCTGCTCTTTTCTTATTTGATTCACTACCATGTCCTTGAATGTAATCATCCATGTTCTCATATAGTATATCATTAGGTGTTGATTTAACATACTGTACACTATTGACATCGCATATTTTAGAAACATACATTAACTTAGTTGGATTACTATCAAACATTGTTTGTAATTCTACTAATGCTTTATTTCTAACTTTCGTTAATTCAGTTCTTGTAGTTAATGATTCTTCTAAAGTATCCAAATAGAACTTAACTCCTTTAGGGCTAGCCTTAGCATCTTTTAAAGATTTAGCAACAATAGAAAATCCTCCTGCCTTAATTGCATGAAGTTTAATTCTATCATAAGGGTCTAATTCTGGATCTAAAAATACTGGCTCATTACCACATCTTATACTAATCTTGTCCCAAAATTTATCATTATTAGGGCTCATAATGGTTAAGTTATTCCAAAAGTCTTTATCATCTGGATCAACCACATTAGCAGCAAGAGATGCTTCTAATTCAGCAACTACTGATCTAATTTCTTTAATCTTAGCCTTTTTTTCTTTTGGTGCTAGCTTTTTTACTTCAGGTGCAAATTCGTTTAATCCTGTTACATATCTTTTAACACCGTTCATTTCTAAACATGCTAAAGACTCTTCATGGTATACTCCATCATGTAATGATAGACCATACTTTTCTAACCCCATGTTTTCTCTATTGGGATTAAAAAATGGACGTACAGCAACAGTTTGATTTTTCTTCTGTTGATACTTTTCTACAATAGTGTAATCACTCATCTTTGTTTTTGGTTTTAATTAATAATTATTACTCACAGTCAAAAGTACATATTTATGTACATTTATTATTACTAATTTCTAAAGCAAGGTTTTACCCTTGCTAAAGTTTTTTGACTTTTATCCTATAACAATTTTTAAAGCTCCTTCTGTATGATATATATCACCTTTTTTTAAACCGGCTGCTACTGCTGCCGCTTCATCAGCGTATGAATCAGAACTGGCTACATCACGTACCCAACTAATTACTTCATTTACATGTAGCAATCTAGCATTTCCTGTTTCTGCTCTTGATACACCGTCATAAGCTGGGCTTTCAAATTGTTGCTTCAACTTAGTTATTTGTTTTGGTGCTCCCATTATTATTATATTTAAAGGTTAAAAATAAAAAGGGAGGAGGTATTAGCCCCTCCCCTTTAATTATAGTTCTTAGAATGATCCTCCTGTAACAGGGTTTCTCATTACAATTTTAAGAACTTTGGTTGGATCTTTAACCCATATTGCTGGCATGGTCTGAGTCATGTATACTCTATATCCATTAAAGTTACCAGAAGATGCAAACCCTTGAGTTCTTCCCATGTAGTCCATAGTACCATTTTGGTAGAACCACTTAAGTTGATTATCCCAAGAAAGTTTCAACAAGTGAATGTTGTCATTTCCTTCATCAGTAACATCAAAGATAATAAAGCTATATGAACTTAGAGGTCTTCCGTCAATTAATGGATTCTCAATGTCATTAGTATTTAAGTTATCAAATGCTGGATTCAATACAAACTTAACGTTAGCTAAGAAAGGAATAGTAAAGCTTGTGTAAGCAAAACCATAATCTAAATCCATACCAGAACCTTTAACAGCTCCAATGTCAGATGCATTTTGTACTAAACCAGAACCATACACTTCATCAGCAATTGCTTTGTTGATTAGTTGCATACCACCAATACCTGTTTGTACAACAAGTGATCTTTGTGGGTCTGGTCCTTTGAATTCAACTTTACCTTGATAGAAGTTGTAAAGCTCAGACTTAAACATGTCAAGAGTAAATGATGACTTGTTATATACTCTCTTGAAAGAGTTATCTAACTGTGACCATAAACCTACAGATAATCTAATATCATCTGGTCCATCTTGCTTAATTCTACCACCTTTACCCCACATAAGGTAAGTTTCAATATCCGTAGCAATTTTAGATAAGTGTGCTGCTTCCATATTTGTAATGAATGTTCTTGTCAAACTTCCATTTTCAAACGCTTCTCTAGCACCTGCTTTACCCATATTAGCTACTAATCCTTCAATACTAGGTACAGATGGATTGTTAGGGTCAGTATTAAAGTTTCTCCAAATTTCAGTTACAGGTACTGTACCATCAGCGTTCAATCCGCCTTTGATCATTAAGTCTGCTCTTGAAGATACTGAATAGTGTACATGTGCTTCAGCTCCTCCTACAAAGTTGTAGAATTCACGGAAACCAGAACCTGTTTCAATATCAGAGAATCTTTCTCCATACTCACCTCTTGCAGAACCTTTTCTAAAGAACTTAGTTCCTTTTGCAAGATACTTGTTATCTAAGATTGCTGCGTTGTTGTTGTTAACTAATTGAACAGTGTAAACAAAACCGTCACCTGCTGGGATAATATCATCAGCTGTGATGTAAAGTTCAAGTCCATTATACTTATCATAAGTAATAATGTCACCATGTCCAAATGTTCTTTTGTTGATCTTAATTTTAAATAGAGTTCCATCAATACCTTTGCTATCATTAGCTGGTTCAATGTCTGCTACTATGTAAGGTAGATCTTGTGCAATAGGAGTTTGCCACTTGTACTCACCTCTAGCATTGTCTACTAATATTGTATTCTTTCCACCAAAAGAAGCCATTTGATATAAAGGCATTTCTACCTTTTGGGTCATAGCCCATAAATCAATTGGTCCCATATCCATAGGCTCAGAAGATCCAAGCATTTGGGTAAGGTGATAAGAATCAACATGAGAACTAGCTTTATAGCTTGTATCACGTAGGAAAATCCCATTATTTAAAACTGGAGTTGCCATAATTTTGATTGTTTTTGATTAATAATTATTGTTTATATTTAATTTACTTAATTAAATTCGTTTAAATATGTTGTTAGCTCTTGGTATTTTTCTTTTAGCTGTTCTCTGAGCGGTTGGTTCTTTATCTTTAACTCCTAAAGATGTAGACCCACCAGCATTAGATTGTTCAGTCTTAAGTTTTCTTACCGTTTTTTCTATAGTTTTCTGAGCACCTTTATCCATAATCTTTGCTTTGTATCCATCTGGATCTTGCAATAACCATAATGCCTCAGATATTAAACCATAGTTTGGCTCAACAAATTGATATTTTTCTAATAAATGTCCAAGTAAGTTAGTATTCTTACCACTAACAGAAGGATAAGAAGGTTGTACTAAACCATTATATATCATGGCTTGTGTTTTCTTATCTAATTTAATTTCTCCTATACTACCTGATTTTAATGTTTCATATACATTTTTCATGTATTGTTGAGATGCTTGCTCTTGTTGCTTTTTCTTCAGTTGTTGTTCTTGAAGTTTTCTTGCTACAATCTTTTCTTGCATTTTGTCTAACTTAGGCTTGAACTTATTAGCTTGTGATTCAAGCTTACCTAAATCTTTCCAAATTTCAATTTCTTCAGCAATCTCTTCTGAGTTACCATACCCAGTTGCAGATAAGTATTCAGTAATAATTTTTTCTTGGTCTTTTTCACTTTTAGTATTTAGCTGTCTGTTTTCTTCAACACTAGCTAAAGTTGCAAATAAACCTTTCATATCTTGACCACCATCTGCTACATAGCGTGCTGCTATTTGTAATTCTTGTGGCAGACTATCAAAAAATTGTTTTGGAGTTTCTCTCCTAACTTGATTAGCCTTTTCTTCAAGGTTTGCTTGAATTAATTCTTCCCAGTCTTTTGCGGTATAATCTTCTAATTCTTTATCATCATCAAAAGGAACTATTTTATCATCCTTAATAAGCTTTGAAAATACATCTGTAATTCCTGAGATCTTTTTTCTACCTCTAGTTTCTTTCTTTTCATCTTCTTCAGTTATCTCATCTATTGAATTAATAACCTCATCAATGTTTACTTCTTCTTTAACATCTTCAGTAGATTTAGTTTCATCTTCATTAACAGTAGTATTTTCTACTTCTGCTTTTTCTTCTACTTTAGCATTTAAGTCATCTGTATCTGTAACATCTGGATCAGCAAATGACATGTCAGCTTTCTCTCCTCTTGAAAAAATGCTTTTTGCAGGTTTCTCTTCAGGTAAAGTTACTTCTGCTGCACCTGGGGCTGCTGCAAAAATTTCATCTAAGTTTATGTCTACTTGCTCTACTTTACTATTCACAGTTTTACTTTCTGTTGTTGTTTCAGTACTCATAATATTTGTTGGTTTTAATATTAAACTTTCTATACATATATAATATAAGAATAAACTTTTATAATAAACTTATAATATTTGAAAATTTGAAAAGTTTTTTGCAGTATATAGCTAACACTTATTTTTTATCTTTCTTTTCTTTAGTAGAAGATACGTCATATTTGTTTTTATTCTCTTTAGCTATATCAAGTTTAGTCTGTGCTATACTTTTTTGAGCAGCAATTTTTTCTCTTTCAACTTGCAATCTATTTTTTTCCATTCCTGATTTAGCAACATTTTCTTCACGCTTAAGATTCATTTGATCTTGATACTTCTGTGATTCTCTGATATCTTTCATAGCATCTTGATAATCAGATTTTTTGTTTTCATTTATATCAACCATTGATCCATAACCTGCAGATCTTATTTCTGCTAATAAAACGTCATTCTTTCTGTCTTTATCATTTTCTTCCATTTCAACTTGAAGTTTCATTTGATCTTCTTGTTGTTTAGCTTGGATTTGTTGCTGTTGCATTTCTTGCTGCTGTTGCATTTCTTGCATTCTTTGTTTTTCAACACGCTCTTGTGAATCTTTTAAGATATCTGTTACTTCAGCTATTGAGTCAGCTTTAACAATATTACCTAATTCATAAATGCTTGCGCCTGTAGTATTATTTTGTAGTGCCATCTGTTTAAGACTTTCTAAGATAGCTCTATGATTTGTTTTAGTTGTAGCAAAAATATTAAAGTCTCTCAGCAATAAATCAGTTCCATTTATTGAAAAGTTAACTTTCTCTGCTTCTGATGAAATATAACTTAATCTTACACTTGGATTTGTGCTTTGATAATACTGAGCTAAGTCAGTTCTCATTTGATGTACTCTTGGCATTAACTGATCTGAGTGTTGTACAAAGTACATTTCTGTTTGTGCATATGATTGTTGCATAGCCTGAACTACACCTGTTGCTGTTTGTGCTGATACAGCACCTCCTAGACGCTGTGGGTTAATTCCTATTGCATCAAAACATTGTTGTTTAAAATAATTTGCAAGTTGAATTCTAGACATTAATCTACTAGTCTGCTCCATGTTTAGAGTTTGATAGTGATTAAAGTTAGTTGCATTCTCAGTATTAGTAATAGATGTATCAAGAGGTAGCATTTGGAAATCTTTCATTGCTACATATGCTTTTGCATAATTGTTCTTGCCCCAGTCTTCACCCATAGAGTGACGTGGTAAAGCATTCTGATCAAACATTATTACTGTTCCTAATTCATCTATTAGAATGTCAGCAATTTGGTTATTAACCATATTATATCCAACTTGATACGCTTTCATTAAATCTACTAATGATGTAGATTTTGTATTTCTGTCTGAAAAAACTCTACCCTCTACAGGGAGTTTGCAACCATATAATGTATTGTTTCCTTTAAATTGAAAAGGTATTCTTCCAGGTTTAGTTCTATTAATACCAACGTAAATAGGGTTTATGTTATCACCCATTGTTGATCTCCACATTGCTGGTAAATTTGGTCCTATTTTAACACCACCCCATACTTCATTAATCCATATCCATTCTATATGCTCTCCTTGTAAAAGGTTTTCTTTAGTTTTATTTTTGAATATAGATGTATCATATACAGCTTTCTCAGTTATCTTAAATGTCTCATCTATTATCTCTTGAGTAACAGAACCATCTAATTCTATTTTGGTTAAGTGACCTATTCTTCTTTGAGTCTTCCAATATATAGTTGATACTCTCATCAGGTTTCCTTCATCCAATGGAGTCATGTCTTCACTCTGATCTAATATTTCACTTATAATATCACCACCAGTTGCTGGGTCATTCCAATAATTGCTAGTGTATTGTCTGTATGATAATCCAGGCATTTGAGTATTCCACTCATGGGATCTTGTAGCATCATAATATGATCCATCATTTTGATATCCATTAACTTGATATTGTGCTGATCTAGCAGGATAAATCTTTTGCAAAGACTTTAATTGTTTTTCATCCATCAAGTATCCATACTTATCAACAACATCAGATACAGTCATCAAATCTATTTTACCTACGTAATTTGAATCTGATATATATCTTTGATCAGGTGATTTTTGATAAAATGTTAATACAGGATTCCATAACTCAACATCATAATCATCCTCTAACATACGGAAATGCCAAAACTCTCTATCAGAAATTAGCATATCTCTAAAGCCTCTTTCTTCTAACTCCTGCATTTTAAATCTCTCCTCATCTACATTTAATTGATGAGATGCCCATTCTTCAACCATACTTCTATATGACTTACTAAAAAAGTCTTCTATCTCCGGTAAAGTTTTTAATGTTTCAGGATTAAGTTGTTGCTGTGCTTCTTTAGAACTTGGGTCCATGCCCATTTCTACCATCTTTAAAACTAGATTAGTTTCTGCTTCAGCAAGTAGTGTTTCTTCTATTTGAACTCTTTTTTGCTCAAGCATCTCATTATAAGATGTATCATCAACAGCTCTAAATTGTACTTTAGAATATCTTTTAGCAAACTCACCTGTAAGAACGTTTATTACATTAGGTACAATTGGATAAAACTTTAATTCCAATGCTGATTCATTCTCAGCAGTTAAAACATCCATCATATCTTTGTAGTCATTATCTGGCTCTACAATATAATCTGTTTTATCAATAATACCTTTAGCAAGCTTATAGTTTTTAAGTAAGCGTCTAGAATTGATACGTAAAAATTCTATACCCTGCAATTCAAGCCAATCTAGATTCCATGCAGCCCAATCATCAGTTTTCTTTTTATATGTTAAAAACTGTGTAGGTTGCGTTAAACTAGAAAATGTTGGTCCACTTTCCGCCTTAGCACCGTTCTTAAGTTGCATTGCATTTAATACTCTCATCTAGATTCTATTTAATATTCTTAAAACCTGAGCGTCTTCTATTACCACCTAAGCCAGATCTCCTACGACCTATATTTTTAAACGCACTGGTATACTTTAATTTACTTATTTTTTCTGAATTTACCAAAGATTCTCCTTCTGATTCACGTCTTTTACTATAACCTCTATTTGATTGTTGTATTTTGGCAAAAGCAACAAGTGCACCAAACGTAACTAATCTATCCACGTTAAGTCCAGGATAATACGCAGACATTTCTTTAATTAGCATAGGATCTGGTATTCTTTCTACACCCAATGTTTGATTCATCACACCACCATCATCATCTAATTCTTCATCTATGACTTCTCTTATAAATTCAATTGCATATGATATTAAATGACTTTTAAATAAAGTACCTGTATTCTTCCATCCATACTCTTGATAAACTGTTCTATTAGATCCAAGATCTTTTAAGAAAAGTATTTGTTGTTTAGGTACAAGATATCTTTGTTTTTTTCTAGCAATCATATGTTGAATAAACAATGATATATTGTTCTCAACAATAGTCCATGCATTATACCATTCTATAATTAATTCTAGCCTTTGATGCGTTTTATTTATATCATCAAATCTTCCACACCATGCTGCAACAATTTTATCTTTTTCTATAAACTGTTCTATATCTCCAGAAACAGTTGTTCTAGTAACTTCAGTAGCATTTTTGTAAACATATATACTACATAAAGAATCAGAAGTTGTTGTTTTACCTTCTGACACGGGATCAATAGAAGCATAATATGCTCCAAAGTCTGGTTTTTTCTTAGCAGGTCTTTCCCACACAACTATAGATCCAGTTTTATCTGTTTGTTTTTTATTAACTGGAAACTCAGATATAGGTAATTTAGTTGTACGTTTTGCTACAATACCATCTTGTTCTTTTTCAAGATCTAATAGTTCATAGGAATATTCTTTCTCTTCAATCTTTTTTAATTGTTTTGACAATATACCTTGTGGAAAAACTGATGCTTTTCTATATGCAAAAGCTTCAGCTATATTTTTTGGTTTCTGAGATATTCTTAATTGAAACTGTTCAGGTCCTAATTCAGACTTCCATCTTGCTCTTTCATTGTCTATAGCTATAATTGCTTCCTCTATTTCTGAGTTTCCATAAGAATCAATGTATGGAGGCATAGACCATTGCTCTGGTATAAACAAACCAGCCATACCTATTGTACCCTCTGCATCCATAAGGTTAGTCTCTACAGCATATATATCATTAGCACTTGGATTGAGTATCATATCCTTCAAGGGATTACATTGTTCCAAATCACCAACTGATCCTGCTGCAATAAACATTCCTGTAGTAACCATACCTGAAGACATTGCAGGACGTAGGTACTCATAAGTTTGCATCATTTTTGGTGCTATACCTGCCTCTTCATGAAAGAAGTATGAACATGGTCCACCTACACCAGTTGTTGCATTTTTCTCAAATGATGCCCCTTGTATTTTAGATTTTAAACCACGTGAAGTTTTTCTGTTTCCTACCTTAACTTCTATCTGCTGTTGCCATAGTAAAACCTTTTCAGGATTACTAGGTCTATACCAAGCTGTATGTTCGTTTAAGAAGGTTTTGTATTCTTCTAGGAATTTCCAGGAACCTTTATCATTAATATAATCTTTTAATGATGCTCCAATTTTACACGTACTACCTTCTTCAAACCAATAGGTATTAATTATCTTACCCATATGGAAATAAGAAGAAGCAATCTGACGTTTTTTTAATATTGCTGAATGTTGATTGTTTAGCTCTGCTAATAGTTCATATAAAGCCATATGATATTGTGCATCTCTAACTTTAGCAAAACCATATTTTTTTTCTTCTTTATCAAATATTGGTAGAAAATTCAACCACATATAATAATCCCTAGTTAAATACCAAGTCTTATCTTTATTCTTGTAAATTACACCCTCCCTACATTTGTTCTTCTGATCATCCCAATAAGACATAAAGTCTTTTGATCTAAAAGGAGAACTACAATATAAACCTTCTTTATTAAATCTTTTAGCCTCTTCATTGAATATATAACTTGTTTCATCAAAGTCATATTCACCTGGCTCTTTGAATAAAGAGTATATGTATTCCTGAAAATCAGAATCATTTTCAAACTCTGTTATAGACCAGTTACCTGAATCATATGTAGGTATAGATCTACTCATATCTTATAATTGCAAACACATCACCAGATTGCAATAATAAATGTTCTTTACCATCATGTTCCATTGGAGTTGGCATAGCGTGATCAGCATATTGCACCTCATCACCTATTTTAATTTCTGCAACATCAGCACCTACACCAACAACAGTTCCTTTAAACTCTTTCTTTTGTGCTATTTCAGGTATGATTAGACCCGAAGCTGTTTTTGTTTCTGCTGCTTTTCTTTTTATCAGTAACCTTTTGCCTACTGGAATTACTACTTGTTTTTTCATCTTTGATTTTTATTTGATTATTAATTGGTTCATCCCAATAACAAAAAATGTATTGGGTTTCTTTTTTAGAGTTGATCATAAGCAAGACCCGCACCTCCTCTTACTGAGCTTTCCTGTTCTTGTTTCATATCAGTATATGCTCCTTTATAGGATTGTCTTATATTCTCAAATTTAGCTGCTGCATTAATCATAGAGTTCATATTACCATCTCTACCATGTTCTATAGGGGTAACCTCCATATAACGTGCAAGTCTGTCTAACATAGCCTTAATACCCACGTAAGCTCTGTATGTAGGAGTTTCATATAGCTTTTTACACATGTCTAACGCATACCTTATCTTACCATCTTCTGGAGATTCTTCTAGTTCAATCTCATCTATAATGATATCTTCCTTTTCATGTTCAGGTAAATTAAAAAATGGATTAAGATCTGGATCAGGACAACTTAAATAGAATATATACTGATATACTTTAATATAACTATCAGGATACTCATCCATAATATTTTTAAGAAACGGAAGTGCATAACAATGCTCTGTTACAACTAACTTGCTATTTTGTATATCAAATAATTTTACTATCATACTTCTTTAGATTTAATTATATCTTCCCATAATTTATTGTAACCAATGACTAAAATTATTGGTTTACTTTGACCAAATAATAATACTTCAGTGTGTGAGTTTTGAAACTTATTTGTTGCTACGTGAAAGTACTCTTTAAACCATACTATTTTATCAAGATCAATACGTATTTTTGTTTCTTCAAATCTAAAATCTGTAGGTACTTTTGATTTTCTGGATTGCACTTCTACTGCTGCTATATATTCTTTCATTATTGGTTATCTTTTAACCACATCATCAAAGATGTTACTTCATCTTTTAAATATGGGAGTTCATAAATTTTTATATCTTCTAATACAGGCTCACCATTTACATGCTCATTTATTGGATATCCATTTTTATCCTCTCCAACTTTCTTAAACTTTACATGTTGAATAATAAGTTTACCTACTTTAAGTTTAGGGTTGTGCTTTTTAATAATATACGCATAAATACTGAGTTGTAAGTTATAATGATTAAGATTACAATCATCTAAATGATTAACTGGTCTAAACATTTTGTTTGTTATACCCTCCCAGTTTGTAAATCCTTTCTCTTTTATTTCTTTATTTGTCTTGTAATCCGTAATATTTATTTTACCATTTACAATTTCTACTAAATCAGCTTGACCACAAACTCCTAATGATTTTAAATAAACTAAATGTTCAGGATATACACCATCAGAAACCTTTTGTTCTGGTGCTATTTTAGTTCCTTTATTATCTACAATAGGTTTAATGATAGGAACTTCCACACCTTCTCTACCTATTGTATTTAGATCCAACATATCAGATTCTCTCTGGTTATGATAAAAGTTACCTAGTTTGATTGCTCTATCAGTTTCAGCATCCCATGCTGCTATGATTTCCTTTGGGGTCATACCATACCACTTAGATCTTTTATTCTTAGATGATTTCTTTGCTTGACCATCTCTATCAAACTTAGGTTTAAATTTACCTACCAAAGAAGTGACACTAGTCCATTTTATTTTTTCTTCAGTTGTGCTTTCATACACATGTCCTTCTTCTATAAATTTTAGTCCCATAGTTATGCTATTGTTGTATACCAATAAGAATTTTGTTCACCAATAACAATATTAGTAACATGATCATTGTATACATAGTTAATTATTAAGTTTTTCATCTTCTATTTGTTTATTTATTATTTCTTCTTGCTCTTCTGTTGTGTATGCATCCCAGTATCCTTTAGGACATTCTGAGGATAAAGATCTTAATTTAAAACCTAAGCTACATCCACAATCTCCACAACATGGTTGAGTACCTGGTGCAATACATTTGTCCCCTCCAGCATCAAACAAAGAACACTTTACACATATTTGAAATCTATCAGTTGCTACTGCTTCAACATGTTCTTTTTTAAAAATACTATTTTTAATACCTTCTGTAATCTTATCAGCATTCTTAAATACATCTAAATATTTACTCCATTTACTTTTCATTTCTAAAGTTCTTTTTTTCTTTAATATCTTTTTGTATTTGATCCATGGCTATTTCCATCTGCTTTATTTTTTTAGATACATCTTCACTTTTTGCATATCCATTATAAGTTCTTTTAGCAATGTTACCCAACAAACTCTTGTTTTTAAGTATAGCATTTTCTAACTTTTTTATTCTTAGTTCAAACGTACCTAATCCTTCCACATAAACTCTAGGAAATGATATATTTGATAATGACTTCCTTACTTTAGAGTAATAAAAAGAAATAAAGTCATCTACAACTTGCTCATGTACTCCTACCTCTTCAGCAATACCTTTTTTAAAATCTTTATGAGACTTGGGATACATTGCCTAAGATTTTATAATCAAGTAATACTAAACCTTCTGACTGAACATTAATATCTTCATTTAAAGAAATTGTTTTTTTATTATTACCATCTTTGATCAGTAATCCCTTTTTCTCTGCCTTTGTTATTGCATTTCTAGCTGATTGCGGGCTTTTAAATATATTTTTAGATACTAGGTCCAAGCAAAATTTAGTAAGCTCTACGCCTTTATTCTTTGCTAGTTCACATAAAAACTTAATATCTGAATTAGATACTATTATATCATTAAAGAAACAGTATGTAAGTATTTGATACTTTATTGATACATTAATACTTACTTTCAATTTTAAATCTACTTTATTTACTAACGCCATTATAAACTCATTATCATATCAACCATGTCAGGGTGAGGATATATATCTGACTTACCACTTCTAACATTTCCGTGAGTCAGTAATCCTTTCACCTTACCATAGTACGCATCTTCCTGAAAATCAAAACCTTTTGAAGGTCCGTACTTTTTGATATATTGTTTTAAACCTAATCTAATATCTATTTGATCTCTTTCAGCAACAAACTTAATCCACTTTTCCGTTTCTTTTATTTGTTTCTCAGAGTATGCATGCCATAATAGTTTACCTTTAAAAGCTTCTTGTAAACCTATCACTTGTTCTCTTTGGCACAATGATTTTACGTATGTTCTCTTGTTATTATCAAGGTAACCCATGTTACATATTTCTAATCCTACAGAATGACGGTTCATATAACCAGAACCTGTTCTTCCAAGATGCCAACCTTGACATCCTTCAGGAAAAGCTTGAACCATAACTCCATCATAATCATCATTTCCATTTCTATGGTTAATCCCACCTAATACAAATTCAGTAGCTACTCTTCCTCTGCTATCTCTTCCCCAGTGATCAATGCATCTATAAGGATTGTTATTACCTGCTGTGTGGTGTAGGAATATATAATCATTTTTGATTGGTCCTTTTAAGTATTCACCATCTGGAAGATAATGTTTATGCACTATCTGATTAAAGGGAGTATTAAAGTATTGTTTAGAAGAATCAGTGTCTTCATCAATATCTTCTGTTACTTGTGGTCCTTTTTGTAATAAAATAGCCCATGTATCAGACCCTACAATACCATCAGCAGATAAACTGTGAGATAGTTGGAATCTAATTACATGCTTTTCAGTTACAGGTCCAAATACTCCATCAGGAGAGATCATTAACTTTTGCTGTAAAGTTTTTACATCATTGCCGGTATCACCTTTTTTTAGCAGTCTCATGTTATTCTACATTAGTTGCTGCCTTCTCCATTGCTGCTTTAAACTCTTTTTCATCTTCTGATGGACCTTCTGCACCTTGTTGCTGTTGGGCTGCAGCTTGTGCCATAAAGATTTGAGCTTGCAGTCTTTCTGCTCTAGCTTTATCAATGGTAGCTAATAACTCCTCATATTCTGCTTGAACAGTAAGATGTGGAATGTTGTCTTTGTAAAATGCTGTAATTTCTTCTCTACGGCTAGCCAACTCTTCTTTTGTTAGCTGAGGATCTTTATCCTGAAGTTCTGGATTTAGTTTTTTAACGTCTGACATTTCTTTTGGTTTTAAAATTAAACATTAGTACAAATATATACAAATAGTTTAAATTTCAAAAGTTTAAAGACGTTTTATTTTATTCCGGTGGAAATAACGGATTTTTTTCTATAAGGTTTATCATATCAACTAGATCCGATTTGATGTACGTTTTAAAGTTCATAGCATAATTTTCTACTGGCCAATTATTATCATCAATAGTAGTACTGTCTGGTGTAATAAATGGTGAGCTATTACCAACTGTTTTGTAAAATGTATAAGGTTGAGGATCACAACATGTGTCCTGTATTTGTTTAGTAAATCCTAATTCTATTAAATCTCCTTCTGTCATGACTATTTATTTTTGCATTCCTTCTTATGGCTAAACCAGCCTCCACACTTGCATTTGATATAATATACTGCAGTAGTAACTACTGGTGCTGACGCAACTGCTGTAAATATATTTGGGTGCCAATGCTCTCCACATATACCTAATGTATGTTTTATGACTTCAATCATTTACTTTCTAGACTTAGCACCAGAACATTTCCACCTTTTACGAGATAGGTTGTTTGGTGTATTAGGATCATTCCTTTTTTTCTTAGATACTCTTTTTTTAATACCTAAACTTCTAGCACAGTAACTATCTCCTTTTGATGTACCAGGTTTTACTCTTGGTCCACCACCTTTAGCTTTTCCTGCTTGTCCGTAACTTACTTTCTTTCCAGATTTAGTTACTTTGACTTTTGCTTTTCCTTTTCTTGGTGTTGCCATTATCTTTTCTTTCCTTTATGTAAACCATGACTTGCATGTTGTTTACCTTTTTTTGTAGCTGCACGTTTCTTTTTATTTGCTGCGGCTAACTTTGCTTTACCCTTTTTAGTGCTTTTTAACTTAGCAATAGTTTTTTTAGGTGCATATACTTCACCTGTCTCTGAACTCTTCTTACCTGAAGCTGTTGTCCATTTTTGCTTAGTCCATCTACTTAGGCTTTTCTGTTGTTTAGTTTTTGCCATTACCTTGTCTTTTTACGTACACAATTATTTACGGTTTTACTTCCTTTTTTCTTTACGCCTTTTTTTACGTATCCGGTCCAGCAAGATGATTTCTTTTTAGTCCTTTTATTTGGTAAAGCCATTATTTCTTAGATTTATATCCGCCTCCGTTTGCTTTGTAACGTTTAGCAAGCATCTGAGCTTTACGAGCAGACCATTGTCCAGGTGCTCCCCCTTTACCTCCAGCTTTAATAGAATTAAATAATCTTTTACGCATTCCCGGTTTTGTGTAATTACCCGAACTATTTACGGTACTTTTTTTCTTTTTTGTTGCCATTGTTACTCATTTATGGTTTGTGGATAAATCTTATTTACGAGTTTCTGCAGTTTAGCACACTTCTCATAAGCTTCTTCTTGAATATAATAACTAATCATATTTTCTAATTCTTCTTGCAGTGGGCCTTCAGTTGGATCAAAAGCCATTACAGCCTCGCCCCCTTTTGTAAATCTTTCAGTCAACAAGTCTTCAAATGTTATTTGATTAGTTAGAACTAAATAGGAGTTGTTATATGCCGTATCAAGCATTACTGCGTCTAGTTGCATTTGCTCTATTTCAGTCAGTCCATTTTTATTATCCTCCCCACTGTTGTCATCCCAATTTGCCATGTTATGTAATTTAAGTTAAACTGCGTCTATAGAAACAATATACTAAAATTATAAATCCTATAAAAATTTTTCCGTCATAACCTACCCCTCACCTGAGTAAAAAAGTTTGTATGCCCCCATCCCGGCCCTGGCAAAATTATATATTTAGCGTGCTTGAGATGCCATAATAAACTGCTCCCCACCTAGTGTTTGTGGTTGGGGGTACCCCTGTAATGTTCCACAATTTTAATTAATTTTTTAAATATTTTAAATTATGGTTTACTTTAGAAAACTAAACATCAATGAGTCTACTGGCTCAGCAACAATCATCGTGAGCTCAGCTCCAATGTCAAACAACAAGACTACACTTGCTGGTCTGTCTGTTGCAACAAGAACACAAGGGAACATCTCCTTTGGTGTGTTATCTCTAATAGACCCTGAAACTAATCAGGTGATGAAGAGTACTCATCCAACAATCAAAGCTCTTGGGCAAAAGCTCAACCTTGGTGACGAGATGGCTGGCTTCAGGTTAAGTGAGCAAAAAGTAGTTAATCTACAGACTGGTGAAGAGAACCAGAACCTGTTCTGGGTTGAACAAGCCTAATCAGGAACAAGGGGTGTGTGTAACAGCACACCCTTTTTTTAACTTAACGCTGGAGAGCATTGTACTAAATTAACATGGAAAACAACTTATTTAAAATCCATCACAAGATAAAACTAAAACTTGATGCTATCTGTCAAGAAGCAGGAGATATGAACGTAGAAGAGTTTATGCAAGTGTATGAATCTCTCAAACAAGATATGTATCCTAAGAAAACAGGTATCAGTCGTAACTTCCAAGAAGATATGATTAATGATATGGATATGGGTCAATAAGATTAAGGGTGTGTAAAATCACACCTTTTTTTTTCTACTGCTTTAGGGTATACATTTCAAATCCTATTGCTATAGACCATACAATCCTATTGTATATATTCACTGCTTCCTTCCTCTTCACTTCTCCCCACCTATAATACGTATACATTTATACACAAAATAATTATTCATTAAATACATTTATTATGCAAACAGCAGTTTATTTTAGAAAATTTAGTATCAATCAGAATACTAACAGTGCAACACTTATTGTATCAGATGTGCCAATGGTACAATCTGAAACTACTATAGCCGGTTTAAAAGTGGCAAGTAGAAAGCAGACCAACATTAGCTTTGGTGTGTTAAGCCTAATGGACCCAGAGACAGGTCAAGTAATGAAGGCAGATCATCCTACAATAAAACAATTACAGAGCAAACTAAACAGAGGTGATAAGATGCCTGGCTTTAGATTGTCTGATAATCCAGTAATGAACCTATCAACTGGAGAAGAAACAGATTTGAGATGGGTAGAGGCAGTTTAGTTTAGTAAACCGTAGATAAATTGATTAATCAGTGTAAAAGCTGGTTAATCTTTTTATTTTTTGTGCATTAATGTGTGTTATACAAACAGTATGACATCACATACCCACAATATACCACCTTTTACCACTATCATAACTTCCATAGCACATTAATATATTAATATAGCTAACACTACTACAAGAGTAACAATTACACTCAACAATACTACATGGGTAATGTTTGTCTCTTCCTCTATAGGATAATAGACATAGTACCCGGAATATTGTAATCAAAAGCTTAGAGATATGAGTCAAGCAATACCACTGACTATTCTGAGATAGTGTCAGCCATTGGACAACTAAAGCATGAGATACATGTATAGCTAGTCAACATAAGATGGATAAGCACTCTAAGTTATTTACTAATCACTAATACTAAATCATTATGTTAAAGACTAAAACTATGCTTGTATGCATAACCACATTCGTAATCACTTTATTAATCGTCAATACTATCGTATGGTATCTAACAGATATTATTACATTTAAACAATCATTTAGCCATGGAGCAACCATATTTACTATGTTACTCATTGGTTGGATACCAGCAGTCATCGTAGCAGATGATTACTATCATCGTATATAATTAATCACTTAAATAAAAACCATCATGAAACATTTATTCATAGGCTTATGCCTAACCTTAGCATTCACCTCTTGTCAGAAAGAGGAATTAGAAATTACTGAACCAGAACAAATACAATGTACTAACATAATTTATCAGTATGATACTGAAGTAGAATTAGTTGACTACAATGTAGCTTGGCCTACCAATCAATGTTATCCATTGTTACCTACATCTTCAGACTATGACTATGTATATATAGTTAAACCATGGTATGTACCAGGAGCAAATGGACAACCAGAGTATGTAGGAGATGATTTATATTATCTCTTTGATAATAGACTTATCAATAATGGTCAACAATACGTAGTAATAACAGTTCAATCTTCAATAGCAAAATTATGAAAAAGAAAATCCTTTATTTAATGTTACTCCTATTTATAGGAGGACCAGTACTTCAGTCTTGTGGATCATCTCGTGGATGTAAGACATCTAAATCAAAGAAAGCATGGGCCAAAAAAAACTACTGGAAACCAAATAAGAAACACAAAAGATCCAAATGGGGTCGTTAATTAATCACTTAATAAATCAAATTATGAAATCATTCATCAGATCATTAGTAAAAATCCTATACGTTGTGGTATTACCACTAGCATTCGTAATAGGTACATATAATTTTGTAACAAATTATGATGTAGACACATTTATGCTAACAACTATTACCTTACTAGGTGTAGTTGTTGTAGCAAACTCAGTTATGTACCTCGTCTTTATGTCAAAGATAAAGATGTTCCCTAACGTCAAGGTAGAGTTTATACCTATATTTGGATTTGCCTTTGGTGTAGATCCAGATATAAAACATAGAGTATCATGGTTATTACTCATACCTTTCGTATCATTTGAGTTTAGTATAGAAAAAAAGTGAACCACGGTTCATACAAACAGTACCAGTAGATATTTATATATAATATATACTACTATAGTTAGGCCTTGAGATTGGTTATGTAAGTGATGACCCTTGATAGCAACAGCATATACGTGATTTATATCATGTAGCTGTTGCATATCATACTCACTGCTCCCTACCTCTCATTCGTCAAACCTTAAAATAATAATAAACAATGGCAAATCAATTTAAAATTTCAGAAAAAGTGATGGAGAACATTCTAAGTAATGCTATCTCTATCAAATCAAAAGAACCGCAGAACTATGAACACATGTTTAAGATCCTTATGGATAATCTTAATGACACTGCAAAAGAATCTATAGTACACTTAAGTCTTATAGAAGAAGTATATAAACCAGTGACACTAAATGGTTATGTAAAACTAATACCACCATCTTATCATAGATCAGACAAGTATGAAGAAGACATATTGCAAGATATGGGTCTTTATGCAGGCCATGGTATGGTATATGCAAAAGTTATAGGTGATACTTCATGGGGATCAGAACCATTTAATCCTTTCTATAGTAGCATTAAGATAGAATTTATGTATCATAATAAAGAAAAGCAATTGGAAATGTATGAGCACTCTTGTTCACCATTAGAATTAATAGCTGTATCTGTTGATGATATTAAATATTTTGATATATTGGCTACAGATTCTGAGCCTATACATCAAGCTGATTTATTTATGAATGTAGAGCAAACAGAAGATAATACTATAAAAGAATAGTTATGGCAAAAATATCAATGGCTTTATTACATAGTGAACAAGCATCTTGGAAACTATTAGACAATGCTTTAAAAGACGCTAATGGCAAGAATATATCCTTTGGGAGATATATGAATGACAAGTATGGTATGAACAGTGATGAACTTGCTAAAGAAGAAAGTGAATCTATGGCCATGCTAATGCTTTTAAAAGACCATGTCCAAGAAATCAGATAGGTTTGGGATAGTCAAATACAAAGTATTGTCAGATCCAAGTTTGTCTATACAAGCAAAAGGGTTATATAGTCTCATAGCGTGCTATGCAGATAAAAACCGTGAAGCATATCCGTCTGCTTCAACATTAGCTGACTCAGCAGATGTATCCCAAAGGTACATATTTAAACTATTAAAAGAGCTGAGAGAGCACAATTACATAAAAAGAGTAAAGGGCAAGTTGGTTATCATATAAGTGATAGCTATATATATGCAATTTATTTTTGATCTTAGACATTAATTCCTTAAAATTAGTGAGCCAGGGTTAGTTATATTTTTATCTTTGTTTACAGATATGATAGTACAACTGCCCAATGGACGTATAATTGAATGCTCAGTAGAGCAATACCTCTCATTAACTGATGAAGAAGTACAGGACCTTAATGGTTTAAGTTCAGCATACACCAAAGAAGTGGTCAATCCGTTTTATAATAGGTTTTCAGGTAAACAAGTGCCTTCCGTACAAGATGAACCAGAGTTCATAGAAGAGTATGAGAAAGCATTAGATGAACTGGAAGCTTATGAAAAGCTAGATGATCCATATTTTCATTCAGATGACGTGTAGTCATCAACAAAACAATTATTAATTTATTAAATTTCAAAAAAATGCAAAAGCAAGTAATTATCTTAGCTGATGACATGGGCAATGTTATCCGTCAATCAAACAACAACTCAGAGTATGGGTACATCAGATTACAACAAGACAGAGTAACCTTTGGTAATGGAGGTTGGGTCAAAAGATCTAAAGTATCAACTCTATTACATGGTAAGTTAGAAGACTTACAATCATTAGATTTTAAAGCAAACAGTGAGTTAGCAGGTAAAATCATTATTAAAGAGCAATTGGAACCATTCAATAGTAATGATCCAGATAGAGATTATAAATACGCAGGTGATACAGGTATCATATGTTGTGTTGATGGTCAACCTATTTATAGGAAAACGTTTTTTGTAGCTGATACTACAGCACAAGACGTATTATTAGCTCATACAAATGGTGAAGACATCAAAGATGCTAATGGAACTAGTAATACTAAGTCTAACAGTATAGGTGTACCAGCAGCTAGTGTAGAAGAAGCATTTGATATTAAATCAGAAGGCTTTGATAACTCTACAGTAGATGATGTTGATGACTTAGAAGAAAGCAATGATGAAGTTACTGATGAAGTAAGTGAAGAAACAGAAGAACTCGTAGAAGAGACTTTTGAACTATAATATAGTTTTCTAAATATGTAGAGAGCCTGTGTAGAGATTTTAGTTAATTTCTATGCAGGCTTAATACTTTAATCACTTTACTTAATCAATAACAACTAAATCATTATGCTATCTCAAGATCAAATAAATATACTCAAACAACAACAACAACGTGAGTTACTCTCAAAGAGAGAGGAACGCTACCAATACTATGGGATATTAACAGAATACCAGTTACATCCTGAATCAATAGTAAACTCTTTAAGTTATACTAAACTAAATCCGTATCAACATTTTTTGTTTAAACGTGTACTTCATGGCCTCAAGGTTTATAAACCTGAAGAAGTTAAGAAGCTACATTGGGACAAGAAACGTAGAATAACTAAAGTTTGGAAAAGAAGCCAAAGAGAGATCAATGCATGGAAACAAACTATTTGTAATAAGCGTATAAATGCTTATCTTAGTGAAACATTCAAGCATTCACCAACAGCACAGTATATGGCAAGTATACCTGCTGATGAGATTTTAGATGATTATACTAATACCATGAGTTTCAAAGACTTAGGTATTACATATGAGGATGTTATATTAAAATTCATGTCTTTAGGTTTACTTCCTAAAAACTATTTACAGCTAAAAAAATGAGCATCAAAAAAGTCTCAAGTAAAATGTCTAAATTAAATACTGCTTACAGCAAATTGCGTAGGCAGTATTTAACAGACAAACCAGTATGTCATGCAAAGATCCATAAGTGTTCTGTGCAAGCTACTGATGTCCATCATATGCATGGTCGTGGTATTTATCACTTAGATACATCTACATGGTTACCAGTTTGCAGAAACTGTCACATGTGGATAGAAGAACACCCAGAAGAATCTTATGAATTAGGATTTTCAGGCTCTAGAACATAACTTTATGGTCCTATAGCTCAACTGGATAGAGCAACAGCCTTCTAAGCTGTAGGTTCTAGGTTCAAATCCTAGTGGGATCACCAGGCCGGATGATGGAATTGGTAGACATGACAGACTTAAAATCTGTTGAACTGGATAGTTCGTGTGGGTTCAAGTCCCACTCCGGCTACCAGGACTCTTAGCTCAGTTGGTCAGAGCACTCCGCTCATAACGGATAGGTCACAGGTTCAAGTCCTGTAGGGTCCACCTTTAAAACCAAAGTAAGAGTATAACCTTACAATAGACTATATAAAGTAAGAGTAAAACCTTACGAAACCTTTAAAACAAAAGAGAAATGAAAACACCAATGCAGGAGTTGATTGACCAAATGTGGGAAATAGCCAAGTACGGAGACTCTTACGAGGTTGCTCCGTGTATTGAGGCAGCCGAAGCAATGCTTGAGAAAGAGAAAGAGGTGATGGAGTCTGCTTGGCAAGATGGTATGTATGAATGTGACGGAGACGGAACATTTGAAGATTTCTACAAAACCTTTAACACCAAAGAGAAATGAAACAATATCAAAAAGATAGACTAATAAAAACATTAGTTTGGACAATAATCTTAACAATAACAATAATATTATGGCATACAATCCTTCAGCTAATCTTTCCAGAGATGTAGTACAGAGTGACGCACTAGCAATTGCAGCACAACATAAAAGATGTGGTTTAGGTATATCTATGGGTGTAGGCAAAACAAGAATTGCTATACAGCACCTGCAGATGAACTTTAATCAATTTATACAAGTCTTGGTAGTAGTACCAAAGCATTCAGTTACTCAGTCTTGGATTGATGAACTAGGCAAAATGGGATTAGAGTCCCTACTTCAGCATATTACTTTTACAACTTATATATCTCTTAAAAAGAAAGATCCTAATAATTATGACATAGTGTATTTAGATGAGTGTCATTCATTAAAACACTCTCATGAATTGTTTTTAGGCCCTTATACAGGTAAGATATTAGGTTTGACAGGCACACCGCCAAGAGATAAACAATCAGAGAAGGGAAAGCTTGTACAAAAATACTGTCCTATAAAATATACATTTAAAGTTGATGATGCTACTGACTCAAACATATTAAATGATTATAGAATAGTTATACATGATTTACAATTATCAGGTGTACCATCACTTAAGAAGAAAAACAAAAATGGTGGACACTGGTACACAAGTGAAATTAAAGACTATACTTATGTTACTCGTAGAGTAGCAGAAGCACAAACTCCTAAGCAACAGCAATGGGCTTATATTATGAGAATGCGTGCACTTATGGAATATACTACTAAAGAAGCATATGTTAAGTCTATGGTTAATAATATAGATGATAAATGTATAATATTTGCAAACACACAAGATCAAGCAGACCGTGTTTGTAAGTACAGCTATCATTCAGGAAATAATAAATCAGCAGATAACTTAGAATACTTTTCAGATGGACGTATAAATAAGTTATCCTGTGTGTTACAGTTATCAGAAGGTGTTACAATACCTCAGCTAAAACAAGGTATTATTATGCATGCATATGGTAATGAAAAGAAAACAGCACAAAGGATTGGTAGGTTATTAAGACTTAACCCAACTGAGACAGCTGTATGCCATATACTATGCTATAAAGGAACACAAGATGAGAAATGGGTAGAGTCAGCTCTTAGTTCATTTGACTCAAGTAAAATAAAACGTTATAATCCACTAAAAAATTAATTATGGGAAGAATGAAAGAGCTCTTTATTGAGCAACAAGAAGAGCTAGAGTATCGTGGTGCACATGATGCAATGATACATAGCTACGCAAGAAAAGCAATTGAAGAATATATAGAAGAAGGAGAAACTCCTTGTCCTAACTGTAATATGCCAACTTTGTTACGCAATGAATCAAACGCCAAGTGTACTGAGTGTGCACAAGAGTTTGTTTATGTTGACGGAGGAGCACTAAGATTTTTGTGATGGAATTTATAACTAACACAGGAGAAACAGTAGAAGTAGAATATACTTATGATCCAGGAGAACCAGACCAATGGTATGATTCTAATGGAGATCCAGGGACACCGGGTTATGGGCCAACGGCAGATATAAAGCATGTTTGGTATACTAACACGGATACTAACGGTAATCAAGTTACCGTAGATGTACAACATTTATTAGAAGAAGATATAGAAGAAAAAGTATTAGAATATCATGAAAGCTAATTTAGTAGAGGATATTATAACTTTATTAGATAAAGTAGAAGTAAATCCGGGGACCTCACAAAGGAACCTGGATGTTGCTATACTTTTATTAGAAACATTAAAAAAAATTAAACAAAATGAAACAAAAAAAATTTAGACAGTACAGGAGCAATCAAGGAAGATCTCCTGAACAAATGGAAAAAGTTTATAAAGGTTGCTTTTGGATGATAGTAATATTTTTATCTAGCGTAGCAGTTACTGGTTTATACAATATAATATCTTTATGAAAGATAATTTATACATAAAAGCATCAGTTAAAGACGGTCAACTACATTTCCCTATTAAAGCAATGGGTACTAAGTATAGAAAGTTCTTTGAGCAGCTTGAAGAAGGATCTAAATTAGAAATATTTGTAGGTGTGAGTGGTGATAAGGGTAGTAACCCACAATTAGCACGTGTACATGCAATGATTAGAGAAATAGCACAAGAAATTGGTTACACCTTTGAAGAAGCCAAAATACAAGTGAAAAGATCCGCAGGGCTATGTTTTGTAAGAGACAAACAAGAGTATTGTAAATCTTTTGCAGACTGTGATAAAGATGAGTTGAACTTAGCAATACAGTCATGTATAGAGATAGGTGACTTTAATGGAATGCAATTAAGATAGCTCTCCTAAGTTTTTAGTAAGATTATTTAGTATCTCTATAGGATTGCTACTATCTTTCATAGCTTTATCAGCAGCATTTTTAAATGCTTCTTTATCTACAGCAGTTTCTTCAGTTCTTTCTAAACCTTGTTCAACAGCAAATCCTTTAAGTAATGTTATAAGGGAATATAGTGTATAAATATCACTCTCAACAGGTGTAAAAATTCTATTCTTAGCTTTAGCTTCTTTAGGATTAGTAACCAATAGGTTAAAGTCTTTTATAAGTTCACCAAAATTTCCTACATCATCATAAAACTCAGTAATATATCTATAGTATATTTGCTGTAAGCCGCTAATAAATGCTGGATTTATTTGACAGTCCATGTTTTTAGTAACATCGTAGCTTATAATAGTTTTTTTCTCAGACATAATAAATAGATTTTAATCAAAGATACAAATAATTAACTAATTATGAAACAAATACCAATTAACATTGACATAAATGAATTAAGAGATTCAGCAAATGATAAACTACAAGACTCAGGATGGGCACCTATGCTTACTCCTTTTATAAATGGTCTTGACTTTGATCTTATAGTTGAAAGACTAGTAAGCTTAGTAAATGCAGAAAGAAGATTTACACCTAGATTTAAAGACATCTTTAATGGTTTTAAAGAATGTAATTATAGTGATCTTAAATGTATAATAGTAGGTCAAGATCCTTATCCACAGCTAGGTGTTGCGGATGGTATAGCTTTTAGCTGTAGCAGAAAAGGTAAAGCAGAAAAGTCTTTACAATATATAAACAAAGCAATTGGTACAGATCACACTGATTTAAGATGTTGGGCTAACCAAGGCGTATTACTTATTAATACAGCATTTACATGTGAAGTAAACTCTATTGGCTCACATTATGATTTATGGAAACCATTTTCAAGATATATATTTGAAAATATAAATAGACATAAGAAAAACATACCTGTAATACTTATGGGTAAGAAAGCAGAAGCATGGGAAACAATGCTTAATAATCAAAAAATTTATAAAGTTACACATCCAGCTTCAGCAGCATACAGAGGTGGTGAATGGGATTGTAATGATGTCTTTAATAAAGTAAACCAAGAGTTAGAAAAGCAAGATATACCTTGTATAGAATGGTAAATTTTACTATCTTTGATAACCTTAAATTTTAATATAAATGGCTAATAACCAGGAACTTAACCAGAAGCAAGATATTGCTGAATTTAAAAAATCTTTTTATACATCTTATGGAGTAAAATTGTATATTTACACCCCCCAAGAAAAAAACAAAAGGATTCCTTTAGGTATATTTCATGACAGTGCATTAGCAGCTCTACATGAGAATGAACCAAAATTTAGTAGAGTTAAAAATCTACAGCATAGGACTAGATTCAGAGATTACCTTGTATATGTACAGGTAATGTCTTACTTGGCACACAAGGAAGGACATACTAAAAGTAGTATAGGTAGATTTTTAAAACGCAACCATGCAACCATCATCAATTCATGTACAATGATTGAAAATGGATTTTTTACAAATGATAAAAAAGTTATGGATGCTCATGATAACACTTTAAAACACTTAGAAAAATATGTGGGAACTATTTCAGAAGATAATGAAAGTAAAGATAACACCAAACCAAGCGTTGATCCTATTTGGAATGAAGCAAGGCGTATCATTACCTAATTCATTATCTGAAGACAAAGAATATTTATTAAAAATGAACATGCTCACTCTAGAGGATGGTCTTTATAAAATGACACCAGATGCAAAAGCATTTTGTGCAAAGCTAGATAACTATTTTATTAAAGCTAAAAAGAAAACTGATATACAACTCATGGGTAAGGACTTTAATGATAAGATCCATACTTATAGAGAAATATTTCCTGCTAAGAAACTACCAAGCGGTAATCCAGCAAGAAATAATGTTAAAGCATTAGGAGAAAATTTTAGATGGTTCTTTGAAACTTATGATCATACATGGGATGATATAATAAAAGCAACCAGAATGTATGTGAATGAGTATAGAGATGCAGACTACTTGTATATGCAGACAAGTCAATACTTTATATCTAAACAAGATAAGCATAGAGTTAAACATTCTAGATTAGCTGATTATTGTGATATGATAGTTGACGGAGTAAGCACAGAAGATGAACACTTTAAAGAAAACGTAGTATGAAAAAAACATCAGAAGCATGGGTTGGGCAATATGCAGCCTTTAATGAAGCTCTTAAGTACATGTACAGGAGATCTACAGGGGAAGAGAAATCTATATATACACCTTGGCCTAAGTTTAATGATGCTGCTACAGATGGATTAGAGTGGAATACATTGACAGTAATTGGTGGTAGACCTGGTTCAGGTAAAACATTAATTAAAGATCAAATTATAAGAGAGTCTTTTGCATTAAATCCAAATGATAAATTTAGAGTATTAGAATTTCAATTTGAGATGGTTGGTAGAACATCAGCTATTAGAGAATTCAGTTCTATAACCGGCAAGACATATAAAGAATTATGTAGTGCAGGATCTGTATTAGGTACTAATGAATTAAACAAATGTCATCAGTATGCAAAAGAAAGAGTAAAGCACCCGGTTGATATAATTAGTACACCTATGACTGTAAATCAAATGCGTGAGCAAATTGATCAGTATATGACTTTACATAAAGGTGTAAATACTATTATAACATTAGATCATACAATGCTTGTAAAGAGAGCACCCTATCAGAATAGTAGTTTAGATATGTTATTTGAATTAGGTGAGTTCTTTACACAATGTAAAAGAGATTATCCATGTTTATTTATAGCTTTATCACAGCTAAATAGGAATATAGATAATCCAGACAGAGCTATAGATGGTAAGTATGGTAATTATATACTTGAGTCAGATATATTTGGCTCAGATGCAATGTTACAACATGCAGATATGTTGATTGGTATTAACCGGCCAGCTAAGCAGAAGATCAGATACTATGGGCCTGATAGATATATAATAGAAAATGATAGAACATTGGTGCTACATTTTTTAAAAGCCAGAAATGGTGATGCACGTATGTCATTCTTTAAAGCAAAGTTTGAACAAATGCAAATAGAAGAAATGTTAACACCAGGACAACAAGAACGCAGATGATAAATACTAAAAACTTAAATAATAAAAAAAGAATGGGACTAACACCTCAAGAAAGAAAGCAAAAGGTAGCAGCCCTCAGAGAAGAACATGAGGATTACTTCCAAACAATGGGAATAATTAATTCTCTATATATACCTAAGATGGCGTATAGACCATCTGGAAAAGATGATTTACATATCAGTTTCTTTCCCAGTGAATTTGAGAAAGGTGAAGATATATACACAGAGTTTGTATCTATAGATTATGATACAGAGGATCCAAAGAGAACGTTATATTTGCATAAGCATAATCCACATTGGAGAGATGAGTATGAATTAATACAATCAAGTGCTGGTTTTATCAGACACATAATACCTGTCAATGAACTTAAAGTTATTAATGATGTAACAAGTAGAGGTAAAGCAATCATAGATTTTGCTAATCCAGATTTACCAAATCCAGATGAACTGCTCCCTTCCTCCACTGCTCCCGACCTAATTCCTGTAGTAAATAAACTAGATGAATTAAATAATACATTAAAAGAATTAATAACTATAATCAAAAACAAGTAATATGGCAAACAGCGTATTGGTAATTGCAGATTCAGGTACAGGAAAGTCTACCTCAATCAGAACATTAAACCCTAAAGAGACTTTCATTATAAACATTGCTAACAAACCACTTCCATTTCAAGGATGGAAAAGCAAGTATACACAAATCAGTAAAGAAAATAAAGATGGAAATTTAACCTCAGCGTCTTCTTCTGCAGGTATAGTTAAAGCTATACAACATGTTAATGATAAAATGCCACATATAACTAATCTAGTTGTAGATGATTGGCAATATATGAGTTCTTTTGAATATTTTGATAGAGCAAATGAAAAAGGATATGATAAATTTACTCAGATTGCAGCAAATTTAGCCATGGTTGCTAAGTTACCTAAAGATCTAAGAGAAGATTTAACAGTAATCTTTTTGACTCACTCAGAAGATTCAACTGATATAAATGGGAATAGAAAAATTAAAGCTAAGACTATTGGCAAAATGATTGACAATACTCTAACATTAGAAGGACTATTCTCTATAGTATTATTTGGTAAAGTAAATAAAAATGATGATGGTGAACTTGAATATGGTTTTGAAACACAAAACTCAGGAGAGAACACATGTAAATCACCAATGGGTATGTTTGAGGATAAGTTTATCCCAAATGACCTGCAGTTTGTAAAAGATTGTATTGAAAAGTATAATCAATAATTAATAATTAATAAAAAAGTAAATTATGTTAAGTACTAAAGACATGTCTGCCGGTAATGGTGGGACAAAACCAGTTATTGGAACAGGAAATCACAAAGTGAAAATTAACTCAATTACATTTGATCAGACACCTTATGACTCTGAAGCATACAATATCACATTGCATGTAGAATCAGAGCCAGTTACAGGAGAATTTAATGGATTCTTAAAAGATATGAATAATCCTAATGGTGAGCGCTATGCAGGCCAAGTTGGTAGAGTAAGATTTTCTCCATATCCATTTAAAGATGCTACATTAAATAATGGAAATGAGATTAGTCGTGATACTGAAGTTCTAAAAGCAATGGTATTCTTATCTGAAGTAGTTGGTAAAAGAACTGAGTTAGATGCTATTGAGGCAAATACTATTGAAGACTTTATGATTAAAGCTGCAAAGATTTGTTCAGAAACTGGTTACATCAATGCTTGTTTAGGTGCACGTGAGTGGGAAAACAAAGAAGGTTATGTTAACAATGATCTATTCTTACCTAAAAGAAGTAGAGATGGTATGCCATTGGAAGCAATTGATGCAGAGTCTTCTAACTTACTAACGTTTGATAGAAATAATACAAATCATTTTAGACCCTTTGTAAAGAAAGAGTCAGCACCAACAAATAGTTTTGAGCCTGTATCTTCAACAGGTAGTGACTTTGATTTATAATATAAACCTAAAGATTGGGCTCAGTGTTATGCTGGGCCCATTTCTTTTTAATATCTTTGGTTTATGTTCAGCACTAAAAATTTAAAATTAGAAGAATCAGAAATACCAAGTTATTGGGTATTTCAATATTATTTAGATTTACCTGAGCAACTTACGGGTCAAGATATTAAGATTAGATCTATATTTAATCCTAATGAGAAGACACCAAGTTTCTGCATATATGTTGATAAATCAATTATGCAATATAAATTTAAAGATTTCTCAACAGGTAAAGGTGGTAACAAGGCTGACTTAGTTGGATTACTATTTAACTTAGGTTATCCACAAGCAACCAGGAGAATAATTCAAGACTACAACAACTTTATACAATCAGGCGGATCAATAGATCAATCATTTAAACCACAAGCAAAGTGGAAGATAGATTATATAAAGTATAGAAATTGGACCATTGAAGATCAAAAGTATTGGTTATCATTTAGAATAGGTAAAACTATGTTAACTAAATATAATGTAAAACCAATTGATTATTTTAATATGGCCAAGGATGATAATGGTTTGCATAAAAGCTTACAAGTTGGAAGCAAATGCTGTTATGGTTACTTTGATAAAAACGGTGAAGTATATAAAATATATCAACCTCATAGTAAAAAGCATAAGTTTCATAAAGTTAAGAATTATATACAAGGTATTGATCAACTAGAATACAATCAACCTTATTTAGTAATATGCAGTTCACTTAAAGATGCTATGTGTCTTAAAGGTATGGGTTATAATATAGAAGTAATATGCCCTGATTCAGAAAATACAATGATTAAACCTCATATAATATTTAATCTGAAGCAGAAGTATAAAAAAGTTATAACTCTATTTGATAATGATGATGCAGGCGTAAAAGCTGTACAAAGATATTTAGAAACATATAAAATACACGGTTGTGTACCAACTATGTCTAAAGATATATCAGATGCTATGAAGAATCATGGTTTTGATAAAGTACACTCTATGCTTAAGCCCTTATTAAAAGAAACATTAAATAAATAATATGAAGAACAATAGATGGTTTATACCAGGAAATGTACCTTCTAGTAAAAACGGAAGAAGATGGACAGGTAAATACTTTATTGCTAGCAAAGCTGTAATGAACTACAGGAAAGCTACTAAAGACATTTATCTTAAATATACTGAAGAGTTCAAGAAAGAGCTCAAGAAGCATAAGCTTCCAGTAAAAATTTCTTTTGAATTTATTAGAGGCAGCCGCCATAAGTTTGATTATATAAATCCTGCACAAACAGTGCAAGATGATATGGTCAAGTATGGTTGGATAGAAGATGATAATGCAGAGTTTATAATTCCTGCATTTGAACAATATACTTATGATAAAAAGAACCCAGGCGTATGGATAGAATTAATAGAGAATGAAAAAAAAAGTAATAACTCTTGATGAATTTTTTAAATACAAAGAAATGTTTAGTGGTCTACAAGAAGATAAAGAATTGGCTTGGCATATGTATAATAATACTGACTACCAGGAAAAAGAAGTAGTTAATAGACTTATGGCCAAAGCTTTAATGTTTAAAGATCGTGTAGATTTTTGTATAGCTGTAAAATATAGCTTTAAAATTAACTCATTAGACACAAATAAAATTTATGCATTCATTAAAAAAAGTAAAGTAGATGATATATACATGGATATTCTTAGAAAAATAAAAAGATGATAAATATACAAGACCAGGTTGCAAGAACAACCAAAAGTTTAATATTTACAGAGCCCTTTTATGGGCTCTTTTTAATTGGTATCAATAAGCAATACAGCAATAAGATTCCTACAGCAGGAGTTAGTAAGCAAGGTATTGGTATGCAATTGACTATAAACCCAGAGTTTTATAATGAACTCAGTGAAGATCACAGATTTGGATTAATTAAACATGAGCTATTGCATATTGCATTTGGTCATTTAATATTAAGAGATCTCTACAGTGATCATAAGCTATTTAATATAGCTGCAGATTTAGAGATAAACCAGTACATACTGGAAAGTAAATTACCTGAAGGTGGTTTATTATTATCAAGTTTCCCAGAACTAAACCTCCCTACTAAAGCCGGTACAAAAGAATATTATAGACTTTTGGAGCAGGCACAAGAGGACGGGACATCCCCATCTCTAGATAGTTTAATGGATAAAATGAATGGTGAGTCACCTTATTGTCATAGCACATGGAAAGATTTTGAAGAATTACCTGAAGCTGATAAGAAGTTGGTTCAAAAGCAGATAGAACATCAATTAAAAGCAGCCGCAGAGGAAACAGAAAAGAAACAAGGTAGTATGCCTGGTGAGCTTGCTGATTTAATTCATAGACTAATGCATATTGAACCACCAAAGTTTGATTGGAAAGGTTATCTAAGAAGATTTGTAGGTAACTCTAGTATAGTTTATACTAAAAAGCTGAGACGTAAATACAATAAACGTTATTCAGCTAATCCGGGACTTAAAATTAAATTCAAGAATCATATACTTGTTGGTGTTGACACAAGTGGATCTGTAAACAATGATGAACTAAAGGAATTCTTTAGTGAGCTTACGCATATGCATAAGACTGGTCATAAAATTACAGTTGCACAGTGTGATACCCGCTTGAATAGCGTGAAGGAATTTAATCCAAAAAAGGATTGGGAAATACATGGTCGTGGTGGGACAAGCTTCCAACCAGTAATAGATCACTTTAATGAAAACAAAGGGCAATATACAGCCCTTATATATTTAACAGATGGTGAAGCATATTCTCCTGATAACTGTCCTCATAATACATTATGGGTGCATAGTAGCAGGAGTAGTATAAATGAAGATTTACCAGGACAGAAAATACAACTTAATTAATTAGAAAGAAAATGGCACAAGTAAATTTAAATGTAACAGAACTAAAAGGATTTGTAAATCATATAATTACCAACAACAGGTATTTACAAGAAGCAGGAAAGAATTCTGTATCAGTAGAAGTAGTAGGTGAATCAGGTATTGGTAAGACTTCTACTATAGTAGAGCTTGCTCAAGATAATAACCTAAAGTTTGTAAAACTTAATTTAGCACAGATAGAAGAGTTAGGTGACTTAGTAGGCTTCCCTGTACGTCAGTTCCAGATGTATAAAGAAAAAAAGGTAGCAATAAAACAACAAGATAATCTGTCTATGGTTACAGCAACACAAAGAGCTGCAGGTACTAGTTTAGCTAATCTTAATCAAACAGTTACCAAGAAAGTAGGACAATGGGTTGATGAACTTGCCGTGCAAGAGTATCTAAAAAATGGATACAAAATGACAGGTAAGAACAGAATGTCTTATTGTGCTCCTGAATGGATTGCTGATGCAAAGGCTGGTGGTATTTTATTACTAGATGACTGGAACCGTGCTGATACAAGATTTATTCAAGCAGTTATGGAATTGATTGACAGACAATCTTATATTTCATGGACTTTACCAAAAGACTGGCATATAATTTTAACAGCAAATCCAGATAACGGGGATTATATGGTTAACAGTGTAGATAGTGCACAGAAAACCAGATATGTAACCGCTAACTTGAAGTTTGATGTTAATGTATGGGCACAATGGGCAGAAGGTGCAGGGATTGATACAAGATGTATTAACTTCTTGCTTTTACATCCAGAGCTTGTAACACAAGAAACAAATGCAAGATCTATTACTACATTCTTTAATGCAATATCAAGCTTTGACAGCTTTGAAGATAACCTTGGTATGATTCAAATGATTGGTGAAGGTAGTGTAGGTGATGCTTTTGCTTCTATGTTTACAACCTTTATTAATAATAAACTTGATAAGCTGGTAACACCAAAAGATTTATTGACACATGAAAATGAGCAATATATTCTTAATGAGCTTAGAAGTTGTATTGGTAAAGATGACACATATCGTGCAGATATTGCGTCTACTTTAGCTACAAGACTTGGTAACTTCTCTGTTGTATATTCTCAGGATAATACAATAAATCAGAAAGTAACTGATAGACTTAAAGCATTATGTACTAAAGATTATTTTACTAATGATCTTAAGTATTTAATTGTACGTACCATATTTAATGGTAATAAAAAGAAGTTTAATAAACTAATGATGATCCCAGAGATTGTCCAAATGACAATGAAATAAAATGGCAAATAAATCAGTATATCAAGATTTTGATACTGATGCTTTAGTATACTTTGGACTAGAGACTGACCCTACTTATGGGTTAGTTTCTAGTACAGGTATTAATAAAGTATTATGTACTCAAGATAAAACAACTTATGAAAAGATAAACACTATACTAACGGTCCCTACTGAGGATGACCAAACTTTTAGAACCAAAAAGAAAGCTTTTATACTACCAAAGTGTAATGTATCACAAGATAGATTAAAGTCTGCTCTTAAAGAGCATGGTATAACTGTAACAAATGATTATGAATTGGCTGATCTAATCATAGGTCATGAAGAAATAACAACTCATAAATTAAGTAATGCGGAGAATATTCCAACTACTATAATGATGAATAAGTTATGGAATTATGAGACTACAAAAGGAGATGTGAATAGACATGGCGTTCTTAAAAATATAGCTAATTCGGGTCTAGAATGTATCATTACACCAAAGATTACAGATAATGTAAGATACTATGATATAGATATAGAAGATAGCTTATATGATAGCTGGATGTTAACTGGTATGGCTATAAACTTAGCTCATATAATTGATACTACAGATGTTAGTGTTATTGATCCTGAGACAGTCCTTCATGCGTCTGCTACCAAAATGACTCTTGATGAGCAACTTCTCAGTGATCTTAAGGCCCAGTTGAATTCATATGGTGATGATAAAGCTTTAGCTCTTAAAATTGTTCCTACTATAGACTATAAGAAAAACTATCATTTATTATGGCAGTTTGCACAAGATTGTAGTAGTATAACATATGCAGACAATAGAGATAAGGATCTACAGTATTGGTTGGATTCGTCAAACTTTCACAATTTTAACCGTAAGAGTGCACAAGACATGATATTATGGTTAGAGCAAGAAGGTAAACTTGACACAATAACGTTTAGATATCTTGAACCTATAGTAAGAAGAGAGATAAGCATTCATAACAGAGACCTTTACACATTTAAAGTAGCTGTTAAAAAAGAATATCAAAAATATTTAAAATAAAAAAATTATGAGACCGAAGTACAAATTTAATATTTATCTATATGATGAGCATATAGATTCAAATGGCAAAATTAAAGCATCCGCTATAGAATTTAATAAAGTTGAAGAGCAATGGCTATATAATAAAAATGGTTGGCAAGTTGAAGCTGAAGATTTAGAAAAAATAGGTTTACCTGTAGTAGAAAGTGATCAAGAAATAGATCTGCAGGATAAAAAAATATATAGATTTCCTAAGATAACTCTGCCAAGACAAAAAATGGATTTGATAAAAGATAAATATAATTGTAAAGTTATAAGAGATATAACAAAAGCAGATATATGTATAGTATCATTAAAATTATTTGACACCCTACTTGAAAGAACATGGGCTAGTTCTATACCATATCAGTCTTTATTTCAAGTTGTAAAATGGATGAAAGCAGATAAAGATGCATTTACTGATTTAGCAACAGCTAAAATACAAGAGTTTTTAAATGAAACTCCAACTTTTAGTATGATAGATTTTAAAGTAAATAAGCATTGGAACGGCAGCAGCCCTAAATTATATGACGAGGTAAATAAATATATGATTGATGAAGATCTGAGTAATGATGAGGGTAATGATTGGATATTACCTAAAAAGAGTGCGGAAGCTTTTAATAATCTTATGCAGTCAACAAGTCAAATTGTGTTTGATACTGATATATCTAATATTATTGATAGTGAGCTAGCAGTAATAGGGAATGATAAATATGAAGATATTAGAAAAATGATTGAAAGCACAGATATAGACAACAGATCTTTAGCAGTAGAAATGATGGCTAATTGTAATATAGAAAAATCTTTTGATGTAGTATCAGGATTATATTATTGGAAATATGAATGGTTCAAGAGTACAAATAACTGGAATTCAGTTAATGTTAAGGCAATGCGTAATAGATTAAAAGCATATGAAGGAGTTCATAACACAAACACCATATATAGTTTTAATAATTACTTATCATTATTAGCAAAAGATAGAAAATTAACAAGGTTTGCAGTAGATAAATCTAGAAAGCAGCTTTTAAATACTTTACTTGGACCAATTGTTGGTGATAGTTCAGATATATTTAAAGTTGATTTAGATAATTTGTATATTGTAGACAAAATAGAAGAAAACGTAAATGAATAGAAATTTTCAAAAAGAAGAGGAGTTTTATGCAAATAATAAATTTTGCTTTAGCTACTCTTCTTTAAACAAGTTATTATTTTCACCATTCTTATTTTATAAGGATTATATATTAAAAGATAAAGAGGTTAGAACAGATAAGCATTTAGTAGAAGGAAAGCTACTTCATTGTTTATTATTTGAACCTGATAATTTAAAAGATAAGTTTAGTATAACACCCGGTAAAGCACCATCAGATAGTGTCAGAAAGGTATTAAAAAATATGTCTTTGTATACAGATGCAGAAAAGCTCTTTGATGTTCCATCTGAAATAGTATTGGATTCACTCAAAGAAATGAACTTGTATCAATCTCTTAAAACAGATGAACAACGTATAGTTAAAATCATAAAAGATGAGTTTGAACCTTACTGGGAATTTTTATCTAATAGCAATGTAGATGTAATAGATGAAGATACTTTACTAAGATGTAAAGATCAATCTGAGATTATTAAAAGTAACAGTGATGTTATGGCTATATTTGAAGAGGCACCTACAGATTTTGAATTAGATGATTATGAAACACATGCAGAAAAATACCTTAGCTGTAAATTGAAAGGTTTACCTTTTGGTTTACATGGTTATATAGATTTCTTTAGCATAGATCATAAGGAGAAAAAAGCTGTTATAACTGATTTAAAAACCACAGGTAAAACAATAAGTGATTTTAAAGAAACAGTAGATTTTTATAATTATTGGTTGCAAGCAGCTATATATTGTAAGTTAGTATGGGACTATATGGAATCTGTAGAGAACCGTGATGATTATACAATAGACTTTAAATTTGTTGTAATTGATAAATATAATCAAACTTATGTATTTGATGTGTCTCAACAAACATTAGGTGGTTGGGCAGAAGGTCTTGGTGGTGTATTAAAAGCAGCTGAGTATCATTATAATGAAAGAAACTATAGTTTACCCTATGAATTTTTAGTAAATAAAGTTAAATTATAGTATGGGTGTTTACACAGACTATTTTCAAAAGAGTAAAGTTTTTATGTATCCATTACTTGGGTACAAAAAAGGCATTGGACATGTTCCTAGGCAAACTTATATAGCCTTGGAAGATGTCTACTCTATTGATGATACAATGTTTATGTGTTTATATCAGACCCCTATGACTAAGAAATTTATATTGTTTTTGGAAAAGCATGTATTTTCTCATAAACATTTTTATAAGCATATAAAACTTAGTGAGAGAAGACACCTGATAGTTTATGATTTTACTTCATTAAAGTTTGATTATGATAACTTCATTAAAGGTAAGTATTCAAACATAAGTATAGATAGTAAAATTAATATATTAGATTATTTTGGAGATGATGATAAGGTTTCTGAGTATGTTCATTCATTTTTATCACCACAAGAAAGTCATGAAGAATATGCAGAGTTCTTGAATGTATCAGTTGAACAATTGAAAGATGTTCATGAGATATGCACACCTCCAGATCTAGAAAAAGAAACCTTAGTTGATAATAATTATCTTTTAGCTAGGTTATTAGAAGATACTTCAATATCTTTGAGCAATAAATAAAACCAATTATGGCACAAATAGGACAAAATATGATGCTGGTAAAATCAGTATTTAGAAATGTAAATTCTTTTACATTAATTCCTGTGAGTTTAGACTCACCTTATACAGAAGCTATGTTTGACCCTGCGTCAGGTATTTTAGCTGTCATCAGTAAAGTGATGAAACAATCTTATCATATGGTACCAAAGTTAGATGATAACGGAGATCCACAAAGATTAAAAACACCAAATCAACAAACTGGTAAAACGGTTAAAGAAGAGAGAAGGCTAGTAGATACTTTCTCTGAGTTTTATCTTAATGATAAAGCTGATATAGAAACTTTTATTCATATGTTTGCTGTTAATGCTTCAGAATTTGACTACACACAGTTTATGAATGTAGATGTAAAGGAAACTAAAACATCTAATTTAATTCTACCTGGTCAGTAAAGGTCTAACACTTTATTGATTTTTAAAAAGAAAGCTCATTGATTTGGGCTTTTTTTGGCTCTAATAAATTAAATTATGAAACAATTAAAAGCAGAAGAAATAATGGATGTTAACATCCTGTTTGCTATGACTAAGTGCATGGGTGAGATAGCACACGGGTTACAGTATATACATACTCAAAAAGTTAAACAAAAGATTAAGCATGTAATCAAAACAGTTGACTTATATGAGAGAGAAATAGATAAAAAGTTAGAGCGTGATGGATCACCAGAAGCGGTAGAAAGTATCTATGATAGTATTATGGATCTAATACTAGAAGCTAAAGTAGTGGCACTTAAAAATTATAATGATGGAAACACTAATTCAAATGAGAAAGAGAATAATGACTCTAGCTCTTAAAAAACATAAAAAATGAAACACTGGGTAATGGACTATGAAACTTTATCTAATTGTTTCACCGGGGTATTTGAGCATTATAAAACAAATGAGAGTAAAACATTTGTTGTTCATGACCTGCGTAATGATTTTGATGATTTTATAAGTTTCTTAAAAGATAATGTAGATAATAAAGAGTGGCATATATCATACAATGGTTTAGCATTTGATGGCCAGATCACTCAATATATAATAGATAATTACTATTTATGGGACAATCTTAAAGGATGTGAGATAGCTAATATAATTTATAAGTACGCACAGTACTGTATTAATAAGTCTAATAACAAAGAGTTTATGGATTACCCCATATGGAAGATGAAAATAGGTCAGATAGATCTATTTAAGTTACACCATTGGGATAACCCGGCTAAACGTTCTAGTCTTAAGTGGATACAATATAGTATGGACTGGCAAAATATATTAGAAATGCCTATAGATCATACAGCTGAAATTAAAACTCTTGAGGAGATTAACACTATCATTGAATATAATGTTAATGATGTACAGTCAACCAAAGAAATATTTAATAGGTCAAAGTCACAGATTAAACTACGTAAAGAACTAACAGATACATATAATATAAATCTATATAGCGCCTCTGAACCAAGAATTAGTAAAGAACTATTTGGTTATTATTTATCAGAAAAGCTTAATATACCAAAAAGAGATCTCAAACAAATGAGGACTCATAGATCTAATATTAAAGTATCTGATATTTTATTACCATACATTTCATTTACATCTCAAGAGTTTAAAACACTACATGATAGGTTTAAAACTTTAGAGATAGATGCTTCTAACCTGAAAGGTAGTTTCAAATATCATATAAACTATAAATCTGTAAAGACACATTTTGGTTTAGGTGGTGCACATGGTGCTGCTAACAAAGGTGTTTATGAAAGTGATGATGATATGTTAATTATGAGTTCAGATGTAACATCTTTTTACCCAAACTTAGCAATCAAAAATAAATGGTCTCCTGAACATTTTCCAGTTGACCAGTTTTGTGATCAGTATGAGTGGTTCTTTGAAGAGCGTAAGAAGATTCCTAAGAGCAATCCAATGAATTATGTATATAAGATTATACTTAATTCTACATTTGGTCTTAGCAATGATGTAAATAGCTTCTTTTATGATCCAGAATTGTGTATGAGAATTACAATTAATGGTCAGCTAACGTTGATGATGTTGTATGAACAAATCATGGAGCGTATACCGGGTGCTGTTGCTTTATTACAGAACACGGATGGTGTAGAAACTATTATACCAAGAGAGCACTATGATTTATATATGCAGATATGTAAAGAGTGGGAGGAGAAAACTAGTTTAAACTTAGAACATGATGAATATCAAAAATTAATACTTTCAGATGTAAATAACTATATAGGTGTAAACAACTTTATTGATGTTGACATAACAAAGTTTAGAGAAGTAAAACAATCATTACCACATTATTTATTTAATGTCAAGAATGATAAGTTTAGCTATGCTCCTGTTAAGCTGAAAGGTAGATTTGATTTTCATAACCTACAGTTACATAAAAACAAGTCTAAGTTAGTTATACCAAAAGCTATATATGCTTTCTTCGTAAAAAACATATTACCTGAAGACTATCTAGAACAAAATAAAAACATTCTAGATTATTGTATAGGTGGTAAATCAAAGGGTAATTGGCAACAAGTAGCAAGATATGTTAAAGATGGCAAGTACACTGAAGATAAATTACAAAAAATCAATAGGTATTTTATATCTAAAGATGGAGTAAAGATCGTAAAAGTTAACAAAAATGATGATCGTGAAATACAACTAGAGGCTGGTAAGTGGTTACAAAGTTTATTTAATGATATGCAAGTAGAACCTAAATGGGAAAACTATAATATCAATAAGCTTTATTATCTACAAGCAATTGAGTCTGAGATAAATAGTATATTAACGGTGTCATCTAATCAATTAAAATTATTTTAAACATATGGATTATTTTGAACTAGAATGTGCAGTAGAAAGCTGGGCAGAAGAAAAAGGTATTTTTGACAAAGCCACACCAATGGCCCAAGCGTTGAAAACATTAGAAGAAACAACTGAACTCTGCACGGCTATCAATGCTGATGACCGTGAAGAGATTGTTGATGCTATGGGTGATATTATGGTCACCTTGATTATTCAGGCTAAGATGCAGAATGTATCTTTAGAATACTGCCTCAAGTCAGCTTATGATGTAATCTCTAAACGTACCGGAAAGATGGTTAACGGTCAATTTGTAAAAGATATTGAAGTAAAAGATATAGATATTATATCTGGCACTGAGTCAGCTTACATAAGAAATGATTAAGGTACAGAAAACAACAACTCTTGTAACTAAACCAAATAATAATAGTGCTAACTGCATAGCCCCAAACCTCATATATGGTTGTTTTGGTGGCTGTGTAGATACCTATTGTTATATGTCTAGGTATAATGGTAAAAGAGTTTTTGTAAATAGAAACGTTGACCAAATATTTAAGTCTGTTGTTGATTGGGAAAAAAGTTACTATAAGGTACCTGATCAACAAGACCCTATATACACAATGGTAGACATTGCTTGTAATACAGATTTAGTACTTATGCAAAAACATGTAAAGAAAGCAGGAATTTCTTTATATGATTACTTGCTTATGTATGATAAACATAAAAATCTTAATACAACAATGGCTACAAAGTATCCAGGACTATTAACGTTAGACGTTAGTAATTTTAACAAGCCTCCAAGAGTACGTGTTAGTCTTATGCCTCAGAAGTATTCTAATATATTAGAACCTAAGATGCAAAAGATAGAAAGCCGTATAGCTGATGTTAACCGTCTCAAAGATTTAGGTTGGCAAGTTCATCTTAATTATAGCCCTTTAGTCTTTTATCCCGGTTGGAAAGAAGAATATAATAAGCTTTTTAAACAGGTAAAAGAACTAGCAGGTATAAATAAATGTGAGGTTATAGCTTTAACCAATCATAAGAACCAAATGATTAAAGCATCACCAGAAGCCCAGGAACTAATGAGGCGTTCTTATGAAGTTAAAAATCAATCAGGCGTTATGAGGTATCCTTTAGAACATAAAGGCAGGCTAATCAATGAATTCAAGGATATATACAAGAAGTATTTTCCTTTAAACACAATAAGATATATATTTTAATTTGCTGAGTCAGATTAATTTATTATATTTACACTTAATAAGTTTATAATTATGGGATATAAAAAACCAACAGAAGTGACTAAAGCATTTCTAAAAAGTCAACCTTTACCTAACCATGGTAAATCTTACACAGTCATATCACACAAAGAAGTGATAGACAACACTATGAGTCTACTTAATGCAAGTGGATTCACTATAATAAAAGAGGTCTATAGATCTAATATGAATGCTAATGTAGCACAAGGTATCTATCATTTAAAGCCTCTAAATCCTGTTGATAGCAGTATAATGGAAGAAGAAGAACTAGGTATGATGTTCTCTTGGACAAACTCTTATGATAAAAGTACAAGGTTTCAGTGTGCTATAGGAGCTTATGTTAAAGTATGTTCAAACGGAATGGTTGCTGGTGATATGATGAATTACACTAGAAAGCATACCGGAACAGCTAATATGGATACTAAGTTACATATGACGGATCAAATCAAGAATGCTGAAGTATATTATAAAAGATTAATAAATGATAAAGAATATCTAAAGTCTGTTAAACTTAGCTGTAAACAGCAGTCAGAGTTAGTAGGAAGATTATTTATTGATGAAGATATAATAGACACACAACAAGTATCTATGATAAAGAAAGAAATGGATAAACCATCTTTTGATTATGGTCAGAGTAATAACAGTGCATGGGCTTTTTATAATCATGTAACGCATGCATTAAAGAAAGCACATCCAAGAGATTGGTTATCAGATCAAAAAGACTTTCATGATTTTGTAACTGCTGAAGTAATAAACAATAACTTATATGCTAATCTAGAAGTCAATACTAATGTTAATGACATAGACATAGTTATGGAAGATATTGTTGAAGTTCCAATTGATATAGATATAACAGAAAAAGTATTAGTTCAAGAAATGTACATGGGTAGAATATGAGCCCAGGATTAAGAATACTTTTTTTAATTATAATAATATATATAATATGGATCCTAAAAGGTAGGAAGTTAGGTGAATAATAATGGGGCTAAACCAACTGCATGTTTTACATGTAGGCCCCTACACCTAATTTACAAAATATAAAAACCAAAAATTAGTTATGAAAAAATTTCTAGAGTTTGCATTAATATGGTATAGTCAGCAAATGGCAATTCCATTTTGGGTAATTGGACATGTACATCTAAGTATAAATACATATAAAGATATTCATGAGGTTATTGCCAGCTTAGGTTTAAACATACTAGTAGCTGTAGGATTCATAATTGATTATCGTAAAAATAAAGACAAATGACAAAGAAAGAAAAAAGAGAACAAGAAAGATATAATAAAGCAGGTATAAACTTTATACCATGTAGTGAAGATAGTCAAATTTACAGTTGGCAAAGAACCAATAGGAAAGCAACATCTCGTGCTGCAAATGGTCCATGTGGAGCATATGAAGTTAGAAAGATTGAAGATGTTATGGCTGAAAGGAGAAAAAAGAAAAAGAAATGATAAAAAAAGAATGGCTATTTATGGATAAAGCTGAAAAAAGAAAAGAAACTCCAGTATTTACTGGTGTTCTTAAATACTTCCCGGATGCTATTATGGAAATAGCAAGAGTCTCCTTACAAGGAAACAAACAACATCATCCTGATAAACCATTACATTGGGATCGTAATAAATCTAATGATGATTTTGATGCATTAGCTAGGCACCTTATAGATGCAGGAACAATTGATGATGACGGAATACGTCATACAGCAAAAGTTGCTTGGCGTGCACTTGCATGTTTACAAAAAGAGTTAGAAGATCTAAAGTAACTTACTTGTTATACTGATCTTTCATTATACCATTCATTGTACCCAATACAGTTGAATCTTGAGCAACTTTAAAGCCACCTTTACCTGTACTTTTATTAGCAACTACTGAGCCACCAGTCCTTACTTTAGGACTGTGTGGACTCATAGGGTTACTTGCACTATTTGTTTTTACTTTACTCATTATAAAATTGTTACTACACCCGTAAATATATTTACTTGCACTGATGTTCCGTCACCTGCTTTAAATGCTGTACCAGTTGCTGTACCAGTGTTATTAAAAGGAGGGCCATTAAATACTTCTATTTGATCTAGTGTATTATTTGGGTCTTCTTTAAATATTCTAAGAGTTGCTGCATCACCATGAGAGTGTGCAACCCATGTAAGATCTGGATCAAAAGCAAAAGGTTGTCCAACCACATAACCTGAACCTGGTCTAGATATTGAGATTACAGACTGTATACTTTCATTAACTGTTGTACCGCTCATAGTTACAAAAGCTGAACATTGATTATCCCCACCACTTAAAAAATATTCTGCTCTAGTAGTACCAGAAGCATTACTAGTAAATAATCCTTGATTATAACCAACGCCACCACTTTGTAATGTTATACCAGTAACTCCTCCATTAGCATCTACTGAACTAATTATACCTGTTGCTAAAGTTGTAGCAGATGTTTTGGCCCAAGTATCTCCTGCAATATAAAAAACTATATTACCATCTATACTATTAGCAGCTATCTGTTGTATAACATCTGCTTGAAGTCTTTGCGCTCCTGTAGAACTATAGTCTGTATCTTGATTATTTTGTGGAATTACATATCCTCCATCATAGTTATACATTGTATTAGATTTAGACATTGCAGAACCACGGAATGTGTAATCAATATTAGAAGAACTCATTATAGCAGGTGCTCCTGCTTGTCCTACTCCAGCTTGAGTACCACTTGAATATGATCTTGACCAAGTTCTTCCACCTGGTCCAGTTAAATATCCAATTGAAGGAGAAACACTGTCTAAACTATATCTTCTTATAGGATTTGGATTATTAGTAAAAGGATTTTGCGGACTACCGTTAGAAGTAGAGGTTCTAAGTAAATAATAAACTTCTGTTGCACCAGAAGCATTCGTAATAGCAGCATATATTTTAAATGCACCATCATTACAAGCATGACCAGAATTAGCATTAGCTGCTAAAGTTATTGCTGATGTAGCTAAAGGAGCATAACCAACATCTTCATTTTGAATTACATAAGTTAGACTACCTGTTACAGCATTTCCACCTGATAAATTAAAAGCATTATTTATTGTAGCAGCATCAAAAATTATGGTATCACCCACTGATATATTATCATTAGCAGGGTAAGACATAGGATTAACCCAAATATTTGGCGTTCTTGTCTCAATAAGAGTTGAATTAGTTTGATATCCAGCAGTTACATATACTAATTGAAACGTTGAATTTGCAACCCCTGGGTATGTTCCACCACTTGGTGTAATATTTAATGCTTCATCATTATTACTTAAACCTGAACCAGCTAGACCATTTGGTTGAGATGTAAATTGAGTTAATCTTCGTCCTTGATTAACATAATTTCCCATCCAGTTTTGTGAATTAGGAAGAGCTGAAGGATTCCACGTACCTCCAGTAGCTCCAAATACAGGTAAATTTGTATTAGCTCTGAAAGGAAACAGTGCTGCTGCAGCTGTTGCTGTTCCAGCTTCATTTGATACCTGAAATTCAAATCTATTTAATATATCTAAAGCTGCAGTTACATTAAAAATGTACTCGCTCTTACAAGTTACATCTACATCTTGAAGTGTAAATCTAAATTGCTGATTACCCGCTGGGACAGAAGGCTGATCAAAAGTAAACTTCCATGGTGCAGGTACATCTTTTTGTATTGTTGCTCCTGCTGGAAGACCTGCTATCCAAGTTGTACCACCATCAAGAGAATATTCTGTTGTAAGTGTTACATCAGTATATGCATTATCTGGATCACAATAGTCACCCACCCATTGATAAGCTCCACCTGAAGCACCAGTATATAAAGGTGCAGTTGATGCTGCTCCACAAGGTTGATTAGCTCCTTGATAAACGGCAAATGATGGTATATCACAAACACAACTTATATTGTATGTTGTTGTTGCTTCTTTTTCACATGAACCATCAGTAACTTTCCATGTAAATGTTCCAGTTCCACAAAAGTTTACAGCAGGAACAAAGTCATAAACACCAGTT